>Ga0209389_1000371_pt1 | contig 26980 bp, 30 predicted proteins | sample CowpearedBW_FD_187526 | JGI IMG/M metagenome (GOLD analysis project Ga0209389, IMG submission 187526) | Root nodule microbial communities of legume samples collected from California, USA - Cow pea red BW (SPAdes) (version 2) | ecosystem: Host-associated > Plants > Roots > Nodule | place: USA...
TCGTCATCCAAATCGAGGGCTCGAGCTATCGCCTACGCGAACATGCTGATCTCGTCCCCGAGACGATCCGACACAAAACGCAGGCAACCGCGAACCCCATTCCCCCGACCCTGAAACGGCGGGGCCGGCCACCAAAAGACGGAGGTGCTGATCACGTCGACGGCTGATCGCCATCCCGCCAACTGGGGAATTTTGCGGCGCCACTTCTGAGGAGATTCCGTGCGCCGTTGACACGCTTCTTTACGCCGCGGCTACGGTTCAAAAACCTCGACGAGTTAAACGCCTGGCTGCTCGACAAATGCATCGCCTACGCCAAGGCGCATCGCCATCCGGAGCTGGTCGATCAGACGATCTGGGACGTGTTCGAAGCCGAACGCCCCAAGCTCGTTCCCTATGCCGGCCGCTTCGACGGCTTCCATGCGGTGACGGCATCGGTCTCGAAGACCTGCCTGGTGCGCTTCGATAACAACAAGTACTCGGTCGCAGCCAGCGCAGTCGGACGACCGGTCGAGGTTCAAGCCTATGCCGATCGCATCGTGATCCGTCAGGATGGGCGCATCGTTGCCGAGCACCCGCGATCCTTCGGCCGCGGCGATACCGTCTACGATCCTTGGCACTATGTGCCGGTGCTCGCCCGCAAACCCGGCGCCTTGCGCAACGGTGCTCCCTTCAAAGACTGGGTGCTGCCGGCCGCGATCGAGCGGATCCGTCGCAAGCTTGCCAGCACCGACGATGGTAATCGGCAGATGGTCGACATCCTCAACGCGGTGCTGACTGATGGTCTGCCCGCGGTGGAAGCGGCCTGTGCCGAAGCGCTCAGTCACAGCGTCCATTCCGCCGATGTCGTTCTCAACATCCTGGCCCGGCAACGTGAACCCGCCCCACCGGCCAACATCATGACGCCGGCCGCACTGACGCTCCGTCATGAACCGATCGCCGATTGTGCCCGCTACGACAACCTCCGGAGGACCATCTGATGGAACGAACCCAAATCTTCGACCTCATGGGCGAACTCAAGCTCTACGGCATGAAGGCTGCCTTCGACGAGATCATGGCAACTGCCGTCAAGCGCCAGCACGAACCCCAGCGCATTGTCGGCGACCTGCTCAACGCCGAGATCAACGAGCAGGCCCGCTCGATCAAATACCAGCTCACCATTGCCAAGCTGCCGCTTGCCAAGGACATCGCCGACTTCCAGTTCGACGGCACGCCGATCAATCAGACTCTCGTCAATGATCTCGCTGGCGGCGGCTTCATCGCCCAACAACGCAACGTCGTGCTGGTCGGCGGCACCGGCACAGGCAAAACCCATCTGGCCATTGCCATCGCCAGAAGCTGCATCCGATCCGGCGCCCGCGGCCGCTTCTTCAACGTAGTCGACCTCGTCAATCGCCTCGAGACCGAGACCCGCAACGGACGGCAAGGACGGCTCGCCGAGCATCTGACCCGGATGGACTTCATCATGTTGGATGAACTCGGCTATTTGCCCTTCGCCCAGTCCGGCGGCCAGCTTCTCTTCCACCTCGTCAGCCGGCTCTATGAGCGCGCCTCCGTCATCGTGACCACCAATCTCGCCTTCGGCGAATGGCCGAGCGTGTTCGGCGACGCCAAAATGACCACCGCGCTGCTCGACCGATTGACCCATCACTGCGACATCGTCGAGACCGGCAACGATAGCTGGCGGTTCAAGAGCCGAGACGACGATCACGCCACCCGCGCTCGTCTCGCCTCCGCTATCCCGGCCAGCTCCGACGAGACGAGCGCTACCAGCAAAACCCGCCGCACGAGGGGGTCAAAATTGGACGCCGATGAGGGGTCAAATTTGCAGGCCGATTGACAAACGAGGTTTTTTGCGGCCGGAGACCGGAAGATGGGATCGGAAAGCTCGCTCTTACGACCAGTAGGTAACGCTGGTCGATGCCGGATATCGGGACTTGGGGAGGGATTAGTCTGTAAGTCCATGAAATCTTTAACGGGATTTCGCTTAGCGCCGGCCATGAGGGGCTATTGCATAATATTGCATGTCACCTGATAATCTTGCATTATGTTGCATATATCGGGCAGTTTTCGTGTTTACACGGACCAAAATCAACTCAAAGCGAGCAGTCCATGGGCCGTCGCATGCTGGAGCCGAGGTTCGCCAGCCTTCGGGTAGATCCTCAAAAAAATATGCCCCTTCACAAGCAACTCTGTGTCCGCATCAAACGAGCGATCGCGACGGGGTCTTTGCCGCCGGGAACACAACTGCCATCCTCACGTAGCTTGGCGTCTCAGCTCTTCATTTCTCGCGCCACCGTCGAACTTGCCTACGGGATACTGGCCAGCGAAGGGCTCGTGATCCGCCGAGGCGCCGCAGGCACGCGGGTTGGATCGTGTCCTGTCGGCCAAACTCCACGGCAGTCGCCTCGGTTGCCGCGCCCGTTGCTGCCCGGGTTAGCCTCGGAAGCTGCTCAAGCCCCGCGCCTTTTCCAGATGGGCCTGCCGGCACTCGATGCATTTCCACGCAAGCTGTGGTCACGACTGGCGGCGAGTCATGCGCGATCTCTCTCGTTTTCCAAGATGGTCTACCAAGGTGCAAGCGGCTATCCGCCCTTGCGGCAGGCAATAGCGAATCGCTTGACGATCTCTCGCGGCATCTCATGCAGCGAAACCCAGGTGTTTATTACCGCGGGATTCTTGGGGGCCTTGACATTGATCGGGCGGACTTTGCTTGGGGCCGGCGATAAGATGTGGGTCGAAGACCCGGGATTTCCGCCGGCGCGTCATGCATTAGAACTAGCCGGCGTCGATCTCGTCCCGGTTCCTGTTGACGGCGATGGGATTGACGTTTCGGCCGGGATCGCACTTGCTCCGGCAGCTCGCCTCGCTCTTGTCACGTCTGCAGCCCAGTTTCCGCTAGGAAACGCACTGTCGGCCGATCGATGGTCACAGTTGGTCTCTTGGGCCACCGCAGCGAAGGCCTGGATTGTCAACGACGACTATGACGGCGACTTCAGTCATTCGGATCGCTCGCCGCCCGTGCTCAAGCATCACGATCGAGCCGAGCGGGCGCTGCATGTCGGTTCGTTTAGCAACCTTCTATTTCCCGGGCTGCGGTTGGGCTACCTGGTCGCGCCGATTTCGCTGATCGGCGAGTTCGAGAGTGCATCAGCACTGTGGCCTACGCAGCAGTCGCTACTTGATCAGATGGTCGTCTCGGATTTCATCACTCAGGGTCACCTGGGCCGCCATCTGGCGCGGATGCGAAGATTGTATAGCGAGCGGAAGCTTGCCCTCGTCGAAGCGTTGAAAAACGTCCTAGGCGATTCGATTCACGTAGCGGAAACGGGAAGCACTCACCTGGTGTTGCATCTGCCTGCAGATACTGATGACGTTGCTTTAGCCGATCGGGCCCGAGCGCTGGGATTGGCGATAAACGCGCTATCCCCAATGGGTTTACGCACCAGGACTGGTCCGGGCTTGCTGTTGGGGTTCACAAATGTCCCCGCCGACATAGCCCAAGAAGCGACCCAACGATTGAAACGCGCCCTTTTCACGTCGGGCATGCGGAGGCCGCCTCACGGCCATGCGTCCCCCTCCAATCGCATAGCAGCGCCTATTGCGTCTCATCCGACATAAGTTGGCCAGGCCCGACCGCCGAGGCGATCATAGTTCGCTGGTGTTGCAAATAGATTGGACCTGCTGTCGCGGCGCCCATTGCTATTTTGGAAACGTTGTTTGCGTGGACTGAACCATTGTCGGTCTGCGCCGTCGTGTACCAAGCGAGCCAGTGAGCACTTGGTCTGGTTCTTTTGGTCATTCTTGGCCATGGCTTGCGTTGCAGGCAGTACTAAACCTCAGACGTCCATGAGGTTCTCGCAAAACTCCGCGCATCGTGCTGAGAAGCGAACCTACCGGTCAAGCCGCAACGATCTGCGCCTGGCGAGCGGTCGCGCGGCCCTACACCCAGTTTGAGAGAAAGCCGACGATGTTATCATTTTCTCTTCCTAAGAAGATTCACCTTGCTGGTCTTACGACCGTAATCGTTCTCGCGGCAACAGCCGCGTTGTCGCAAAACGCGAACACGCCAGCTCGGGGGCGCTCGGTCACGCAGGTGCGCACCGAAAAGCTGCCAGACATCAAAAACAAGGTTCTGACCGCCGTCGTTGTCAATTACCCTCCCGGCGGCGCTTCCAAGGCGCATCACCACGACGCGGATGTCTTCGCCTACGTACTCTCCGGTGAAATCCGGTCGCAAGTTGAAGGGGAAGACGCGAAGATCTACCACGCCGGCGAAAGCGTGTTCGAGCCTCCAGGCGAACACCACGTAATTAGCGAGAACGCAAGCAAGACCGAGCCAGCGAGCATGTTGGTTGTTTTCGTGGCGAACGACGGCGCCGAGCTAACAACATTCGACAAATAGCAAATGCGGTTCAGGTCTTTCGAATTGCTTTCGACCGCAGGACCAGAGGTTCCAGCAGCTTTTGCAAGGAACGCGTTCGTTATTCTCCGCGGTGCGGCGTATCGCCAACGGCCGAGAGCTCAAAAAGATAAGCAGAGCTACATAGGGGGAAAGCGATGACTTATGGCACTCTTGCGTCCAGGCTGAGGGCGTCCGCGGCACCAATGCTGATTGTTGTAGGACTCGCGTCTGGTGCTTGCGCGCAGAGCGCCGAGGCGATTACAACGCCCGGCGTTGCTACAGCGTCCCCGCCGAGTTCAACCGGCGGGGCAGCGATAAGGCTTCCCGGGACAGCTGATACGACTCAATTTGGATGGTACGACAATGCCCAGCGTCCAGTGCTCCGCATCCGATCGGGCGACACGGTAGCAATGGAGACGTTGATCCACGGGCATCAACAAGTCATCCTGGACCTTTCGATCGAGCAAATGACGCAGCGTGCGAAGTCGGAACAGGCGGAATCGCCGGGTCGAGGCCCTCACTCAATTACCGGGCCGATTTTTGTCGAAGGCGCCAAACCCGGCGATACCCTGAAGGTCCATATCGGTCGAATAGTGCCGACGTCATACGCCTTGAATTTTAATTATCCTGGCTTTGGAGGCGCGTTTCCTAGCCGGTTTTCTCAAGGTCAGGTAAAATATTTTTATTTGGATATTGCCAAGCAGCAGCTGGAATTCGCGCCCGGCATCGTCGTTCCGTTGCGACCATTTCCTGGCATCATCGCCGTTGCTCGTGCGGCACCTGGCCCCTACAGCACTGTGCCTCCGGGCCCCTTTGGTGGGAATCTCGATATCAACGAGATGGTCTCAGGTACGACGCTCTACCTCCCGGTATTCGTCGATGGAGCGTTGCTTTGGTCGGGGGATTCTCACGCGGGGCAGGGTAACGGCGAGATCAATCTGACAGCCATCGAGACCGCGTTCAAGGAGCTTGATCTCACGATTTCGGTGCTCAAAGACATCAAGCTGACTTGGCCTCGCATTGAGACACCCACGCATTGGATCGCTATCGGATACGACCGGGATCTCAACGTCGCGTTTAATTTGCTGCAGGAGCAAACGACCGAACTTATCGCTGAACAGAGCAAAGTGTCGTCCGAGGTTGCGCGAAAGCTGATGATAGCAAATTGGGACTGTCGCATTTCCGAAGTTATCAATGTTCTCAAAGGGACATACTGCATGATTCCCAAGGCGACGAACGCACCGGTGCCACAGCTGCCCCGCGAGGACAACCCGGATTACCTTGTCACGTATGCCAAAGATGCTGATTTGAACAAGGCGATGGATACGGCTTCGATGGCCATGGTCGACAAGCTGGCAACCGAGAAGCATCTAACACCACTTGACGCCTATTCGCTCGCGAGCATAGCCATGGACTGTCGGCTTGGTTCTCCTGAAGGCTCCGACCGTGAAGTGCACTGTCTGACGCCAAAAGGCTTGTGGGCGAAGCACTAGGGAGCGCGCTCATTGTCATGGCGAGCCGAGCACGACTAATTGCAGTTGTGGCGCTCTGCGTTATGTCCGCATCGATGCATGCAGCTTTTGCCTCCGCGCGGATAGTCGTGGTGGCTACAACAAGCGATATTGCAAGCCTCGTTTCCGCAGTCGGTGGTGACCTGGTCCAGGTCAAGACCATCGCGCCGCCGGCGACCGATCCTGAGGAATTCGAGCCTCGGGCGAGCGATCTCTCGACGCTAAGCGATGCCGATCTCATTGTTCGTGTCGGCTTGGGCTATGATCTCTGGATTGACAAGCTGACAATTCAACTGCACCGCCCCGAATTCCAGGCGGGGGGCAGGCGTTCGGTGGATGCGTCGACTGGAGTCCCGGTGCTGGAAGTGAGAGGCCGAAACCCCGTCACTGAGGATGGTCATGCGCACGGTTTAGGGAATCCGCACTACTGGCTTGATCCTGCTAATGCGGACGCGGTGACGGCAATCATAGCGGAGGGAATCATTGGGCTCATGCCCGCCGCTCGTGACACCATCGTGGCCAACCGGAATCGATTTCTCGCGACCCTGCACGAGCGCATTGTGGCCTGGATGCAGCAACTGGCGCCCTACCGTGGCACGGCCTTGGTCGCCTATCATAATAGCTGGCCGTATTTCGCGCGCCGCTTTCACTTAAACCTCATCGGCTTCATTGAAACAAAGGAAGGGGTCGCGCCGAGCGTCGCGCATCTCTCCTCGTTAATTGCAGTAATGCGGCAAAGCGGCGCGCGTGCCATCCTGCAAGAGGCTTATGAGCCGAAGAACCTCTCCGAAATGTTGTCCGCACGCACCGGCGTACCTCTTGTGGTGCTCGCGCCAACAGTAGGCAGCGTTCCGGAGGCAAGAGACTACCTAAGTCTCATGGACTTTAACGTTGGTGCCCTCGCGCGCACGCTTGCGACGGCCAGCCAGTGATCCGGCCGCGGCGATGTCTCATGATCTTATCATGCTACTTGCAGCGCCTTTCGCAGCCAGCGCATTGTTCGTAGCGATACATGCCAACTTCGGTCTGCACGTTTTAAGGCGCGGCATTGTGTTCGCCGATCTTGCCCTGGCGCAGATGTCAGCGCTTGGAGCTACCGTCGCATTTGCGGCCGGGCACGCTCCGACGAGTGCCGCGGGAATCGCCTACACCTTTCTGTTCGCCGCCATCGGCGCCGCACTGCTCACGGCCTCCCGGGTCATACCCAAAGAGGTTCAACCGGAAGCTTATATCGGCATCATCTACGTTGTGGCTACCGCAACGACCATCGTCGTCGTCGACCGCTCGCCGCAGGGAGCGGAGCATGTGAAACAAATACTCGTCGGTAGCATCCTCGCCGTCTCTGCAAGCGACCTGCCTAAGTTTGCGGTTCTCTATGCGTTCATCGGGGCCATTCATTGGCTGGTCCGGCGCCCGCTCTTGGCCGCTAGTGAGGCGGTACATAGCAAGACGGGTCGCTCGCTGCTCTGGGATTTCGTGTTCTATTCGTCCTTCAGCGTGGTGGTCACGAGCTCGGTAGCGACTGCAGGAGTGCTTCTAGTCTTCTGCTTCTTGATTATCCCGGCAATCATTGGGTCGTTGTTCACGCGCCGCATCACCTACGTGCTTGGCATCGGTTGGCTTGGAGGCGTCGCGGCCAGCGCCGTCGGTCTGGCCGCGTCATTTGAATTCGAGCTGCCGACGGGCGCTGCAATGGCCCTTGCTTTCACGCTGATGCTCGTGATCGGGGCCGTGCTGCGTGGACTGATATTCGCCCCCGCAGGCGGCCGGCGGATCTGCATTCGCATTTTCCTTCGCGCGGCTTCTGCAATGACTCTCATGACTGTGTTGCTATCCGCTATTTGGCTCATGATCATGCCGCGTGCTGATCAGCCGATGTTGGATCTGCTACAGTCCGCTACCGGCATCGGTCCAGCGACATTCCTGGCGGTGCAGGAGCGAGCGGTCTACGTTGAAGCGCTAAAAGACGCGGGCTACCGGCGCTCGCAGGAAAGTCAGCTGACCACATTGGAACGGCAGTCCCGATGGCGCGGGGACGGCCTTTCCGAGACGGAGGTGCGCCGCATCGGCTCCTTCCAGCAGACCTTCAACGAGATGGCGCGTGGCGATGATTTTGTGGTCAAGTCGCTGTCCGGCCGTGCTCGCGAGCGCGAGCGCTGGTACGTCGGGCTACCTTTGCTGATAACTAGCCTCCTCGGACTCCTGATCCTGCTGCCCAGCAAATGGCGTGCCGATCCTGCTCGGTCGCGGACCGTGTGCCTGAGGTTCCTGCGAGCTTTCCTGCACGTTGCTGATTTTGTTCGGCGTCTACGTGGAGAGAAGACCGAGCCGGCGGGAGACGCTATGATCCGTCGCAGCATCAACGGCGGCACTGTGTCTGCCGGCCCAGAGGCTCTGACGGGCGGTTGTCAGAAAACGACGTATGGCTGTCCTGATCCGTAGGGTCGTGCTCGTTGTCCCGGGCATGGCTCCTTGCGACATACGGATGAGCCCGTCCCATCAATCGCCCCGAACGGTCGATGGCAAGCATGACGAACTGAGCGCAAGGAGCATGAGATGACCCCCAGCAGCATCGTTCCTCAAGTCGGTGAAGAGCGAACTCATTCAACAATGATGGCCTGGCGCGTGCACGAGTTTGGGTCACCGGAGACCATGAAGTTCGAGCGCGTGCCGCGACCCGAGCCAGGTCCTGGCGAGGTCCTGGTCAAGGTTGCGGCCGCTGGAGTTGGCCCATGGGATGGGTGGATCAGGTCCGGCAAGAGCGCTTTGCCGCAACCGCTCCCCCTCACTCTGGGCTCGGATCTGTCCGGCGAAATCGTCGCGATGGGGTCTGGAGTCACCGAACTACGTGTGGGAGATCAGGTTTATGGTGTTACGAATCCGCAGTTTGTTGGGGCCTACGCCGAGTACGCTCTAGCCTCCGCCGGCATGGTTTCGAACAAGCCAACCTCGCTAACCCACGTTGAAGCCGCGTCCGTTCCTGTTGTTGCCGTGACGGCATGGCAGGCGTTGTTTGATCATGCCCAACTCAAGGCGGGTCAAACGGTCGTCATTCACGGTGCGGCCGGCAACGTTGGATCCTATGCGGTTCAACTGGCCCATCACGCGGGTGTGCAAACCGTCGTAACCGCATCGACGGGCGATATTTCCGCTGTGCGGAACCTGGGCGCAAACACGGTGATCGACTACCGGACGCAGCGCTTTGAGGAAGAAGTACGCGACGCGGACGCTGTCATCGATCTGGTCGGCGGCGAAACCCAAACCCGCTCATTCCAGGTCCTTCGTCGCGGCGGCAAGCTGATCTCGGCAGTGTCCCGCCCGGATCAGGATCTTGCAAAGCGCTACGGTGTTGAAGCCACATTCTTTTTGGTCGACGTCACGAGCCAATATCTGACGAAGATCGCTCGCTTCATCGATGGTGGAAAGCTGCGAACAAACGTCGGAGCAGTCTTACCCCTCGCGGATGCGCGCGAGGCTCATCTCATGCTGGAGCACGTGCGGCCTCAGCCGAAAGGAAAGATCGTGCTCGACGTCGGAGCGAGTTGATCGGCTAATCCTCCCGGAGCTTGCCGCAAATCCGCAGCCAAACACCACAGCAACTCTCGAAAGGACGCAATCATGACCACGCCGAATTTCTCCAACGCCCTCATCATTCCCGATTCGCTGCTCGCGAAAGAGGCTACCGAGATTCTGCGCGAACATTCCACTGATCTGCTCTTCAATCACTCTATCCGGGTCTACCTGTTCGCAGCTGAGCAGGGTCGGCAGAGGAAGCTGCGCTTCGACAGTGAGCTCCTTTACGTCGCTGCCGCTTTTCACGATCTCGGCCTGATCAAGAAGTTCTCGAGCCCAGACGAGCGCTTCGAAGTCGATGGCGCAAATGCCGCACGGCAGTTTCTCAGCACCCACAACATCGCTGAAGACCAGGTGCAGACGGTCTGGGAAGCAATCGCGCTGCACACCACCCCCGGCATCCCGAAGTACATGGGGCCCGAAGTCGCGCTCCTCAATTCTGGTGTTCTTCTCGATGTCATCGGGGTAGGGTTCGACCAATTTCCCGCGGAGCTGCGCGAGGAAATCGTCGCCAAGTACCCGCGCACAAATTTCAAAGAAGGCTTCATTCAGGAGTATTTCGCCGGTTTTGCGCACAAGCCGGCGACGACGTATGGCACCGTCAACGCCGCTGTCTGCGAACGTTTCATCCCGGGATTCAAGAGTCCCAACGCCTGCGACCTGATCGCTGCGTCGCCCTTCCCGGATTCCCAGCACAAGGCTCACCATCATGACTAGGACCTATCCCGTGCTCCAGGAACTCAATCCCGGTCGCGCGCAAGCTACCAGCGCCGACTCGCTGGCCTCTCTCATCTGGCTAACCCTCGGCGCTTTTGCCATCGGCACCGAGGGGTTCATGATCGCCGGGTTGCTCCCTGCCTTGGCGCGAGACCTGAACGTCGGTTTGCCAGCCGCCGGTCATCTGGTCACCGCCTTCTCCCTCGCTTATGCCATCGGCGCGCCGGTCATGGCCGTGTTGACGGCCGGGCTGGAGCGGCGTCGCCTGCTGGTCGTCGCCATGGGCGGCTTCGCCCTGGGCAACCTGCTCGCCGCGCTGGCGCCGGGCTATGCCGGGCTGTTGGCCGCGCGGCTGCTGTTGGCCCTGTCCGCAGCAAGCTTCATGCCGGCGGCCAGCGGATATGCCGCCGCGCTGGGCGGTCCGGAGCGGCGTGGCCGCGCGCTGTCCACGATCACCACCGGGTTGACCTTGGCCATCATTGCCGGCGTGCCGCTTGGCGTACTGGTGGGGCAGGGCTTCGGCTGGCGCGCCACCTTCTTCGGCGTGGCGGGGTTGGCGGTGTTCTCGCTGTTAGGAATTCTCATCCGGCTGCCGCGCCAACGGCCTGGCGTTACGGCTGGCCTTGGTGAGCGTCTGGCGCTGGCCAAGCGCCGCGATATCCTCGGGGTGCTGGTGACGAGCGTGCTGACCGTGGCCGGCACTTTTACCGTCTACACTTATCTCAGTGTGTTCATAGCCGGCGTCGGCGGCCTTGGTCCGCAGGCACTGGCGCCGGTCCTGTTGGGCTTTGGCCTGGCCAGTGCAGTCGGCACCCAGCTCAGCGGCAGCGCGGCGGACCGTTGGGGCGCACGAAGTATCGTTATCGTTGGTGGGGGGCTCGCCTTGCTGGCCTATCTTGCCTTCTCGCTCAGCGCGGCCCTCGCGCCGGCGCGGGCAATGCCTGTCCTGCTGCCGGCCATCCTGATTTGGGGGTTCGCCAGTTGGGGGCTGATAACGGCGCAGCAAGCGCGGCTGGTGACATTGGCTCCGGCACTGGCGCCGATCAGCCTCTCGATGAATTCCTCGGCCATCTACCTCGGCAGCGCGATGGGTGCTGCGGCGGGCGCTGTGGTTGTTGCCAATGGCGCGGTGGAGCGGCTCGGCTGGGTGGCTGCGGGATTCGCTGTGGCAGCTCTGTTGTCGGTGCTGCTCAGCGGCAGCGGCACATCGGGCCGAAGTGATGGCGACGGCGATGGCTTCTCATCGGAAGCTTCACCATGACCATCGGTTCGTCTCTGCGTTCTGGTTTCAGGCAGTTGCGTGAACTCGTTAGAAGAGGAGATGCGATGATGTCGATCAGTGGATTTGCCTATCGGACTGGTGCTGTATCAAACCCTCGACGTATGTCGGCAAAAGCAGCGAGAGGAGCACTGCGAACGGCCGCCGTCCCGCTGATAGCAGCAGCGATCGTCCTGGGAGCCTCCCCGGCGATCGCGCAGGACCGGGAGCAGGTGAAAGTCGCCTTCGCGCACGCACTGCCGAATGTCGAAGGAAAGAGGCTGGTTGCTGTGACGGTGACTTATCCTCCCGGAGCCAAATCGCTCGCTCATCACCACGCAGCGTCGGCTTTTATCTACGCCCACGTGCTGTCCGGGGCAATCCGTAGTCAAGTCGGCGACGAACCCGCGAAGATCTATCACACAGGCGACAGCTTTTACGAAATGCCCGGTTCGCATCACAGGGTCAGTGAGAACGCGAGTGACAAGGAGCCCGCCAGCTTACTGGCGGTCTTCGTTGTGGATTCCAAGGACGAGCCCTTGACGACGCCGGACAAGGCGCCGGGATCACAATAATGGCGCGACGAGCTCGCCAATGGCCGTGACGGTCCTTTTGGGGAGTTGCAAGGACCGCTTGGCCCTGGTTGATCCCGGATGCGCGGATGTTCGCTCTGTTGCCTCCCGGATCGCGCCAGGGCTTTTACAGGGTCCGGACTACCTGCATAATAAGGCTCCAGGGTGGAGAGGCAGTAGCAGGTGCCGGTACAAGCTGTCGCGATCGTCGTCTGTGAGGGGGTCCAGGCCCTGGACGTGGCGGGGCCGATGGATGTGTTCAGCGAGGCGAACACGTTTCTTGGCAGAGCAGATCGCTACGAAACTGTATTGGTTGCTGCTCACCGTGATCCGCTGCGCGCGTCGAACGGCATACGCATGGTCGCCGACCTGACCTTCGAGGAGGCGGCGGGCGGCTTCGACATCGTTCTGGTGGCCGGCACTCCGACGCCACCGGAAGCGGAGCCCGAACCGTGCCTGCTTCGGTGGGTCAAGGAGCTGCCGTGGCGTTCGAGCGTCTATGGATCGATCTGCACAGGGGCTTTTGTGCTCGGCTATGCCGGACTCCTCGACGATCGGCGTGTGACGACCCATTGGCAGGATGCACAGGCGCTGGCGGCGAGATTCCCGAAGGCGAAAGTCGAACCGGACTTGATCTATGTGCGCGATGGACGGCTGATCACTGCCGCCGGTGTGACGGCGGGGATAGATCTCGCCTTGGCACTCGTCGGGCAGCGGCACGGTGCCGAAACGGCGCTCAAAGTCGCCAAGCGGCTGGTCGTGGTTGCCCAGCGCCAGGGCGGACAATCGCAGTTCAGTCCCTATCTCACGGCACCTGCCGATCCGGAATCGCCCATCGCACGCATCCAGGACCACGTCATGGCGAACATTGGGGATCGCCATACGCTGGAGTCGCTTGCCGCTGTCGTCGGCATGAGCCCCCGGAATCTGGCCCGGCATTTCGGGCAGGTGACCGGGACCACACCGCACGAATTCATCGAGCGCGCCCGTATTGATGCCGCGCGCATGATGCTGGAAACAAGCGACCGACCGCTGAAGGCCATTGCCTTCGATTGCGGCTTCGGATCGGCGGATCGGATGAGGATCGTCTTCAGCACCCGTCTCGGCGTGACCCCAGTCCAATATCGCGCCAGCTTCCGGCGAGCAGAACCGGAATAGTTCGCGAGCTATCCGAGCACGAAGCTGCGGGCTCCTACTGTCCTGAAGGCTCCGAGCGGCCTTTTGTCAGGAAACGACGTACGGCTGTCCTGATCCGTGGCATCTCGCCTGTTGTCCGGAGCAGGGCTCTGTTGCCTAATCCCGACAAGCAACCAGCCCGTTATCCAACCGAGGAGATTGCTCCATGTCCGAGATCATCGCCGGCATCCGGCTGCCCGACAGCGCCATCGCGCGCGCGGCCACGCAGCTCGTGCGCGAGACCGAAGACGACCTGCTCTACAACCACAGTCGCCGCGTCTTTCTGTGGGGCGCGCTCACGGGCGAGCGCCGCGGGCTGAAATACGACCCGGAACTGCTTTACCTCGGCGCCATGTTCCACGACATGGGTCTCACCGAGAAATATTCGAGCCCTGATTTGCGCTTCGAGGTCGACGGCGCCAATGCCGCCCGCAAATTCATGAAAAGCTACGGCGTGCCCGAGCGTGACATCGAGGACGTCTGGACTGCCATCGCGCTCCACACCACGCCAGGAATCCCCGAGCATATGCGCCCGACCATCGCGCTGGTGACCGCCGGTGTGGAGATGGACGTGCTCGGCATCGCCTATCACGACTTCACGCATGAACAGCGTGACCATGTCTGCGTCCATCATCCGCGCGAGACAAATTTCAAGGAGAACATCATCGATCACTTCGCCAACGGCATCATCAAGAAGCCGCTGACGACATTCGGAAACGTGAAGGCCGACGTCCTGGCGCTGAAGGACATGAACTATGTCCGTCAGAACTTCTGCTCGATCATCCTTGGCTCAGCCTGGCCGCACTGAGCGCTCGTTGCTCCGAGCCGAGGAGGCCGAGATGGATACCAGCCATACGAGGATGTCCGGTCCTGAACGAGCCGCCATCGGCACGCGTGAGGGAGATGTCGTTGTGCAGAGCCCGATCGATCAGATCTTGGCCGGGCGGTTTGCGTGCCGCGAGTTTTGCAACGCTCCAGTCCCGCGACGCACGATTGAGCAGATCCTCCGTGTCGCGCGGTTCGCGCCCAGCGGTGCGAACATCCAGCCTTGGCACGTCTACGTGCTGGCTGGTGCGGCCAAGGACAGAGTCTCGACGGCGCTGCTGGATGCACACCAAAACTCCCGCGACGAGCACGTCTCGGAATACAAATACTACGCCAGCGACTTACCCGATCCGTACCTTAAGCGGCGACAAGAATTCGGACGAATCTTCTATGGTTCGCTCGGAATTGCCCAAATCGATCTCGAGGTGAGGAGCAGACAAACCGCCAAGAACTACACATTCTTCGGCGCGCCGGTCGGGTTAATCGTGACCATCGATCGTCGCCTGGAAGTCGGAAGCTGGCTCGACCTCGGAATGTTCGTGCAGAACGTGATGCTCGCGGCGGCGGGACGTGGGCTTCAGTCGTGTCCGCAGGAAACGTTCGCAAAATACCATCGAATTTTGCGCCCGCTGCTGTCAATACCGGCCGAGCAGATGGTGGTGTGCGGTGTCTCGGTCAGCAAAGCCAAGGTTGAGCGGCTGGATAGATTGATGCCGCGGGCGGACATTGATGAGTTCGCCACGTTCGTAGGATTCGAAACGTAATAGTCAAAGAGGAGAGATCACCATGGGAAGCCGAGAAGAACTGATTCAGCGCAGCATTCCGTTTCTCCGGGAAGTCAAGGACATGACGCCTGGCGCCGAGATGGAACGCTGGCTTAACGAGACATACGGCGAAAACAGCGCGCTCTACCAGGATCTGGCGCGCCTGGTCAAACTCGGGGTCGAGGAGGGATGGGCGGCGAACCAGGAGGTGGACGGCCCGAATTACCGCCGCAGCCGCATCCTGGAGCCCACTCCCGAAACGTTCCAGTTCAGCATCACCGCCGTGTACATGAACAGCGCCGATCCGCGCCGCTTCAAGGACGAAGACGATCACGACGTGTTGCGCGGACAGTATCACGGCCATCCCTATGGCGAGCTCAACCTCGTCGTGCCCCTGAACAAGGGCGCGGAGTTGAAGGGATTGCAGGGCTGGCAGGGACCGGGCTGGACGGCGCCGGATCCGGGCAGCAGGCACTATCCCGAGGTCAGGGGCGGCGCGGTCATTGCGCTGTTCTATCTGCCGGCCGGACGCATTTCATACGATTTCAAGGCTCCGTCTGATCGGTAACGGAACTCCAAGGTGGCTCGATACGATGGCTCTTCCGCTTTGGAGCAAAGGACATGGCATCCGTAGGCGGTCAAGGCCGATGACCCGGTGCCGACCGAGCCGTCCGGCGGAAGGCGGTGCAACTCTCGTCACCGCACGTCCACAGTCTGGACGTCGATCCGCAGGGCGGCTGCGAGACCGTGTTCTTCGGCCCCCTTGGCCAGCAGAAGCCGGCCGGTCCGTTGAACTATGGCTCGAGAAGGGTGGTCAATTCAGCTCCCTCATCAGCGACAAAGACGGCTATCAGTTCGGCCGGTTCGGTGTTGCTCGCGTTGGCGGAGACGAGATGCGTCGTGCCGGGCGGTTCGAAGAACGATTGCCCTACCTCGAACGTCTCCAGCGGGCCACCGCTCAGCTGTGAGCGGACCTGACCTTTGGTGATGTAGGCGGTCACCGAGCCGCCGTGGCGGTGCGGCGGCGTGAAGCCGCCTGGCCCGTAGCTGACGCGCACCACCGTGACGCGCTTGCCCAGTACGTTCGGCAGCGCGTGCGAGGAAATCACCTCGACCTTGTTGAGCGACGTGCCCGACGAAGACGTCTCGGCGCACAGCGGCGCCGGGAATGCTGTTGTCGCGCTCATCACCAGCGCAAGGGTCTTGGCGATCCCGACCGCGCAGGCGAAGCCGGTGACGACGGCCAGTGACAGCGGGTGCCAGTCGCGCTCCGCGAACGGCGTCAGGGCTGCGGCGATCCGCATGGGTTTCTCCTCCCTCAGGTCTTGGCGTTTGGCTTGAACACCGACAGCGGCGCGGGATCGCGGCTCGGCGGCGGCGGGACCTTGCCGTCGACATCGGTGAAGCCGTATTCGGCCGCTAACTCCGAGGCGAGCAGGATCTGGCCGCTTTTGGCCATCACGCCGGGATCGGCGGCGAGCGCGGCGACCGCCCGCCCGGCAAACACCGGCGTCTCGCCGCGTTCGGCAATCAGTTTGGCGAGCGCCGGCGGCACGCGGTCGGGCTGCGCCGCAAGCTTCTCGCTCTTGATGTAGCCGGGCCAGATCGAGACCGCGGCAATGCCGAAGGGCTTCAGCTCATGCGCCATGTCGCGCGCCATCCGGTCGACGCCCGATTTCTGCACGCCGAACGGAACGTTGAACGTGTAGCGGACGCCGCCGCCTGAGGACGTATTGACGATCAGGCCGCGCTGTTGCGGCAGCATCAGCGGCACGGCGAACTGGCTGGCGACGAAATGCGAGCGCAGGCCGACGCGATGCATGGTGTCCCACAGCGATGCCGGGAGCTGCCAGAACGGCACATTCACAGGCATCACGTTCGGCGCCGCAAAGACGTTGTTGACGAGAACGTCGAGGCGGCCGTAGTCGCGTCGGACGAGATCGAACACCTCGCGCACCGACGCATCGTCGGAATGATCGCACAGGACGCCGATGCCACGGCCACCGGCTGCGTCGATCGCGGCGATGGTCTCGTCGAGCGAGCCCGGCCATTCCGATCCGCCGCTATTCCGCGTGCGCGCCGTGACGATCACGGTCGCGCCGGCTTCGGCGAGGCCGATGGCCACACCCTTGCCGACCCCGCGGCTTCCTCCTGTCACAAGCGCGATGCAGTCCCCAAGCCGTCCGTTGGTCATGCGATTCCCCGATATGGCTTTCCTGGAAGACAACTTGACAAGAATCTTCCTAGGAAGATAGTAGGCCAAGAACGTCGGAGGCGTCAACCAGGGAGGTTCGCGATGGTCACGAGGGAAGAGAACGAATTGCTGTGCCGCGTCACGGGCGACGCGCCGATGGGACGGATGCTGCGCCAGCATTACTGGCTGCCGGCAGTGCTCTCGGTGCGCGTGCGCAAGGGCGAGGCGCCGGTGCGGATCAAGCTGTTCGGCCGCAATTTCGTGGCGTTCCGGGGCAAGGACGGCACGGTCGGATTTCTCGACGAGGCCTGTCCGCATCGTGGCGCCTCGCTCGCGCTCGCGCGCATCGATGACTGCTCGCTCACCTGCCTGTTTCACGGCTGGAAAATCCGCGCCGACGGCGCGGTGCTGGACGTTCCCAACGAGCCGAACAATCCGAAGGAGTTCGCCAAGACCGTCAAAGCGAAAGCCTATCCGACACGCGAGGGCGCCGGCTTGATCTGGGTCTGGCTCGGCGAAGGCGACGCGCCGCCCGCGCCGGACTTTGAATGGATGGATCTGCCGCCGGACCAGGTCTACGCCGCCGGAATCGAGCTGAAGGCGAACTGGCTGCAGGGCGTCGAGGCCACCATCGATTCCTCACACGTCGCGCTGCTGCACCAGAGCTGGACCGCGACCTCGTCAACCGACTTCGGCGCAACGCGGGTCAACACCGAAGTCGGCTACGAGTTCGAGAAGAAGCCCTATGGCTTCCGTGCTGCGGCATTGCGCACCGCGCCCGACGGATCGTGCCTCGCCCGCGTCACCGAGTTCGTGATGCCGTACTACGGCTTGATCGCGCCGATCTTCTCCGGGCCCCAGCAGGATCGCACTGCGATCATCGCGGTGCCGATCGACGATGAGAACCTGATCCAGTGGTACATCTACTACAATCCGGAGAAGCCGGTGGATTCCTGGCGCAAGGTGCAGCGTGCCAACCAGTGGCCGATGGCCGGCGGCCTGCCGGGCGATCAATCAAACAATTGGGGCCAGAACCGCCAGATCATGGATGCCGGCAACAGCACCGGCTTCCATGAGATCGTCATCGAGGATTTCGTGGTTATGGTCAGCATGGGCCCGATAGTCGACCGTTCGCAGGAATATCTGTGCTCGGCGGACCAGGCGATCGTCAGGGTGCGTCGCCAGCTGCTCGACGAGGTGCGCGGCTTCATGGCGGGAAAGCCGCCGAAGAGCGGCCAAAGCGAGACCATGTCCTACAAGGACATCCGCGCGGTCGGCGGTCGGCTCGCCTCCGCCTCCGAGGATTGGCGGCAGATTCCCCGTTGACCGGATCGAAAGCAAAGGGCGCGGACTGCATGTCCGCGTCGAATTCCCAGCTCTGATCGAGGAGACGTCCCATGATCTGGCACCGCCTGTGCGCCGTCGCGAAACTGTCTGAGGGAGAGCCGTTGGGCTTCAGGGTGAGCGACCGGCGCATCGCACTCTTCAAGGTCGGCGACGAGGTCTTCGCAACGGATGACGTCTGCTCGCACGCGTTTGCGCTGCTGTCGACGGGGTTCCTCGAAGGCCATGTGATTGAATGCCCGTTACACGGGGCGATGTTCGATGTCCGTGACGGAAAATGCCAGTCCAACGCCTACAAGGATATCAAGGCGTTCAAGGTCGAGATCCATGAGGGCGAGGTCTATGTCGAGCTCGACGGCAACGCTGCCCTGCAAGCTGCCGGTGAGGGCGGCGTGGATGTCAAGCCATGAGCGGCCTTGTCGTCATCGGTGCATCCTACGCCGGCATCGAGGCCGCGCTCACCGCGCGCGAGGCCGGCTATGCCGAACCGGTGATCGTTGTCGCCGACGAGATGTTGCTGCCCTATCAACGGCCGCCGCTTTCGAAGGAGTTCTTGCTTGATCAAGTCAACGCCGAGAGCCTCATTCTGCACGAAGAGGCTGTTTTCGCGAGCAACCGGATTGAACTGCTGCTGGGTCGCCGTGTTGTCGCGATTGACCGCCATGCAGCAAGAGTCGCGCTGGCCGACGGCGCCGTACTGGACTTCGACAGGCTGGTCATCGCTACCGGTTCGCGCGCGCGGCGGATAGCGGTCCGCGGGGCCGAACTCGACGGCGTCTGCTATCTCCGATCGGTCGGAGATGCCGCCGATCTCAAGGCGCGGTTCGGCCGGGCGAGCGAGATCGTGATCGTCGGCGGCGGCTTCATCGGGCTCGAGGTGGCTTCGTCGGCGGCCAAGCTCGGCAAACGGGTCACCGTGATCGAGGCTGCCTCCCGGCTGCTCGAGCGGGCGGCGTCTCCAGTGGTCTCGCGTTTCCTGCTCGACATCCATACCCGGGCCGGCGTCGCGGTGAAGCTCGGCACGTCTGTTTCGGCAATGGTCGGCGATGGGGGACGAGTGGTGGCGGTCGAACTGGACGGCGGCGTCCGCCTCGGCACGGACCTGGTCGTCGTCGGCATCGGCGGCATCCCGAACCACGAGCTCGCCGCCGCTGCCGGGCTCGGGTGCGCCAATGGCATTGTGGTGGATCAGAACGGGCGAACCGCACGCAAGAGCATCTACGCCGCTGGCGACTGCACCACGCACTTCAACCGGTTTGCTGAGGACTGGATCAGGCTGGAGTCGGTTCAGCACGCGCAGGATCAGGGACGCACCGTCGGGCTTGCGATCGTGGAAAACCATGAACCATACAACAGCGTGCCGCGGTTCTGGTCGGATCAGCACGATCTCAAGCTTCAGATCGTCGGTCATGGCGCGCGCAGGGACCGCATTGTGATCCGCGGCTCGATCGAAGCTGGCCGGTTCTCCGTGTTCAATTACCGGCAGGGCAGGCTGGTCGGCGTCGACAGCATCAACAATCCCGGGGATCAGATGGTGGCGCGGCGCCTGATAGCAGCGGGCATTTCGCCGACGCCGAGCCAGGCCGAGGACAGTTCATGTGATCTCAGATCGCTGCTGAAGGCGGGTGTCAGGGCCGTCGTGTAGCAGGTGCCGCAGCTAGTCCACCGCCGTAAGCCGGCCGGACTTCTTTGGCGTTTTCACCGTCCGCACCGCCAGCAGCTTGCGCAGGCAGCGGTCGAGCATCGCGATCTCCGCCTTGGTCAGCCCGCTTGCCTCGATCGTGCGCGCGACGACCCTTGCCACCTCGGCGATGCCGCGGTCGGCGGTTGCGAGACCCTTGGCGGTGAGGCGGACCAGCTCGGAGCGGCCGTCGTCGTTTGCGGAGACGCGCAGCACGAAGCCGCCTTCCTGCAGCCGCGCTACGCGCTTGGTCATCGCGCCCGATGTGACGAGCAGGGCACGGAACAGGTCGGTGGGACGCAGCTCGTACGGTTTGCCCGAGCGGCGCAGCGCCAGCAGCACATACAGCTCGCCCTTCTGCAGCCCCACCGCCTTCGCTATGCCCTGCAGGCGCATCTCGTGGAGCTGGTTGACGCGCTCCAGCCGCAGCAAGGTGCAGGCGGCGGCGAGGTCGAGGTCGGGCCGTTGCTCCAGCCACGCGGCCTCGATATCGTCGTAAAGGGTGCTGTCAGGTGATGGCGACTGCTTGATCGCGGGTTCGACGCGGTGTGACACGCTGCTCTTCTTCATTCCCTTCCAGTCCCCTTCGCCGCGGGCCAATTTCGCCGACATCAGGCTCCAGCAATCTAGCACCGCCAAATTCAGGTGTCGCCTCGCAAGTTCCTGGTATCGCTCGAGCCCTGTGCATGGCCGCGGCGCGGCCAATTGCGGCCGCGTAGCGCGGGTTGACAAATAGCTTCCTAGGAAGAATATTCCAGGTAAGAAAAATCGAGGGAGGAGCGCAATGCACGGATTTTGCGCGACATTGGTGTTGGCGGCTGCACTGGCTACTTGCGGTTCGGCCAGGGCGGCGGACACTGAACTGGTTCTCGGGCAGACCATGCCGTATAGCGGGCCGGCGTCGGCCCTGAGCGCCGTCGGCAAGGTGCAGACCCGCTATTTCCAGATGATCAACGATCGCGGCGGAATCAATGGCCACAAGGTCAAGCTGATCTCGCTTGACGATGGCTATAGTCCGCCGAAGGCGGTAGAGCAGACGCGCCGGCTGATTGAAAATGATGAGGCGGTCGCGATCTTCGGCAGCATGGGAACCGCACAGAACGCTGCGGTCCAGAAATATCTCAACGCCAAGAAGATCCCTCAGCTGTTCGTGTTCGCGGCCAGCGAGCGCTTTGCCGATCCGAAGACCAGTCCCTATACGATCTCGGGGATGACGCTGTTCAGCACCGAGGCTGCGATCTACGCGCGGTTGGTGGCCGAGCACACGCCCGGTGCGCGCGTGGCCGTGTTGTACCAGAACGACGACTACGGCCGCGAATATCTTCGCAGCTTCAAGGCCGAACTGGCCCGGCTCGATCCCAAGGCCGAGATTGTCGCAACATCGCCTTACGAAGTCACGTCGCCCACAGTCGATTCGCAGGTCGTGGCGCTGGCAAGCACCAACGCCAACGTCTTTCTCAATGCGTCGACCGGCAAATTTACTTCCCAGGCGATCCGCAAGGCGGGCGAGCTCGGCTGGCGCGCGCAGCAGTTCCTGCCGATCGGCAGCAACTTCGTGCCGACGATCCTCAAGCCAGCCGGGCTCGACAACGCCAAGGGAGCGATCTCTGCGACGCCGACCAAGTCGGTCGGCGATCCCGAATGGGCCAACGACCCCGCCTATCTGGAGTGGCTAGCTTTCATGAGGAAGTATTATCCCGAGGGCGATATCGAGGATCAGCTCAACTTCACCGGATGGAACGTCGCTGTTCTCATGACCAAGGTCATCGAGGCCTGCGGTAACGATCTGTCCCGGCAGAACATCATGAAGCAGGCCACTGCACTGAAGAACGTGGCGCTGCCGGGCCTGATCCCGGGCATCACCGTCAACACCAGCCCGGCTGATTATCGCCTAATCACGTCGCTGCGCCCGCAGCGTTTCGACGGCGAGCGCTGGGTGCCAATGTCCGGTACCATGGCCGCGCAATGAGGGCTGCCGATAGTGTGGTGAAGCGGGGCCAGCCGCTCGCGGCCGTGCCTGAGCTCTCTGGTGGCCCGCCGGAGCACCTCGTGAAGCCATTCGTGCCAAGGCTCGTCCTCGACGCGTTCGTGCCAAAGCAGCCGAACCTTGGGCGAGCCATTGGACATCGCGACGCGGTCCTCTTTCTCGCCTGCATCCATTCTCGACCGGTTCGATCGTCGTCGTTGATGGGAGCGCAACGATCGCGGCGTGAACGACCCTGAATCGGTGGACCGCTTTGACGGGGGTATCATCGAAAAAGAGAAAGATGTTCGTCCATTGAACACAACGATCGGGAGGTTGGAATGGTCTGCAGGTCGGCGGCGCTCGCGATGCTCGGTGCAGGAATTCTATTCGCGGGCGCAGCGCCCGCTGTTGCCCAGCAAGGAGATGTCAACTCGCCCGATCTCGTCCTCGTCAACGGAAAAGTTCTGACCCTCGACGAACGATCCAGCGTGACCGAGGCGATCGCCGTTCGAGACGGAAAAATTCTCGCGACCGGTAGCAGCGCATCCATCCGGGCGCTCGCCGGAGCGCGCACGCAAGTGCTCGACGTGTCCGGCAAGACCGTGATTCCCGGCCTGATCGATACTCACGCTCACTTCAAGGCGGCCGGTCTCGCCGATTATGTCGTCAACATCAGCCGCGCCAAGACGGTCGCCGAAGCGCTCGAGGCGATCAGGACGTTCGTGGCCAAGAAGAAACCGGGCGACTGGATTGTGGGCGGCGCGTGGCACCCGCCGTCGCAACTCGCCGAGAAACGGTATCTAACGAGGCAGGAGATCGACCGCGTCGCCCCCGACAATCCGGTCTATCTGCGGACCGTCGGTCATTTCTCCATGGCGAACACGATGGCGCTGCAGAAGGCAGGCGTCGACAAGACCACCGCGAACCCGAGCGGCGGTTCCTTCGAGCGCGACGCCGCCGGGGAACTGACCGGCGTCCTCTCCGAGACGGCGATCGACCGGGTCGAGAAGGCTGTTCCGCCGTGGACCGAAGACGACGAAATCAGGCAGTTCACGCTCGCGGAGGGGGCACTGAACAGTTTCGGGATCACGAGCGCAGTCGAGGGCGCCACGGAAGCGCGCGACGTCCGCACACTGCAGAAGATCGCCGCGTCCGGACAGGCGACGTTGCGGACGGGATTGATGTTCAGACCCGAGCCGCCCGCCGAGCTGACCGCTTGGGAGGCGATCATGTCGGGCAACGGAGCTTCGTCAGGCTTTGGCGACGACTGGGTCAAGTTCGCCGGCATCAAGATCTTCTACGATGGCGGCATGACCCTGAAGACGGCGCTAATGCGAGATGTCTATCCGGACTCTCACGATGACTACCATGGCATGGCCCAGCAAACGCCCGAACGGCTCATGCAACTCGTCTCGATCTGCAATCGCTACGGTTGGCGTGTAGGTGTGCACGTCGTCGGCGATCTCGGTATCGACCAGGTACTCGATGCTTTCGAAGCTGCCGACAAGGAACGGTCCATCCGGGACCGTCGTTTCGTTCTCATTCACGCGAGTCTGATCAGGCCCGAGCAGATGGAGCGCGCTCGCAAGCTGGGGGTCAGGGTCGATTTCCAGAACGTCTTCATGTGGGATAAGGCCGCGACCGTCGAGCGCTTCCTGGGACGGCCAACCGCCGATCGCGCCGTGCCGACCAAGACCTTGATCGAAAAAATGGGGCTGGACAGCCTCGGCGCCGGAACCGACTTCCCCGTCAACCCGATCAACCCGTTCCTCAACATGTACATCATGGTGACGCGGAAAGATCCCAATGGAAGCGTGTACGGCGCCACGGAAGCTATCAGTCGCGAACAGGCGCTCCGTCTCTACACGTCGGCAGCTTCGCGCTACACGTTCGACGAAGCACGCAAGGGTACGATACAGCCGGGCAAGCTTGCAGACCTCGCGGTCCTTTCCGCGGACTAAATGGCCATTCCGGAAGAGCAGATCAAAGACATCAAGGCGGACATCACGCTGGTCGGAGGCAAACTCGTCTTTCAACGCTGACCCAGAGAGAGACGAACGCCGAAGCGTGCAATGTCGACGTCGCCAGCAATCGCCGACGCTTGGGTCGGAGGACGGCGGGGAGCGGGCTCTGGCGACGGAAGTGTGTTCCTGACATCTGACGGTATTTGAAGAGTTGTGTCAGTCGAGCACACTGTCAGTGTTGGTGGCGCGCCATCGCAACAGGCCGTCCCAGGTTACGACGCCGTCATCCCCATTCCGACGCGTGCTCTCGGTACAACGCAGCTCACTGAGGGCTCCATTCGATGATCTGGTCGTTAAGTCCAGCGTGAACGCGACACATCGGGATCGAACGTGGCCATCGAATTCATGCGGGATGCGCGGGGGTCGACGTCCTTTGGCGTTTTCTTCGGTTCGGTCATCATTCAATCCACGCCTTGTCTTTCAGGTCGCGGATCCGGATCTCGGCTTCTTCCCTCGAAGTCACGATCTCCGATTCGTCCGGGACCCGTGCGATCGCACTGAGCCTCTTGAGCTCGGCTAGTTGCTCTGCAGTCGGTTTTTCCATCTTTGATTCCTTGAGCGCCTGCACGACGGTCTCGTCCTCGAGCACGTCAAGCAGCTGATTTATGGTTTGCTCGCAATCTCTGTGGCCGGGCTCGACATATCGGGCCAGAATGCCCTGAGCGTCTTCCAAGGCCTTCGCAACTCGCCGTTCTCCGGATCCATGGCCGGTACTCCACATACTCTCGGGAAAACGCGGCTATGAACGGCGTGTTCCTCTGCTCAGCCCCTTGAACGAGCTGGCCCGCAGGAGGCCTTCGGAGGTGATGTCGCGGTACTCGATGTCGGCATAGAACTTGGGTTCGACCCATGTTGCCTTCGGCTTCCTGATGGTCCTCGTCAGCCTCTGCTTCGGACTAACTACGGTGTCGAGCGCCTTGCGGATCTGCGCTGAGGTCGTCCGGCTCCATCCCGTACCGACCTTGCCCATGTAGACGAGGTCCTTGCCTTCCTTCTTGCCCAGATAGAGCGCGGCTACGCCGGACGGATCCATGATGAAGCCGACTACGGGAAACTTGCCCTTCTGAACGACCTTGATTTTCTGCCAGGCTTCGACCCGCTGAGATCGGTAGGGCGCGTCCACGCGCTTTGAGATGATGCCCTCATAGTTCAACTTGCCGGCGGCGACGAACAGAGCCTGCCATCGCCCTCGTGATGCTCGCTGAAAAAGATGGGCTCCTCGAGCCTGTGATCTTCGATCAGCTCCTTGAGCAGCCTCTTTCGCTCGAGCTGCGGCTCCTTGCGCAAATCCTTGCCGTCGAGCCACAGCAGATCGAACGCGAGGAACATCAGTCGGTCCTGATCGCCCCTACCGAGGTCTGCCTGCAGTTCGGACAAATTTGTGCGGCCTCGTGGATGACGACGACTTCGCCATCGACAATGGCCTGACCTTCGATATCGAAGGCGGCAGCAATCCTCGAGAACCTGCTGACCCAATTGTAGCCGTTGCGCGTGTAGGCACGGCGATCGTCGCCATCGATCCGGAGCTGGATGCGGTACCCGTCGTATTTGACTTCGTGAATCCACCGGGATCCCGAAGGTGCCTTCATCTTCAGGGACGCCAATTGGGGTCCGATGAACCCCGGCATAGTAGGCACCTCCGGCTCTTCGGCCCGAGGCTCCTTTGTACGCTTTGCCACGCTACGCAACTCACAAAAAACCCGCCGCCGGGTTGGGGCCGACGGCGGGCAGTCTACCTACCTTAATCAGCGAGTCTCAGCAACTTCGTAGGCGGCGAGGGAGTTCCAACGGCCCGCCGGTTCACAATCATTCGCGTATGCGCCACTCTGCAACGGGGGCCGAAGGGCAAGATCGTCCTTCTTGGAGCCCATCGAACTCTCGGCAAGAGCCGGCGTTTCTGACATCATGTCAGACGCATTCGACTACTTCCGCGCCTACGCTGTTCGCGCTCGCTGTAAAGCGAGATCCCTGCCGCGCGGCAGGATGAAGCATCTGCAGCTGGTGGTGGGTCGGATCTACAATCTCCTCAAGAAGGAAGCCGCCTATGGTCCCAATATCCAGCACCTTGACGACTTTCGCGCAGCTCAGACGCTCGAGCGCTCTGTCGATCGCCGACCAAGCGACCGCTCCCGCGGTGGCCTTACTCCGGCGGCGCAGCAAAGTGCGGATCGGGAGGCTCGCTGAATGCCTTTGCTCGACGCTCGCGGTGTGGCAAGTCTCCTGCGAGAGTACGCGCAGCGCACAGCGTTGCGAGGCGGTAATCCGTACCGGGCAAAAGCCTACTCGCGGGCTGCCGACAGCCTGGCGGCTCTTGCCGTCCCTCTGGACATGCTCATCGCCGAAGATCGTCTTACGGAGATCCTGTGAAGTGTCCAGGCCGACCTACGCCAAGATTACTAATCCGGAACGTCGTAAGGTGACGCGTCCTCGCTAGTAGGAGCGAGCTGCTTAACCATCTCGTTAAATCGTCGCGAAGGCACGGGCCCAAGGGCGATCCCGTCCTCTGATGGGTTCTCCACTGCGCGGGACGAGAGGCGCCCGATCGCCATTTGCACCAACAGCGCACTGATCCGTGCAAGAATTGCCAGGAACGCAAGGTGGCTAAAAAAGCGACGATTACCCGCACAGTAACGGTCGGCAACCAACTAGGTACCTTGCGCAGGCGCATAGCCGTGCGACGACGCGACATCCGGTGACGGCAACTGATGCGCTAGGCCAACTAACGCGCGCGCCTCAGCTCCTCGGTCGCGCGGCGGAGTACCTCGTGAAGCCATTCGTGCGATGGCTCGTCCGCGATTCGCTCGTGCCACAGCATCCGCACCTCCACAGGGGTCGTGCTGTAGGGTAGTTCATAAATCGTGATCGCATGCGCTTGCTCGAAGGCACGCGCCAACGGCCGCGGAACGATGGCCGCCAGCTCGGATTCGGCCAGGAGCGCGGGCAAGGCAAGGAAGTGCGGCAGCGAAACCGCGA
>Ga0209389_1000380_pt1 | contig 26659 bp, 22 predicted proteins | sample CowpearedBW_FD_187526 | JGI IMG/M metagenome (GOLD analysis project Ga0209389, IMG submission 187526) | Root nodule microbial communities of legume samples collected from California, USA - Cow pea red BW (SPAdes) (version 2) | ecosystem: Host-associated > Plants > Roots > Nodule | place: USA...
CTCGGGGACGCCACCGAGCTCACAAAAGGCTTTGGGGGCTCGTGGCGCGCAGAACACACGACCGGCGATTATTATTACATGGATGATTCCGATTGACGCGGATCGTCTTGATGGGATGGGCTTCGGCCCATCCCATCAGTTTGAGGGCGCGGTGGGCAAGGGATCGCTGCTGTGAGCGACATATTTCATGCGTGGTCTAACGGGCGTTGGATCAGCCTCGACCTGCAATCCAATCGTTACAGCATGGCTACCACATCTGTAGCTTGTCCGGAGGAGCATGAACGGCTAACCGAGACGACGGCAAAGTTGCGCGATTGCCTGAGTTCACCGCCAGCCTTTTTCCCACCCCTCCATCTGGTGTGGCACTATGCGCGTGCGGCTCATGCTGCTCGCTTCGTTCGCAGCCAGACCATCGTTCGTCAACTCGACTTTATACGTGCCTCGCGTCGCGGTACGGCACCGGTGTCCGTCGGCGTCGAAACAATCCATTACTACGCCAGCGTATTCCAACATCTGCGTAATCTTCGGTTCCGCCGCCCGCGCTGTCTTGAGGATTCCGTGGGTGGGTATCTCTTTTTCTATCCCTACATCGCATCACTCGAGCTCCTCGTGGGTGTGAAGCAGCCACCTTTCAGAGCCCACGCCTGGCTGCAATCTGGCGACCTCATTTTGAACGACGCGAAGCGTGCTGTGGAGGAGTACAGCGTCATCTTGAGATTCGAGAAATGAGACTCAATGCAGATTGGCTCTTGGATTCAGCCAAGCAGCTTGCCACCATCGTTGTAAACGGCCGCGTGGAAATCACGGTGCTCAACGATATTGTTGACGCCGACACGGGCATGCCGACTCAATTGGAACCAACACACTTCAAAGGCACGTCTCTGCCGGAGATTGTGGCTCTGCTGCAGGAGCGGTACGCTGGCGATGCGGCTTTCATTGTTCGCGCGCCAAGTGGCATCGCGATCGTACGCCCCCCTTTCTCGGAAATATCCATCTTCTACCAGGTCAGACATGATGTGATTGAGTGCTGGGCAGGACTGAAGCTGCCAGATGCCGCCTTGGCGCAACGCCGCGCCTTCAACTTTGGCTATTTGACCGGCCTGATATGCAACGCGTCCTGGTTGACCCCGGAAACAGGGTTGTGTGGGATTTTCGAGCTACTGAGTGGCGCGGCGCTCATCGTCTCAAGTGGCACCTTTCGGCAAGTCGATTTTCTGGCGGGCGCCGTGGCTAGGCTCAACGCGTCGGCGGTCTCTTTCGAGGATGACGTGGCCAGCTTTCGCCAATTGATCTCGGCGAGCGTCGCTCACAAAACGCGCCGCTACGGCGGTGCTTTCAGCATTGAATGTTCCGGGGGCCTTGATTCGTCGGTAGTGGCGTTGGCTGCGGCCGACCTCCATCGAGATAGGCCCCTCTCCCTCCTGAACAGCTACTCAGAGACGGACGTCAATGGTGACGAACGCTTCTTTTTTGCCGCACTAGCCGAGCAGGTGGGCGGCGCGCCAACCTATGTCGAAGCGAATGCTCGCTCGTCGATGACCCACCTATCGTCAGAATTGCTGGCTCCAACGCCGCGACCTTGTAAGCTAGCCGCCACAATCGCCACAACGGCTCAACTTCACGAGGCTGCGCAGGCTGCAGGATCGCGCTTGGTGCTCACAGGAGATGGAGGCGATCAACTATTTCTCAGAATGCGCCGCTTGACGATGGCCAGAGAGCTACTTGCCGAATCCCGATCGCCAGGAGAGGCATTGCGTGAGCTCGCCGGCCTTGCGATTCAGGCTCGAGCGTCTGTCTGGCGTGTTCTTCGCGACGTGATCACCGGTCAGAGCAGCCGAGACTTACGCCGGCATATGTTCGGTGATCTTCGATTTCCGCAGTCGCCTGTCGCATCAGTGCGGCCGGATATCCGTGCAGAGCTCGTACCTGGCGCCAGGTCCCTACGCCACCTGCCGACGACGCGACTGTTTCAGTTCTTCGGCATGCGTAATGCGGAGCTCAATCGCATCGCACTGCGAGACATTGCGGTAGAAGAGCGAAAGGCCTTTGTGTTCTGGCCGCTCATCAAGGCGGGTCTCCTCACGGCTCGCCGACATCACCACTCAAATGGAATTGATCGTGCACTTGAGCGCGAGGCCTTCCGGGAAGACTTGCCCGACGAGATCTATTATCGTGTTGGCAAAGGTGCCGGGCGCGACATGCTAATGCGGTATGAATATGGTACCTTGGCGTCACGTGTCGAGCGTAGTGCATTGTATCGGCACGGCTTGATCTCCCCCGATCTCCTCCGTTCTGCTATCGACAATTTGACTTACGACTCAGCGTTTGCACTCGTTCGTGTCTGCGCTGTTGCCGATTGGATGGACCTTCATGAACTCGGGTAAGCCGCTCTTACCCCCGCTCCAATGGGACATCATCAAGACGAGCTTGCAATCTTCTCGCCTTCTTGTCGTGGGCTTCCTGCTCACGACCATTGCAGCGTCCGCCTGCACGGTCGCCGGGCCGCTCTTGTTCTCACGGGCCGTCGCCCGGCTGGCCAGCGCGCCGCCGCTTTATACGCTCAGTTTGTTGTTGCTGTTTGCCGTTACGGCCGCGCTTGCTCGGTGCTTGCAGGAGGTCAAGGCGGTTCTGTCGAACAGGCTCGAACAGGACGTTCGTAATCTCTCCAGCAAGAAGATCATGGCCGCTCTGGTGAGCGCCGAGGGATCGCTGTTTGCTCAAAACAATCCGAGCAAGATTTCGGCAATGGTAGAGAGTTGGCACCAGTCCAATAAGATCTACATCCAGCTCTATTTGATGGTGCTGATGGGCGGGGTCGCCGATGTTGCGTTCTCGTTCCTTGCCGTCGGTGGAGCCGCCAATTGGTTTGTGGCGCTGTTCGTCGTAGCCTACGGCGCCGTCCTCGTACTGATAACGTGGAAGAGCAATAGCGTTACAAAGGTGTATCAGGCTCAGGCGCAGGCCTCAAGTAACGAGGGTTCGAACGTTTTAGGAAATGCAATCGAAAACATCGTTTCGATCAGGGTGTTTCGCGCTCAACCCTGGATCGCTGAGTTGTATGATCGCCAGACCACCGCCACGCGCCGAGCCTGGCTCAGGTTCTATGGTGTCCGATTGCGCTATGGCGCTTTGCAAGCCACCCTCTTGTTCGTTCAGTATGCCTCGATCTTGGGGCTTTCGCTATGGCTCTATGAGCGGACAGGCGAGATAGGTGGGCTCGTCATGGTGAGCATGATCCTGGTTCAACTGAACCGGCCGTTCGAGCTTATCGGCATGTCAATTCGGGACATCATCGTTGCGCGCGGCATGGCCGGACCGCTGCAGGCGCTGCTTGATGCACATGCCCCAGCGGCACGACCCGCTATGCTCAAGCGTACTATGCCGATATCGGGCTCACTCACCATTTCCATCAGCGCGCTTTCGTTTGGTTATGAGCGAGCCGCCTCGCCGCTTCTCTCTGGGATAACGGGCGAGTTCAAGCCCGGCGTCATCAACTTCATCATCGGACGGTCGGGCGCTGGCAAATCGACGCTTATGCAACTCCTGCTAAAAATGCATCAAGGCTACAGTGGCCTGGTACGCGTTGGCTCCCTGGACCTGGCCACGATCGATCCGGAAGATTACTTGGCGCACGTAGGTTACGTGCCCCAAGAGCCCATGATGATGAATCTGAGTATCCGCGAAAACGTTCTGCTGGGCCGCCCGTTTTCCGATGCGGACGTGTTCCACGCGCTAGAATGCGTCCATCTGGCTGATAAGGTGACTTCCTTGCGGGACGGTTTGGACTACCGCGTCGGCGAACGGGGCCAATTGCTAAGCGGCGGCGAGAGGCAGCGCCTTGCGATCGCCCGTGCACTCATCGCAAGGCCCCGGCTGTTGCTCCTCGATGAGGCCAGTTCCGGGCTGGACGAGCAGACCGAGCGCGGAATCTTCGACGAACTTCGGCAACTCGCGTCGGACACGACGATCATAGCAATTACGCACCGCCGGGCCGTGATAACTTCACATGACTCCGTGCTATATTTGTCGTGGTCGGCATCCGCGAGAGCCTCGCCTGTGCTCGCATAACTTCCGTGACCCGGCGTCTGAAAAAGCCCTGAATGGCACGGGCTGCGGCCTTGTGCTGCCCTTCGACCATCAACGCACTAATACTTTGGCTTTCGACAAGCAAATCGCTGTAATACGTACGCGTTCCCATGGCGCGTGAAAGGTAGACATAAACGACGTCCGCGACGTGATCCGCAATGTGGCGATGCTGTTTGACCAGCAACGCGCGCCGATAACACTCGCCTACTTTCAAGAAGAGCTTGGCGGGATCCGCATTGCTTGCGTAAATGGGATTAATTTCACCGCAGAAGCTTGCCGCCACTTCGTCGATCAGCTTCGCCTTGGTGAAATCGCTGATGCTATCGACATACATTTGCGACAGCATATTGCAGAACAGGATGGCTTGGTGTGGGTCGATCGGCCTGGCGTTGAATCCCTTGTGGTCGACATTTTGCACCACATCGCGCTCAGTCAGCCGTATCAAAGCCTCTCGTACGGGCGAAATGCCGACGCGAAGCTCATCGGCAATATCGGTAGGCTTCAAGGCTGTGCCGGGTAGCCAATGGCCCAATAATAGACGCTCGCGCAAGGCCTCGAATACTGGATGCTGTGTCTCAAAAGCCATGATTACTCGCCCGTTCAACCGTCCTGACTGAGGCGACCAAGGGGGCCTCACCTCTTGGCATAGCTTATGCCGCCCCGGAAGCCATGAGCGGTCGGGTCCGTGGCGAAATGGCTGCTGGGGTAGGCCGCCATGGCAGGGCTTCCGCCGGGGCCACGAAGCTCTGCCGCAGAGTACGACCTGGGTATGTCCAAAGCGGAATCGGCGGTCGGAACGGGTAGAGGAGATGATCGAGCGGCATTCCACGAATGCCGATGTCGGCGCCAACATGTTGGTTTCGCTGTTCACGATGTTGCGTCGGCACTCGCGGTCCTCCTTGATCATGACCAACGAGCCGGGCGGCATGGAGAGATTGAGTTCCGCCGTTCCCCTTCGTGGTCCGCTCGTTATCAAAATTGAACGGCATCCGCACCACCTAATCCGCTGGTCGAAAATCAGGAGTCCAGTTCAGTTCCTCGCTCGCCGAAGATGCTGAAGATATTCCAAATGGCTCGGCAATGTGCGGACTAACTCGGCTGTCCGATCCCGCACTGCTTGGAATGCCGCGACGGCAGCGCTTACGTTAGAGTGCCGCAGAGTAGGCAAGCTATTGACGGGCCGATAATGCAACCCGAGCAGCATCACAGAATAAGAGTAGAATTCGAAGCCGTGATAACACGAGTTGATACTCCTTTCGTTCGGAAGCCGCTGTTTCCAAAGCGCAAGACGTTGATCCACCGAGGAAGATACAGAGATCTCCTTTGTCGCCTTCCAAAACGGCGTGTCAGCCCTATCAGAAGCGCGATAATGAAGGACAAGAAAGTCGCGCACCCCATCGATGCAATCGGCAATGATCTTATTGTAGTCGGCCACTACGTCCGGGTCCGTCGTGGAACCTGAATAATGACGTAGGAGCTCCTCAATGCCGAACTGAATGAAGAAAATCCCGGTCGACTCCAGTGGCTCTACGAAACCGGAGGACAAACCGATTGCGACGCAGTTTTTGACCCAAGAATTGCGGCAACGGCCGATTCGCATCTTGATGTGATTTGCGATGCAATCTTTCGCGCGCGGACCTAAATGTGCGCGAAGGTCAGATTCAGCTTGCTCGGAAGAGATGAACTGACTGCAATAGACGTAGCCGGTCCCCACGCGATTATAGAGAGGAATATTCCACACCCAGCCGGACGGTAAAGCAGTGGCTGAGGTAAAGGGCTGGATATTTGATGTGTCGGCTTGGTAAGGGACCTGCAGCGCTATCGCGCGGTCGTTCAGCAAGACGTCTTGGAACGAAACGAACGGTTCCTTGAGTGCCTGGTTGATGAGGAGACCGCGAAAACCGGTACAATCTACATAAAGCGATCCTTTCACTGCCCCATTTCTGCGCGTCCTGAGACAATCGATCGAACCATCACTCGAGAGAAGCACGTCTTCGACATCGTCTTTGATGCACCGAACGCCAAGCGCCGTCGCATAATTCTTAAGAAAGCTCGCGAGCAGACTGGCTTCAAAATGATACCCATAAGGGTACTGCAACCGGTGATCAGACAGGAATGTATTTGGCGGCGCCTCGCTAGCAAAATTGAAGGTGGTTTTGACCTTGTGATCGAAGACTTCACCGTTCAAGTATCTTGGAGATCTGTTGTTCTCGCATAGAGAGGGGGTGGTAAAGCAGGCGGAATCGAATGGTGTCTCATTAGGCTTTAGGTGTAACCACCATTCGCCAAGATTGTTTCCGTCTATGACCTCATAGCGTTGAAACGGATGATAGAAATGACCGCCCCCAGCGGTCCAATTGGTGAATTTGATCGCGAGCTTATAGGTAGCATTACAAGGTGGCATCCATTCCGATTCATCAAGGCCAAGATAATCAAAAAATAATTTCATTGTGCTGAAGCTGGCTTCACCAACCCCAATGGTGCCAACGTTAGCAGACTCGATAAGCGCGATATCGACACCCCTCAACGCTTTTTTGAGATAGGCGGCAGTCATCCATCCTGCCGACCCGCCGCCCAAAATCACGATAGATTCGCTGGTCATCATGGCTGCCGTTTCGTTCATCAAATGTTAGTCGTTTGTTAAAGTTGTTCAATCGGTGCAGAGCTCCAGCTCCGCTCGATCGATAAGAGCATCGCTTGGCACGCTCGCGTCGAGGTCAGGGGAGGATTTCACCGCTTGTGAGATTGAAGCTATCCCGCCTTAAAGGCGATGGCTCATAACCGCGTTTGAAGGCGCAGCCGCGTTCGTAACGAGAGATCAGCATCGGCAATTCGCAAGCCTCCACTTGCGTAATGGCGTCGTGTTGGTGCTCCCTGGTGCATTCGAAGGCGGAAGGGGCTTGCATCGGGTGAACAACCCGCCACCATTGCTAATGAAGAGCGTGGAGACCGTCCAAACCGCCCTGCTTTTCGCTGATGACGGGATTCCCGCGGCGTGAGCCTAAGAGTTGAGACATTCGCAATCCGTGTCGGTCGTTGGAGAGCCTTCGCGTGGTCGGGGACCATCCCACCTATCTGAGATACAACCTGACGCTGCGTGCGATTCAAGTGATCTGAGGCCGGCAAACTGGACATTTTTGGCTAGAGCTTTCGCCGCCGAATCCTCTCGGCTGGGAGGAGCGACAGATGATGAAGGCCTCAAAATTTTCCAAGAAGGCGTTCATTCTCAAGCGGTTGCGGTTGCGGAGATCTGCCGCAGGGCCGGAGTCAGCTAGGCGACCTATTTCAACTGGAAAAGGAAGTACGACGGATTGCTGCCGACCGAGATGCGACGGTTGAAGCAACTCGAGCTTGTCCGATCGCACCTTTGGTGCGGAGTCGTCGCCGATTGCTACCTGACGGCTGCGATCGCAAGATCAGAGTAGGCGCCACCTGTTCGGCGCCCGCCAATTTTGTCGCAAACCCGCCACTGCACAGCAGCGCAATGTCTGGGGCCGCGCGACAACTGCGGCGGGTTCTCTTATTTGTCTTTGCTAGCAAGGCCGCGATCAGTTCAAGGGTTCAATGGGGTCGCAAGAGGCAGGCATTTTTATTGCACACGTTATCATGAGCTTCGTCCTGACAACGCTTCAGTCTACATGTGGACTGGCGCACTAGCCGTGCCAGATCATCAAGGTAGAGACGTGTGCGGCAAGTGGAGTGCAACGTGCGCGCCCTGACTGGTCGAAATGCTCAGGCCTGCGATCGCGCTTCACACGGATCGAGGATGGCCAAGCAATTTACTCAGGAGAAGCCGGACTCGGTCCTCGATGCCGCAGACCAACGCTTGACCCGCCGCGCCGTTTTGGGTGCAACGATCGGCAATATTCTCGAATTCTACGACTTCGGGACCTATAGCTTTTTCGCAATCCAGATCGGCCAAGCGTTCTTCCCGGCAAGCGACCCGTTCGCCAGCCTCATGCTGTCGCTCGCAACCTTCGGCGCGGGTTTTGTGACCAGACCGATCGGGGCCATCGTGCTCGGCTCGTATTCGGATCGGGCCGGCCGCCGGCCCGCGATGACCGCCAGCTTTGCCATGATGAGCGCCGCGATCCTGTTGTTGGCTGTTACGCCCTCGTACGAGACAATAGGAATTGCCGCTCCGCTGCTGGTCATTTTCGCACGTTTAGTGCAGGGCTTCGCGCTGGGCGGTGAGGTTGGTCCGACGACCGCATATTTGATGGAAGCGGCCCCGACCGAAGGACGCGGTCTTGCTGTCTCGTTTCAACCCGCCAGCCAACAGATCGCTGCGACGGCCGGAGCGCTCGTTGGAGTAATACTCTCCCTTACCATGACGAGCGAGGTACTCAATGCGTACGGATGGCGGATCGCGCTGTTGCTCGGCGCCGCTACGTTACCCTTCGGACTTTGGTTCCGGAGCGGCCTGCCCGAAACGTTGCACCGCCCCGAGGCGCCAGCTCTAGTCATGCAACCTGTAGGGAGATCGCCTGCCGCTCGCCGCATCATGAGCTTGGGATTTGTCATCTTGGCCAGCTGCACGATCATTACTTATGTCACGGGATATATGACCACCTATGCGCTGAACACCCTGCACGTTTCCGCGCCTCTCGCCTTTGGTACCACGCTCATCAGCAATACGGTAGGAATTGCTGCCGCACTGCTGGGCGGCTGGCTCGCAGACCGCGCAGGCCGTCGGCACATCATGATATGGCCGCAGGTCACTGCATTGCTGATGACTTATCCGGTATTCTTGTGGATTGCAGAGAGCCGCAGTGCCCTCGCACTTCTCGGAGGTCTCGGCGCGCTTACCCTGATCGGAACGATTCCGTATAGCGCCTTCTATGTGAGCATGGCCGAAGGTTTGCCCAAGAACATTCGTGGTGGCGCCTTCGCGACGATCTACGCTTTTGCGATAGCGATTTTCGGAGGCACAGCTCAACCAGTCGTCACCTGGCTGATCCACCTTACCGGGAGCGCGCTCGCGCCCGCCTGGTACATGCTTGTCGCTAGCGCGGCCGGACTCTTTGCCATGCTCATGATGCCGGAGACGGCACCACTTAGAGCTCTGCGCACAAGTAAAAGCCCGTCATAGCGCCGGACAATGTGATCACGGATGATATCGCGCGCTGCCTCGCGCTGGCCAACAAGAATGTACGTCGCCGCCTTTGATGCGGTCGGTCGTGGCCATCGAGAGCACCGACAGCACGGACGGCTCCGACAGCACTCAGGAGTCTTGTCGACTGTTGCCAGCGCCATCAGACTGTCGGGCGCTCGCGGCACTTAACACGACCCGATCGACGAAGCGCCTGCCGCCCACGAGGCGCGGATGGCCGCTTGTCCGAAATGCCAAGCCCCGGGGTCGGGGCGAATATTGGCAATCGGCGTCCTAGAATATTTCGCGTCCACCGGAGCAGGGGTCGCAAACTCCGTCATAGATGCCGAGGATCGTCTCTACGACGTGGGTAGCTCCATGAGCTGCCAAGACATCTCGTCCAGCAATGCAACCTCCATTGCAGACAGTCAACGCGCCGGGCTGATCATTCCCTTCGCCTATGTCACTGACAAGCCGCAGTCGGTCAGGTCGATCACGACGTCGGTTGTAGAAACGACGCCTCTGCGATGAGTGATCGCCAACACCGTCACATCTTTGGCTAGAGTGCGGATATGGTCCATAATGTCCCGCTCGGTTTGTTCGTCGAGCGCGGAGCTGGCCTCGTCGAGAAGAAGGATCGCCGGCTCGCCATAAAGCGCGCGGGCAATAGCAATACGCTGGCGCTCCCCGCCGGAAATTTTCAAACCGCGTTCTCCAACGGCTGTGTCAAATCCTGCCGGCAAAGCCTCGATAAAGGGGAGAATAGCGGCTTTTTCCGAGGCAGCGCGAAGGCGCACCTCGTTGCGGGGCCGTCCTAGTAGGATGTTGTCGGCTAGCGACTCATTGAGCAACATCACGTCCTGCGGCACGACAGCAACTGCGGCATACCAATCCGCGCGATCGATGCCCGCTATATCGGTTCCATCTAGCAGAATACGACCACAGTCTGGTTCAATCGATTTTAAGACGAGCTTAAAAATTGTCGACTTTCCCGATCCGGATTCACCGACAAGGAAGGTGATCCCGCCGCGCCCAGCCATAAACGAGACGTTCGTGACGCCACGACCGTTGTCGTAGGTATAACCAATGCCCTCGAAAGATAGCTGGCCAGCGGAGGGGGTAAAATCTTGAGCGTGAAATGCTCGCCGCTCTTCTGGTGCGGCCCACAGCCTAGTTAGAGGGATGAGGTCGGCTCGCGACCGCGCCACGTCAGAGATCGCTCGCGCAACCATCTCGAATGGCATATTGAGCTGGAGTAAAAGCGTGTTGAATAGCACCATATCCCCGATGGTGACCGCGCCAACCTGGTATTCAGGTATAAGAAGGAAAAGCGTGACCGCAAATTGTAGCGCGACGGCTGGGCCGAGCACGGCGATGTAGGCAAGGCGTTGCAACACATAGGCTCGCCAGTTGTCACGCACCTCCCGCGCCTTCATCTTAAAGCGCTGGCTCATCCATGTATGACTGCCGAAATAGCGCAAAGTGTCCATGGCGTTCATGACGTTGCCAACGAAACGCTCATTCTCCTGTCGGGCCTCGCTGGCCCGATTCAGGAACACGTACGCCCGACGCGTGGAACTCCACGTCAATGTAATCGCGACTACCCCATAGACGACAACGATTGCAGCGATCTGGATATTGAGGCGCGCACCGAGAGTAGCGAGCGTAAGTAGAAGTTGTGTTGCAGCAGGGATGAAGACGATGGTCCCAAGCTGGAGCAACGCCGTCAGCGCGCTACGCCCGCGCGCGGCCGCACTCTGTATCTCCACGGGATTGTGCTCAAGAAAAAAAGCCGCGGTTTTCCTCAGGATGCGATCGAAGAAGCCTGTTGCAGCGATGAAGCCCAGGTTCTCGGCTGTCATAAAGGAGAGATACTGGAGCATGCGCTGCAATGCGGAGGCTACACCGAGTAGGACCGCATAGCCAGCGAACCCCCACGCAAGCGCCGACATGTCTCGCCCGCGCGGGAGACGGTCAATGAGATACGAAAATACATAGGGCGCTGCGACGCTGGTCGCGCTGGAGATCAGCGCCACTGCGACAACGACGAGAAGCAACCACCGATCAGACCGCCAGTACGCATGCAAAATTTCGGAAATCGGTGACAACGTGCTGTCGTTCGACATGACCTGCGGCGGATCGAGTAAATGGGCTTTGCTTAGGCTGAAAGAGCCGACATAGCCTTGTTCGCACGATTTCGATTCCATGCGAGCTCACATAAAGACGCTCCATGCAAGCTCACCGGAATTTACTTTTGTGTACCATTGCTTGGCTTCAAATCAATCGGTCCAGCACCGTCATCAACTCACCAACTCTAGTAGGTTGTCGTGCGTCTTCTCACATGAGAGATCATATTTTATGCTCAAGGCGACTTTGAGAATAGATGATCTGGAAAATTCGATCATGTTGTCCAAGATCAGAGGTGATGCACCGGTTGCTTGGGCGCACGGCATCGAGCTGTAAAGATCGCTCAGACCCATGATACGGATTGCTGTCGTGAGCTCGCGCCACGACTCAGTGGACAGCCCCCGCCAAGCTGATCGGGCTGCGGAAGCATCGCCTACTCTTCCGGCGATGCCACCGTTGGTCGGTCGTGATGGCGACTGAAAAAAGCAGGGACATGACTGACCATAGGCCCATGTACGGAATTTTCTCGGCGGCGCTCGGCGCCGTTGTCATTTGAAGAGAAGCAGCTCCGACGTCACTCGGCTTGAGGCGCTCAACGAAGAACGACAAGCCCCAGCATCCTCCGGGGGTCATGGAGGCGGGATGCTGGGGCCGTCGTAGCCTTATGCAAGAATAGCAAACAGGCAGCGTTGTTGTGCACCGCCCGATTCGATTCGTCAAAGCGGCCCGGGATACTCAGCTCCCGTGCATCCGGACCATCCGCAGGCCGTTCAAGCTCCGCCGAGGGTTTGCGCGCCAGTTCGCGGCGGGCAGACAGGCGAAAGCACTGTTACATCGGAGCGCATCGCCGCCGGCATCAGGCACATGTTTCTCCGCCTGCCGCACTCGGTGGCCTAGCTTCTCGCCCGAGCGCCGATCTTCGCCACGCCTCGTAATGGCAGGTCCGGCGATCGACAATTGTCCGGATCGCCGGCTGACAAGCATCCCGTGGCGCGTGTTCTCTTCCCCAGGCTCCATCCTTTTGCGAGATGGAGCCCGATGGGGCTCGGTGCTGCTCAGGCAATCCGCCGAGCCGATCCGGAGGCATGAAAGCTGCCACCAAACGGCACACTGCAAGACAACCAGCTCACTAGATCCCCAGTCGAGCCATCTGCGCCGACACGTGCTCCGGATCGGGAAGGGGGTGCCACGGATGGCGGCTAGCGGCGGTGCTCAACAAGGACCTACAGAACCCAGGGGTGAGCTTGCCGCGGTGGATCACGACGTTCTCGTGCCCCTCGGCGGCTCGAGCGCTCTGCCAGTGCTGATTGTAGCCGCGCTGTTCGTCAGACTTCACGTGGCAAGCGGCGAATTCGCGATCGCCCAGCGTTGCCAATTGCCAGGCATGTACCGGCCGCTTAGTATGGATGTGCACCCACATCGGGCTTGGCTTCGCACCGTTGCGCAGCGCCTTGGGCTGCAGCTTGATCTCGAACAGCGTCCCTGGCTCTTCCCTCAAGGCGCGCGGTGGATCCACTGACGCCAGTTCCCCCGCCGCCCACAACTGCTCAAGGTACTTTTGCGATGGAAACGCATAGGTCTTCATGCAATCGCTCGTGATTGCTGCCTTTCGCGCGTTCAATGAGTTTGCCTGTCCCTGCACCTCGGACCACATCCCTTTGAGCCGGACTATTTTTTCGTGCACTTCGGGCACTTGCGCAGCCGTGAGCAGGCCACGTCGGCGAGGCTCCTCCAGCGCGGCTACACAGGCCTCAATCTCGGCGGCCTGCGTCTGCAAGCGCTTAATGACGAGATCCAAGACGTGGTCGGCGTCCTCGGGCTTCATCTGGCGCGCTTGCGAGACGGCGCTTTGCTGAGCCGGCAGATCGAACTGCAGCAGCTCGTCCAATCGCTCGAGCAATCCCGCCAGTGCTTTCCTGGACGGCGGAGCCTGCCACATCTGGAGGTGCTCGGTGGCAGAGGTTGACGCCCTCGCCCGCGCCTCCTCCGCGGTCGCGAGTTTCTTTGTACCGAGATCCGAGAGCACGATAACCTTGCCTGTCGGGGCTGTGGCGGCATCGGGCCTTGCGAGTTGCGGCTCGGCCGGGCGGGCCGTCGAACTCCCCTCGCCTGCGGCCGCTGCGCGCCTTCCTTTGCCCTTTCTGCGCGCTAAACTGCCTTCGCCCACCACGGCGGTATTTTCCGGGAGCGCAGCCCAAGCCGGCGGTTCAATCGTGGCTGGCGTCTGTGGCTGCACTGCCAGCAGCCGCATGACTTCGTTCGCCGTAAGCCACGCACCTTCCACGATCTCGTCCAGCAACTGCAACGGAAGGTCAGCTCCCGTTCCGGCCTCCCTCAGCGTGGCGACCATGGAGCTCACCCCCGATGCGAATTCCGAAAGCCGCTCCATGACTCCTTCCAGAACGACGCGGTGCTCAACGTCGAGCGCCGCTCCATCGCTCTTCAGAACGGCGGCGGCGGTCGATACGAACGCCGGAAAAACATCTTCGATGAAGGTCCCGAGCAGACGCACCCGCCCGCTCTCGTCCATGAGGGCGCCGCGCACGTCTGGTTCCAGCGTGCTCGCTTGCGAGTTAATCAAGAGCTGAGCAAGAGCGATCCGCGATTGCAGATACATGCACTTCGTATTGAGCGCCCAGCCGGTATGCAGCCTTAATGCGGCCTCTTCGGCCTTGCGCATCTCGGCCGTAGCGCTTGCCAAGTCGGCAGTAGCCGCGCAGACTGACTGCATCCGCTCCGAGCGCAATGCCTTCTTTCCCCACCACTCCATGCAGGCCGCATAGTGTTCCGCCACGCTTGCAACCATGCGGCTCAGCTGGTCGGGCGTAGCGGTGCCTCTGATTTTCTCGAGCCAGCCTGTTGCTGTTTTTCTGCTCTCCTCCAGCTTGTCGACAATCTGCTTGGCCAAGCGGTTACATTCGTCGCCCGCGTCCAGCGTGTCATCGCGGAGCCGACGAGCCCGATCGTCGGGCAGAATGCGACGCGCCAGATCGGGGGGCAGATCGGCGTAGTGGTCCAGAACTGCTGAGCCTGCCCTGACGACTTGGTCGATCAGCTCTTGCGCCTCGGGCAAGTCCCGGGCGTGCCTGGCCGCTCGACGACAAGTTTCAAGCTCCTCAAGCAGGCTGTCCAATTTTCGCTTTGCTGCCTTGATCTCATCCCGCGTTGGCGCCGCCACATCCGAAGTTGGTGGCGGGTTCGCAAGCGCCGCGGTCCTATTTTGAGGCCCGGAGCGCATCCGCTCCAAGACGGCGTCGAAGGACTGACTGCGTTCCCCCGGGAAGAGGCCGGGCTCCTGGCTCGGACTGCTTAATTGCCCGGTGCTGTCGGCTCCTGCAGCCCCAACCTGCGATGTGCCAGCTCGGCCAATGCCCGTCATATTTTATCTCCGATAAAAGTCGAGAATGCGCAGCCTGTCTGGATAGACCGCCTGGCTGACGACTAGCTGACCAAGAGCGTTCTTCCGGATGCACAAGAAAGCCGATGTCGCCTAGGGTTCCATTTTCCATCGCACCTGCTGTGTTGCTGAAGACAGCGATGCGGGATAACTGTTGCGGGATAATCAGCTGAGACGTGACCGCGGCCTGACGTGCCCCGGTTAAGATCTGCTGTGGACTGCGACAGTACCGGCCGCGAGGCGATCCGGAAGAGTCCCGCCCCAAGCCCCGGTCAGATCACCCTCATAGAAATATGGCAGCGAGCGTACCAAGCGCACCGAGCATCAGCCCAATCAGCGAACCCGCCGTCGGCACGTCTCGAAATAGCAGAAGCGTCAGAATCGGCTCCACTACCAGAATAGCTCCCACCGATATCGCGACAACGATCCAGATATTCTTCAGATGCATGTAGCCCAGTGCGTATCCGCAAACGAGGAGGATGCCACCGAAGGATACCAGGAGAAACATCGGCAACAACATTGCCAGATGACCGCCGGCCTTTCCAAATTGCCTTGAGGCAATCAACTCGGCGAATATCGAAAGCGCTTCTCCAAGGAAAATCGCTGCCACCGCTACACTCTTCAATATCAAGTTCATCGGCCTCTACGGTTCCGGCTATCCAAGGCAGCACGGAGACGGGGCATCGGAGTTACCGTGGCGGTTGCCTTTTCGGCCTGTCAGGCGCTTGCAAGCGGTCCGCACGCTATCGCTCCTCATGGGGCACTTCAAACGTCTTCCGGTTGATGACGAGATCCCGACATTCAGCAATTGTTTCGCGTCGATCAAACCATCTTCGCTGCTTGCAGAAGCGAAGATGGTTCAGGACGAGCCCATCCCCACCGCGTGCCGGCTGCCAGACCGGAGCGATCAGGCACTAGGCTGCAATCTGCACGGGGAGAGCGGAATAGCCGTGCACGAAGTTGGACGCAATTCGCTCAGGTTCGCCGACAACCTTGACCTTCAGTCCCGCATCCAAAATCTCTTCCCAGAGGACTCTCAACTGCAGCTCCGCAAGATGTCGACCAAGACAACGATGGATGCCGAATCCGAACGAGAGATGCTGCCGCACATTCTTGCGGTCGATGACGAAACTGTTGGCGTTCTCAAAGATCTCTTCGTCCCGGTTGCCGGAGATGTACCACATGACGACCTTGTCGCCCTTCCTGATCTGTTTCCCGCCTACGATGCTATCGGTCGCGGCGGTGCGGCGCATATGAGCGATCGGTGTCTGGTATCGAATAATCTCGGACACGGCGCTCGAGACCAGCTTGGGATTGTCGGTTAGTTTTCGCAGTTCGGAGGGGTACTGACTCATGAACAAGACGCCGCCGGTAATCGAGTTGCGCGTGGTGTCATTCCCCCCGACGATCAGCAGAATCAGATTTCCGAGAAACTCACTCGGCTTCATATGGCGTGTGGCGGGCGAGTGCGCCATCAAGGAAATCAGGTCGAGGCGCGGCTCGGCATTGATGCGCTCGTTCCAAAGTCGGGTGAAATAGTCCAGGCACTCGGACAAAATTGTGCTTCGCTTGTCCCAGCTGTCGATCGCGTGGCCTGCTTTTGGAGTTGTAACAGCTACGTCTGACCAATAGGTCAGGAGTCGCCGATCCTCGAATGGAAAGTCGAACAGCGTGGCGAGCATCTGCGTTGTCAACTCGATGGAGACCATATCCACCCAATTGAACGGATCATTGCGCGGCAAGCCGTCCAGAATTGCCCTGACCCGAGAGCGGACGAGGCTTTCGAGCTTCGTCAGGCTTTCCGGTGCAACGATCGGACTTACGGTATTGCGCTGCTCGGCGTGTTTCGGAGGCCCCATCTTGATGAAACTCGGGGTCAAGTGCTCGTCAGGCTCGTCGACGATCGCGACACCCCGCTCCGACGAGAATACGTTGTGATTGGTATCTACCGCTACAATATCCCGGTATTTCGTCAGTGACCAATATGGACCATGAGGGCTGTCTTGACAGTAATGAACGGGATCTTCCCTTCGCAACCGCTCGAAGCAACCCCATATGCTATCATCTTGAAAGCGCTTGGCGTCGCTTACATCCAGATTGCTCAGCGGGATAATACACCCATCGTCCGCTCTATGATCTTCCAATCGCCTTTTCATGATCGTCTCCGCAGACTTTGTTCTCGAGAGCTTACGGATCCAACGCCGCGATTCACCGTTTCGAGCTCCCGTGGCGTTTGGCTGCGACGAGCCGCTCGAACAGACTATCTCAAGGTCCAGCTAGCCCGCCCCTACCACATCGAGCAGTAAGGATCGCATTGACTTTCCAAGTCGATCTACTCTGTGGATCGGTGCGAGCTATCGCCGCTGGTTGGACGATGGCTGTGCGCTGGAAGCAACGTCAAGCCGAATGCACAGTCATAGGATAGCCCCTGCGTCCAGGCGCGGCCGGGGGCGGCTACTTTTGTCGAAATCACGACTTTGCATAATCGTCTGGCTAGGACTGTTCAGGCAGATCGATCCAGACATCCGGAGGACCATTCAGGAGTGTATCCTGATCTGGAACGTAGATACTATCGAAGACTCTGAGACCATGAGCCATTGCCGCTCCAACAATTATGAAAGGCAGCTTGACCTGCTCCAGGTCTTCGAAGCTATCAGCGCCAACAATCCGAACAAAATCGAGTTTAAACTGTCGGAACGCTATTTTAGATGTAGCCGACGCTACCAGATCCTTGACGCTCGACGCGCCGTGGGCGATCTCTTTCCTCGAATGGTTGAGTGCCGTGAAGAGACTCGACAGCTCATCAAGCTCGGAGCGGCTAAATCGCCTCAAGCGCGACGAAATGGGCACTCCGTTCTTGTATCTCACGGTCGGCACAAACCTTATCTCGCAATCGAGAAGGAGGTCTGCGACGGCGCGCTTCACCAGGATCGCCTGACCGATATCTTTCAGGCCGAAGTAGCTGCGAGTTGGTCGCGCATAACAGATCCAGCGGACTGCCCCGGTAACGGCTTCCTTCAAGTACGCCTCAGGCCCATCTAAACGCAAATGATAGTCGCCTTGCGATACAAACGTTCGATAGCCGGGCGGGAACATTTCGGTGTCGTTCGAGGAAATCACGGCAGTTGCTCCCGCACGCAGGGCAAGTCCAATATCATCGTCCAAATTGAACTCGTAGCTCCCACCTGGTCTAAGCTGGGTCTTGTTCGGATAGACTGTGACAATCGCGACGTCATTCTCGATTGCTGCTCTTCTGATCAGTTCTGCATGCCCAAGATGCAGGGCGCCTAGAGTGTGTACCGTCCCAATAGTCTGACCTGTTCTCGCCACCTCCCGGATGAACGCTTTGCCTGCGGAAAGACACGCCAGATGCATTTTCTTACTCCAGTTTCTTTGACCGCCAAAAGAGTGCTCTGATCGGTCGGATCGCAGAAGGTCCGCCCTGCGTGTCGTATTGGCCGCGCACGCCAACGAGCCCAAAGAACTTTAACACCCGCTCACAGCTCGGACCGCCGCATCAACCTTTTCTAAGCTCACGGACACTGTAGTCCTTTCTATTTTGCGGTTTCCAAAGCAGTCAGGTTGACCCTTCTCGACCACGTCTGATCAACGATGAGAATTCAGCCAGATAGCTTGATGGCTCGGGCGGCTGATCCGCCTTCAAAGCGGCCTGCAGTCCCGGACATCGGTCGGCAAAAAACGGTGGCTCGAATGTCGTTATCTTAGCGTCCGAAAAGTCGACCTTTACGAAGCTGGCCTGGAACGGCGATATCCCGCTCAGGTTCGCGTTGCGCAAGGACGATTGGTTCATGCGAACGTATGCGGTGCGCGTTGCCTCCAGGTTGCTGCCGGTCATTCCCGCGGCGAGATATGCCTGAACGAGATTGGATTCTTCGAGATTTGCGTGATTCAACGCCATTGATTGCGGGGGATCACCTGTAATCATCGACCTGTAGAGGTAAGCCTGGGATAAGTCTGCATGTTCAAGATCGCAATCGCGCACAAAGGCACAGCGGCCACGAAAGCCCGTCAATTTGGCGGCTCGCATTGTGCTCTCTGTTATCGAAATGCTTTCGCCTGATGCCCGAGACAGGTCCGCTCCATCGAGCTGACAGGAATGAATAGAGGCACCGTTCAACACAGCACCGACGAGGTTCGCGTTGGACAAGCTTACGGACAGAAGCCGTGCCTCGGTCAAGTCTGCCTGCTCAAGCTCCGCACTTGAAAGATTTGACAGGTGAAGATCAGCGAATGGAGCGTTCAGGGCTCTCGCCGCAATGCGGCCGCTCACCTTTGAGAGTCTCAGATAGGGAAGATGAGCGCCTTCCAGGACAAGACCGTCGACCGAGGTGGGACGCACGATCGATAAACAGTCCCCCTTTGACTGGAAGAACGAGCAATCCGCCAGATGCGCCTTCGTGATCGTGACTTGGCTCAGCTTGGCAAAGCGGAAGGAAGCAGAAGGAAGGAAGCATTCATTGATGGTCGAACCCTGTAATTCCGCGCCATCAAATACAGCATCACTCGCGTCGCACTGGTAAGCGAGGAGCCCGCTGAGCATCGCGTTGTCAAAGCGTGTCCTTTTCATGCTGCAACCGTGAAACAGACTGCCGGTTGCATCAATTACGTTGCGCAGACTGGCATCATCGAAGTTGCAGACCTGCGCTGCAATAGCATGCATATACGCAAAATCGAGTTTGGCCCCGAGGAAACTTGCTCTCTCTAGGCCCGGACAGATAAGATTCGCCCCAGAAAGGTCTGCCCGATCCAACTTTGCTCCATAGAGCTGCGCACGATTGAGGGCACAGCGTCGCAACGGGAAATCTGACAGGTCGTGACCGTTAAAGTTCTCGGCGGATAGCTGCAAACCAATCCCAGTCCTTCTGATCGCCTCCTCGGTTCGCCTCCCGACAGCGGCCACCGCGCGCAGCCGATCGGCAGCTCGGCTCCAGTACCGAACAAACTCGCCATCTGATGAAAGGTTGTTTTTCGACTCTGGCCAGTGCTGCGCCCCTTCATTCGCGCTGCACTCGCTATCAGCACCGATCGTTTGCGACATGTCGACGATTCCGTATTGCCGGGATTACGAGGGGCCTGTTATTGACCTCTTTTTGCTCGGCCTTGGAGGTACGCTATGCGACTTGTGGCGAACTCGTCGGCGAAAGGGCGACACGATGCGTCGATGAGGCACTTAACGTGTCGGAGGCCTTCGCAGCCGGCACGCTTGAGCACGTCAGCCGAATTCTAGTCATGCGCCCCCCACTGCCGCTCGCTGCGATTGTTCACCGAGCCTGGCAACGCTTTCAACGCATCGGTCGTTTGACAGGGCCGACATGTCCAGAAGTTGCGATTTGTCTCGTCGGCTCTTTTAGGCAAATCCACATCGCTCTCCATCAAACCGAACGCGAAAATTTCGAGGCCTTGCTTCTTTTTCAGAATGGACCCACGGCTTGCGGGCGGAAAAGTGGTCGTTCTTCTAGCGCCGCACTCAGCAATTACTCGGCGTTACCTCATTTCGATAGCAATGACCGTGCCAGCTGCATCAGTCGCAATTAAGGGCAGAATAGGCGTCATGAAATCGAAATTGACGCCGAATGTTTTGAACCTGACAAACACGGTCTCTTTGTCAGGGACCGCACCATGATCGCGAAGGCTATCGTGAAAGCGAAAATTCCGAGCTCGTTTGCAGGAGAACGAGAGCCGCGAGTGCTTGCGGGGACGCAATCGATGACTTGCAATTCGACACGTGCGGATCGCCGACCTCACGGTTAGCGAGTGTTCGAACTCGGCTAGCCCTGCTCCGCGTGCCGGCCGGTCCACCTAGTGGGGACCCGTGATCCACAGACTGCTATGGCCGAGCGATGAGCGAGCGCGCAATCGTGACCAAATCGGCGCGCAAAGGCCAATGCCCCCGCGATCGGAGATAGACAATCTTATGATAAAGGAAGTCGAATTCGAAGGCATTCATGCGATGCCTTCTTCGAGGATCGTAGCTGAATGACCTATCTGTTCGTCGCGCACAAGACGCGGCATGGCGGCGATAAGGCTCTTGGTATATTCAGACTGTGGATTACGAAATATCTCTTCAGTGGCGCCACTATCGACGATTCTCCCCCGGCGCATAACTATGACGCGATCGCTGATATGACGAACAACACTGAGATCATGCGAGATGAAGAGATAACTTACGCCGAGGTGGTCCTTCAGATAGCTGAGCAGGTCCAAGACCTGGGCCTGGATCGAGACGTCGAGCGCCGAAACCGGTTCATCGCAGACGATTACGGCAGGATCTGGTGCGATCGCGCGGGCGATAGCAACGCGCTGGCGCTGACCGCCCGAGAGCTCGAGCGGTCGTCGGTCCAGCAAGGCCTGGGATAGCCCGACCATATCGAGCAGCTCGATAACGCGCTCCTGCCGCTTGCGCCGTGTCTCAACCTCGCTCGAAAGGCTGTCGGATATGATGCGTCCGACCGTCCAACGTGGATCAAACGAGCCAAGAGGATCCTGGTAAATGATCGATATCGACCGCCGCCGAGCTCGGCGTTCGCGTTCGGCGAGCGTGGTCCAAGGCCGGCCTGCAAACTGAACCGCTCCCTCGTCAGGCTCGTCGAGCGCCAGGACCATGCGCGCCATCGTTGACTTTCCTGATCCGGACTCACCCACGATGCCCAAAGTCTCGCCGGATCGCAGTTCGAAGGAGACGCCGTCCACAGCAGCCCGTAAAGTGCCATCCGGGCCATTGAAGCGCTTCACCAGACTTGTCGCTTCGAGCAGGATGGGACGAGATTTCGGCAGCGATTGCACGGGTGGCTGCGTTTGCCGGTGAGGCGAACGCACAATAGTCGATGGTGAGAGGCACGAGCCGCGCGGCCGGCCTGATGGCACGGCGTCCAGCAGCTGACGAGTATAGGGGTGTCGCGGATCTTTGAATATCTGGGCGGCGGTGCCGCGTTCGACGACCTCGCCTCCTCGCATGACGAGGATTTCATCCGCCACGCGGGAGACCACTGCCAGATCGTGACTGATCAGGATCAGAGCCTTGCCCCTCGTTTTGGTCTCCTCGAGCAGTGCCAGCACATGAGCTTGCGCCGTCACGTCGAGAGCGGTAGTCGGCTCGTCGGCAATAAGGATGCGTGGATCGAGCGCAAGTGCTGCAGCGATGAGAGCCCGTTGACGCTGGCCGCCGGATAATTGATGCGGCAGCTGCTCGGCCTTGATCTCGGGCTCAGGGACGCCGACGAGCTTAAGGAGAGCAATGACGCGCTGTGCGAGCTCCTCGCGTGATGACACCGCACCATGGAGGAGCAAGCCTTCACCAATCTCTTTGCCGATCCGGCGAAGCGGGTCAAGCGAGACGAGTGCATCCTGTAATACAAAGCCAATCTCGTTGCCGCGGATGCGCCGCCAGGCACGATCGTTAAGGCCGATCAGGTCCGTCCCGTCGAAGCTCAGCTGGCGTGCATGGACATCGGCGTGGCGACCAGCGAGGCCTATGAGAGCCCGCGCAGTCACGCTCTTGCCTGAGCCGGATTCACCGACGATCGCAAGGCACCGTCCCGGTCGGAGGGAGAAGGACATGCTGCGCACAACCGCTTTCTCGGCGATGTCGCGCCCGAACGAAACACGCAGCGAATCGACCGTGAGGAGGTCTGCCTGCTGCGAGACAGGCTTGGGACGAACCTGCAACATTCACCTTTTTCCTTCCAGACGGTCCTGTAGATGGCGCCCGACGATGGTGACGCTGAGGGCAAACGCCGACACTGCCAGACCGGGTATGATCTCCAGCCACCAGGCGTAGATCACATAATTGCGCCCGGCATTGAGCAGCGCGCCCCATTCAGGGGCCGGGGGAGCGACGCCAAGACCTAGAAAGGCAAGACCGGAGGCCCAGATAATCGCCTGACCCACGCCGATCGTCATCATTGCTGTCAGCGGGTTCATGGCGTTGGGAAGAATATGCCTCCAGACGATACGGGAAAATGGATGGCCCAGCACCTTGGCGGCCTCCACATATCCTGTCCCTTTGATGGAAAGCATCTGGCCCCTGATCATGCGCGCATAGCCTGGCGCTGTGCCGATTCCGACAGCTATGACTTCAGTCAATACCGACGGCCCAAAAACGGTCACGAATACAAGGGCGAGCAAGAGCGTGGGAATTGCGAAGAGCACGTCGACAATCCGGCTGAGGATGCTGTCGAATACGCCACCAGAAAGTGCGGCGGCGGCGCCGAAAACGATCGCAATGGACATGCTCAGCGCCGTCGCGCCAAGTCCGATGGCCAGGGATTGGCCTGCTCCCTCGACTACTCGAGAGTAAAGATCTCGACCCAATTGATCAGTTCCCAACCAATGCTCGATCGACGGAGACTGCAATGACGATCTCAAATCAATAGCGAGCGGATCGTGCGTCTGCAGCACCTTTGGCGCCATAGCCGCGAGGGCAAAGAGGCCAATGATGATGAGACAGACGGCAACTCGGAAGGGAACATGGCGGACGATTGCCAGGACTTCTTTGAGCGGCCGAGACATGGTGACTTCGGCGAACATGCTCATGTCAACTTGATCCTCGGATCGACCACCCGGTAAGTCAGATCGACAATCACGCTGGCAACAACGAATAGGCCCGCAGAGATCAAAACAGCTCCCGAGACAATCGGAACATCTCGCGAGGACGTTGCAGCGACAAGGACTCCACCTAGGCCTTGACGAGCGAAAACCACCTCGATCAAAATCGCGCCCGAAAGAAGTTTGCCGAGCGCCCAACCTGATAAAGTAATGCCGGGCAATGCGGCGTGGCGGAGGACATGGCGAAGCCTGACGCCGAAATCGCTCATACCGCGGGCGCGCGCGGACGTAACGAACGGCTGCTCAAGCACGCGCGTGAACTCGTTCTGAACGACTTGTCCGAAAAAGCCCGACAGTTCAAGAGCCAACGCAAGTGTCGGCAGAACGAGCCCGATCGGCGAATTTCCACCGATGACCGGAAAAATGCGCAGCTTTACCGCAAAGACAACCAGCAGAATTGTGGCTAGCCAGTAAGGCGGTACGGTTGCCAAAAAGACTTGCGTGTCATTGAGCAGCTTCGACCATATGTTGTCTCTGCCGGCGATGAACAAGGTTGTCAGGATTGCGATAATCCATGCGATCAGCAGCGCGGCGATCGCCAGAATAATCGTGGGGCCAATCTGTTCCGCGATGATCCCTGCGACAGGCCGATGCTGCTGGTACGATTCGCCAAGGTCTCCATGCAGGATTCGCAATATGTACTTGCCGTATTGAACCGCGAGCGGTTGATCAAAGCCGTATTTCGCATTGATCGCTGCAAGCTCTGCGGACGACGCCGGGCCGACGTTGCCACTCGTCACATTGATGATGATCTGGGCGCGATCGCCAGGCAGCACACACTGAATTGCGAACGCAAACGTTGCGGCAGCCCACACCACGGCCACGCCGGACAATATCCGGCGCGCGAACCAAATAATGGGATGATTGGCTATTGTCTTCACGGCGTCATTTCTTGTCGTCAAAATGAGCGTCATAGAAGACAGGTTCGCCAACTGACCCGCGGTCCAGCCAAACGTCTTTCAAGTTCGGCTTGGTCGCCAAAGTTACGTCCAGCACCGTGAGGCCAATCACAGGAGCGTCATCCACGATCTTCCGTTCCGCCTGCTGATAAAGGGCGGTACGTTCAGCTCCATTGAAATCCTGCTCCGCTTTTTGAATGACGTCCCAAAGCGTCAGATCCTGGTAGCGTGAGGGATTGAAGCGATTGGACTCACCATTCTGATCGGGCTTCCACGAGATCCGGAATATCTCCGCGCCGGGGGCAACCCAATAGAGGAGAACGACCTCATAATCGTCGGGTCCGAGGTTTTTTCCGGCGAAGAAATCAGCCGGATTGGTGGGTTGAAGACGTACGTCAAAACCGGCCGCCCTTGCCTGCTGCTGGATAGCTTGCAAGGCTTGCTCGCCATCTGGCTTCAGAAAAGCGTTCGAATAGGAAATGCGCACGATGAGCGGATTGCCGTTCTTGACACGAACGCCGTTGGGATTACGCTCAGTCCAACCCGCCTGATCAAGCAGCTGATTGGCTTTCCGAATATCGTACGCATAGGAGTGCCCGAGCTCACGCAGGTATTCCGGCGAGCTTTGACTTAGCGCACCGTTGCCTTCAAATGGCAAAGAGCCAAGGAAGGATGTGTCGACCGCGGCCTTTCGGTCAGTAGAATAGGCAAAGGCCTTGCGGACGAGCACGTCGTCAAATGGGGGCCGGGCCGTATACAACGCCAGGCGCAGAGGGGTGCCGCCGGTAAGGTGCCGCAATACTGGAAAGCGGGAATTGGCGTCCTTCCATGCGATAGCCGGGATATCGTATATGGCATCGGTCTCCCCCGTGATCAACGAGCCGTATCGGACAGTCTGATCCGGCAGAAACTTCCAGCTGATCCCGTCAACGTAAGCCGGTCCTTGATGTTTCGCGGTGGCCGGCGCCGAATTGTAGTCGGGATTGCGGCGGAAGGTGACTTCCCGCCCATGGCGCCACTTGTCGACAATGAATGGACCTGAGCCGACAGGGTTCTCGCAATTGACCGCAAGTCCACGTTTGAGCGCGGATGGCGAGAGAATGCCTTGTGAGGATTGGGCGAACACGTTCAGCAAGGGTTGGAATGGCACCTTCAAGGTTACCTGCAACCTCAGAGGAGCGATTGCCCTTGCCGATTCGAAGCTATCGCTAAGATAAGGAGCGGCAGTCGGATTACGAAGATCGGGGTCGTTGCTGAGCCATCCGTTGATATTGTCAGCGATGGCCTGCGCATCGAGAGCAGTCCCATCCGTGAACTTCACATTCGGCTTTATCTCGAATGTGTATACCTTTTTGTCATCCGAGATTGTCCATGACTCGGCCAGCCATGGCACAATCTTGCCATTCTCGCTGCGGGCAACCAGACTATCGCTGTACTGGCGTTGCAGATACCATTGCTGCACCCATCCTCCGAACAGGCACGCCGGCTCTTGAAAATGCCCGTAACGAATAACGCCTCCTCGCTTGACGTTGCCGGCCGACGCCTCTTGGGCATGGCCGCTGGGCGCGAACTGTGACAGGCTTTGGAGCACGAACAGGCTAGCCACCACTTTTCTTCCGCGATGGTTCGACTGGCGGGTGAAACGCCTCGATGATTGCGAATTCGATACAGACATGTCCAAGCTCCAGGGCAATGAATGCAGCGTCAGACCGCTGACGTACTCGCCGTGCTTGCCGGTTCGATGTGGAGGGGAATCCCCAAATGCTCGCGCAATGTCTCTCCCCGATATTCTGTGCGAAACAGACCGCGCTTCTGGAGGAGGGGCACGACATGATCGACAAAGGCCGCAGTGCCGTCGGCCAGCACGTCCGGAATGATGTTGAAACCATCGACCGCGCCAGCGCGGAACCAGGCCTCAATCGAATCAGCGATCTGCTCGGGCGCGCCGACGAGCAAGCGGTGGCCAAAAGCTTGAACGCTGCTGATGATCTCGCGAACCGTCCGGCCTTGACGCGCCAGAGTTTCGATCGTGCGATGGTGACCGACAGAAAACGGAACGTTATCTGCATCGGGCAAAATCTCCTCGGGAATGGGCTCATCGAGACTGAGCTTCTCGACCGCCACGCCCATGCTTCGTGCAAGAGCGGCGATGGCGCGCTCCAGATCGAGCAACTCGTCAAGTTGCTCTTTGCGACGAGCCGCCTCCTCTTCGGTTCCGCCGATGCAGGTGACGAGACCTGGGAGGATGAGCGGAGCCGCAGGGCGGCCGAATTGCCGAGAGAGAGCACGTAGGCGCTCGGCCTCCTGCAGCGCCGTTGTCAAGTCCCCGGCTGCCGCAAACACGACATCTGCACTGCGGGCACCAAGCCGTAATCCGGGATCCGAACCGCCCGCTTGAACGATGACTGGATGACCTTGAGGCGAAGCGGGATG
>Ga0209389_1000386_pt1 | contig 26439 bp, 24 predicted proteins | sample CowpearedBW_FD_187526 | JGI IMG/M metagenome (GOLD analysis project Ga0209389, IMG submission 187526) | Root nodule microbial communities of legume samples collected from California, USA - Cow pea red BW (SPAdes) (version 2) | ecosystem: Host-associated > Plants > Roots > Nodule | place: USA...
GTGTATTTATAAAACAAATGATAACAGTGAGAAAGAAACTTTTAAGGGTTTAGCAATATAGATAACTATTACCAAATTGATATGATGGCGATTTATATTGATTGAGAAATAAGTATAATTGTGATGATGTTGAATTATATAGACCGAAACACATTCTAGGATTTATTTATGGTCAATGTAACTTTTGAACTTATAGTTGAGTTTGTTGTTATACAGTATTGTTTGAATTGAGTAATTAATTTCCTTGTGAGACAAATTAAGATTTTTGTTCGTAAAATTAAATGAGTGGTGATTCTTTTAAATTGATATTGAACTTTGTGAATGATTTTATGTTATCTCATTTTATATTTTTATTTATTTTTTAATTATATTTGAAAATAAAAAAGAAATTAATTATCAAAATATTAAAAGCTACTGCTCACGCATTTAAATAGCACAACACATTATAAACCATTCACATATCTATGTAATTATCCACTATCTTTTAAGTAAAGTTTCACCCACAACAGTTGTTAGATGTATAATCACTCATGTACTTTCTTCAAACAGTTTAACCTTTTAAAAAGTTGATTTCATCGCAGGGCATAATTGGTTCATGACACAAGTTGGTCTTTCCTATCACCACCACAACGCTTCAGTTCTATGTGATCCCAACATCCTCCAGAGCAATCAAGATAGAAGTGAGTGAATCAGCTGATCGTCCTTCACTATCAAAACTATCTTTCATGTATATAGTGTTTGCATTTACATCCTGCATCCAATCTGAGATGCGCATGCCAAAATTTACTAGTTGGATTGTGTGAATGCATGCCATACCAGTTTGTTTCAGGAGAATAAAGTCACACTAATAACCAACACTTTACTAGCTCTATACTATTTTGAAACTTCCATTACATGCCACTGGAATTGCCAGAATACTTTTACTTAAGCTTCCGACCCTTTAATCTTGTGATTTGTGCTGTATTCCCAGACAATGAAAATCGATATATTCCATGGCTTTAGCATAACAAGATTTGGTAAGGGTATAAGAATTCAACTCCCTTTTTCATTTAGAGTAGCCATGAGTTCTGACCGAGCCTTATCTAGGGCACTTGACAAATTTTCAGGCTTCCTCCCACCTGCCTGAGCAAAATTGGGCCTTCCACCTCCCCCACCGCCACATAATTTTGCAATTTGTCCAATAAACTTACCTGCCTGAAGCCCCTGATCAACCACACTTGGAGAAAAAGCAGCAACTAGGCTAACCTTCCCCTCACCTGGACATGAGCCCAGTACCACGGCTGCTGGATCTGTTAGCGTTTCCAGTAAATATTCTGCGGCACTTTTAAGTGATTCAGCATCAACATCATCGAAGGACTCAACTAGCACGCTGCAGATTTTCAACAACAAATAAATAAAAACGATACATCTACTTAATGTTTAACAAATTTCTGAAGATAATTTTTTTAACAAACGGAATATCTGGTTAAGAAAACAAGGAAATATACATACAAGGAACATCCTTTCAACTCCATTCAAATAATTTCTGTAGCAATCACAAAATTATATATTCAAGATGTGATGCAATACCTGTGCTTCTTAGTTGTCAAATTTGTTTGTTTTTGACAATAAAAACTTCAACTGAGAAAAGGTTGAAAGACTTCTATATCAAAGAAACATCTTCAGGTTGCTAAAACTGAAGAAATCACTCTTCCCCATATTAGGGACTGAGAAACATTACCTGTACTGTTTTGAATTCCCCACCAACAATGCTTTGCTCGCAATACCTGAAGCTTTGTAGATTGCTGCCTTTGCACGCACAGCAGAATTCTCATTTCTCACTGCCCGTAACTCCTCCAAAAGGTTTTCTATCCTTGTTGTCACTTCTTCTGGTTTAACCTTCAAAAAGTGATAATATTATATAAATTATAACACGTAATAACACGCAAAAATCAATATTGCAGAGCATAACATATGCTCAAACAGAATTAGAAGTGCTTGAAAGAAATGGTACAATATGCTGAAAATGGCCAAGCCAACAACACCCCTGGAATTTTAATTTTATAAAAAACACTAATTAAAGATTATACACATAAAGGACATACATTATGTATTTAACAAGGTTTATTCCCTGATATGTTTGATCCATTGCGGAAGAAACTAGACAGGAAATCCTGATAAGGCATACACAAAATGAAAATCCCAAAGCTAAGTGATAAGCACCCAAAACACCTTCCTTCTTAAAAGGGACTTATTAAAGGGGAAAGAATCAAGCTACTTAAGTACTTCGTCGAGTATACTCTACTGCTTAATGTGGGATTTAAGCACGTCATACTGTCCCTGAAAGCCAAGGTCTTGTTGCAATTGATACTCTAAAACTCTTAACTGAGTCCATGTATTCAACCCCTTCATGGGTAACTCTTTTCACGACACCAACAACCAACTCTAATACTAATTTATTCATACCCAAGTATTTGAGGAATCCTCCCTCAGAAGCTAATTGCTAAGGGGGTGAACCAAACACTTAAGCACTTCACCAAACACCCTATACTACTCGATATGAAACTTAGGTATTCCATAATATCTAAGTCCTTAAATATTTGAATGGTACGATGGGAACCATTCCAGACTATGCTCAAACCATCTTGTACGGAATAAAATGGTCTGTCTCTCTCATCCCTTCCGCTCCTTCAACAAATGAACAAAAGAGTAAGAGGGAAAACAAAAGGATGACTATGCGCACAAACTTATGTAATTAATAATTGATCACAATTGAATAACATAGATATTGACCCAACAAGGTGATTTTATAATTTTGGTCAATATAGATTAAAATGAAAATTAACTGCTTCTCCTGAGGATAAACTATAACTTCTCAAAATTTTGGCAAGACTTCGAAGACTCTAAAGCCAAGATCACGGAACATACTTTTAGAGTGGAACATAGCTGCTTTAGATAAAAGTCACGGGCATTGATATATTCAATGAAGGCTTCACCAGCTACAGCTTCAATTCGCCTGATTCCAGATGCAATACCCTGTTCTGATATTATTTTAAAGCCACGAATTTCAGAAGTATTATTGACATGAGTTCCACCACATAGTTCCATTGATACACCAGGAACCTCTACCACACGTACCTGTGGAGCACCAAATTTGAAAGCAAACTAAGCTGCATAAGCATCAGCTTGATAAATACTAACACAAATACATATTCTTAATCATTTCCCTGGTTGATGAAAGGCATAAATATACATGCCTAGATCTGGAACATATAACTGTAATCTGTCATAGAAGTGATGAGCCATTTGAATTTAAAATTTACTTTTAGTTTCATTAACAGGATATTCTCTTAATAGGATTTACCGAACCTAGTATCTTAAGGTGCTGTCCATGATTTACTGCTGTGGTCCATGTGCAAGCGCTTGACACAGATACATGGACTACTAGCATATCAGAAATGACAATTGTAATTGGATGTCTTTCAAATTTGCACACTTCTTTTTGGCAAGAGTAGCAATCCAACAATAGTAAAAAGGGAATTTCAGTCAGAAGAAGGATTGTTTTGAGCATTAACCGTATAGTAAACCTTCCTTGAAGGTCACCTACTCTACAAACTTAGAACTACTAAAACAGAAGTAATACAATTAAACTTTAAAGGTCACTACTAAAAGTGTTTGAAGAAAATCCTACCTCTTCTCCATATTTTTCTCCAAACATTGCAATAGCCCCAGCACTTTTTGCATCAGCGAGGGGCATCACTTTGGTTTGAAGTAGTGTTGCATCCTCAATCCATCCATTGATCAGCAGTTCAATTTCAGCAAGCTCACTATCACGAAGTGGTCGGTGGAAGTTGAAATCAAACCTAAGACGATCAAATGCCACCAATGAACCAGCTTGTGAGGTCTCCTGACCTATAACCTTTTTAAGTGCAGCTTGCAGTAAATGAGTTGCAGTATGATGAACCTACAAAACCCAACTGTACTTACTATAATCTTGAACAACTTGTAAGTTTGAAAACTGGAAATATACATGACTATAAACGAGCAAATCAATAGTTCTTGTACCTTAGCTCGCTGCCTCAGCTTCAGATCAACTGCTGCTTCCACTTCTTTGCCAACCTCTACAACACCCTTTTGGACTGTACCCTTGTGTACAAATATGTTGCCTAAAGATTTCTGAACATCTATTATCTCCACAACAGCTTTTGGTTGATTATCACCCTCTGAAATATATAGAAAACCATGATCGCCAATTTGACCCCCTGATTCAGCATAAAATGGAGTCTTGTTCAGTAAAACTTCCACATTACTCCCTTCACTGACCTGTACAGCTGGATTTCCATTCACCATTAGGTTTTCTATCATTGCTTTACAATGAAGTCTGTCATATCCAATAAATTCGGTGTCACGTACATTCTCTGCAATATTTTCACCATTTTCAATGGCAAGTCTGACAGTATTATGAGCAGCTTGAGATTGACGCCTTTGCTTCTCCATCTCAATATCAAAACCATCCATATCAATACTCACACCACGTTCTTCAGCCACTTCTTTTGTTATTTCCATTGGAAATCCAAAAGTATCATACAACAGAAACACATCTTCGCCAGCCAAGCAAGGAACAGTTCCATTTCTTTCTGCACTTGATAAAGCATCAGCAAGTTTCTCCTCAAGCAACTTTTCTCCTCTCTCCAGTGTCTGCACAAACCGAAGCTCTTCTCTCTTCAGCTCCTCAAAGATACGAGGTGCTTTGTTCTTCACATCAGCATCAATATGTGTACTTAATTCCACTACCTTCTCAGCAATAATCGGTGAAAACGCTCCTTCAAGGTCTCCCCTACCATCACCCTTTATACCAAGCAATCTGCCTGTACGAACAACCCTTCTAATAAGCCGCCGGACTACATAACCTCTCCCAACATTTGATGGGACAACTCCATCAGAGATGAGAAATACAATTGCACGCATGTGATCTCCTATAATCTAAGATAAATCAGAGACAAAAAAAAGCAAAACAAAAAATGAAATGACACATTAAAAACAATAAGAAAGACAGATATGGGTTAAAATGAAGTAAGATTGTACTGCAGCTTGTGTAAAGATAGTCATTATTTACTTTCAGATTCCTCTTTGTCTGATCATCAGCAAAACCATATGAAACATTTGCTAACTTAGAGGCCTCTTCTATGATGGGGAAAATCAAGTCAGTTTCATAATTGTTTGGAACCTGCAGAAAGCATTGGCTATATGTAAGATGGACTTTAGGAGCATGTGAAATGATAGTTCTAGTGCTCCAGAAGTTCTTCCTAAAATGTAAACGTAACAACTACAACAACAAAAAATCAACATAGTGAACATATACCTGTTGAAGAATACGAGCCATACGCTCCAGTCCCAGGCCAGTGTCTATGTTCTTCTGTTTTAGAGGTTCAAGAGAACCATCATCCTTTTTGTTGTATTGCATGAAGACTAAGTTGTAGAACTCTATAAACCTTGTATCGTCATTGAGATCCTGCTTTCATCCCCCAGGTCCCAACCACCCAACAAATATAAAATATTGTCTCTGAAATGATATTGAATCCTTCAATCTAAAAATGGAATACTTACAGCATCTACATATCCCCTCTCAGGATGAAAATCATAATAAATTTCTGAGCAAGGACCACAGGGACCTGTCACTCCACTAGTCCAGAAGTTGTCTTCTTCTCCCAACCTTTTTATACGTTCAAATGGGACACCAACCTGCACGGAAATCAAGTAAGCAATAGGAACAATAATCCAATACTCTTTGTAAAATGTTCACTAGTCAAAACAGAAGTTAGTTATGTAAGCAAATAATACGACGGTCGAGGAAAACCATTTGTAGCTAACCTCATCAGACCATAGCTGAAAAGCCTCATCATCATCCTCATAAACACTAACCCACAATCGGTCCGGTGGCAAACCAAACCTAAAAAGGTAAACGAAAGAGAAGACAAATCATAATATATTTTGTCCTAAGAAAGAGGTGGGGTGGAGGGGAAAAATGTACTGACTCTGAGGTGGAAAGCTCCCACGCCCATAGAATAGCTTGTTTTTTGAAGTAATCACCAAAGCTGAAGTTTCCAAGCATTTCAAAGAAGGTATGATGTCTGGCAGTTACGCCAACATTGTTGATATCATTAGTACGGATGCATCTCTGTGCAGTAGCAGCACAAGGTACTTGTCTTGGAACCTGTAATTAGAAAGTTAGAGAGAAGAGTTAGTGTTAGTGATTGATGGTGAAGCATGGGGTGGCATGGGCATACCTTGCCGAGGAAGATGGGCTTGAATTGGAGCATCCCGGCGATGGTGAGTAAAACAGTGGGATCATCGGGGACGAGAGAAGCGCTGGGAAGAAGCTTGTGACCGCGGGAAGCATAAAACTGAAGAAATCTCTGACGTATGGAATCCCCACTCACGCAATTGGGATTCGCTGTGACTTGTTGCTGCTGTTGTTGGTGTTGGGGAAGAGGAACGCCCTGTGCCTTGGAAAACAATGAAGCGCGAAAACGAAACCGGCGTCGACGGTGCGGTCTGAGAGACACAAATCCTGAGCACAGTGGCAATTACGATTACGATAATAAACTCAGTCACAAGCAACGGAGTAGAGTAGAGAAAGCTTAAAATTGAAGGAAGTAACGAACCATTGGTATTATTATGATTAGTATTACTATTGTGTGGACTGGGAATGGCGGCAACCTTTGGAAGCCGCAAGAAGAGTTGTGAGTGTGCAAATGGAAGAAGCGCCAACCCTTCCATGGGAACGCCGATGCCAAAGCCAACGCTCAACGGATAGATAACTCTTCTTCTATTCACTACGCTCCCCACCACCACACCACATAATATTATGTGATATATATAATCAATTTCCAACATTAAAATACAAGTTTACACTTTTTTTCATTACGAAGTGTCAGTTTGTTTTAGCTACTCTCTTTTACATTTTATACAATACACTCTTTTTAGTACAATTAAGTGTTTCTTTCTTTCTTTTTCTTATAAACTCTTCTGGTTATATTCATTCACCTCTGTTAAAGTAACAGGGAGAGTTTCATCAAAGATAAATGATGAATGAATATAGCACAGATTTAAAATAAAAGGAATTGTAGACCAAAAAGTATAACAGTGTTGGAGGAAGAAATTGATACTCATCTGACATAAGGAAGAACATTTATCTTATGAAAGGTTTGAAAAATGAATGCAGACAAACACCCATAAAATACGAAAATGACAAACAAAAAATTGTATAGACAAAAATTGTGTTGAGTCATACTTATACTAAGAGAACATTGATTTATAAATGAGTTCATCTTTATAAATGAGTTCATCTTCCGTAAATGTTTAGTTTGTTTGTTTAAGATATAGAATATCACATGACACAAGTGTGAAAATATAAGAGTTTATGTTTAATGTGACATATTAGTGACTTATTAACTAAAAGATAAATAAATAAATAATATAAATAATAAAGAATAAAATATAATTAGGTTAATATAATAACTGTTATTTCATGTAATTTGACTGGTTTAGTGGAATAATGGAAATTATGAATTTAAAAAGTAAGAGAAATAATAAAATAATGAGTAAAAAAACCGAAATCTTGAATCATTATTTATTTATTTAAGTCTTATAAAATTGAATTTTCTTATAGAAAACAGTCGAAATCATTTATCTAATTGAACTTTTTTATAATTTAAAGAATAATTTTTTTCACAAAAAAAAATGTACATATATTATCACTACTTTTAAGATCTTGTTTTGATTTTTTATATATATTATTATGAAGTTATTTGAAAATTTTCAAGTTCAAAATATAATTGAACTATAAGTCTATGTAAGCCACATATTAATAATATACAAATTAAAAATGACTAACTTCAATTTAAAATATTAATTTTTTAACTTAATCCAAACTAAATCAGGCCCATTTTCTTGAATTCATACAGATAAAAAAAGCTTTATATTAAATAATTAAATAATGTAAACCAAATTGAAACTTCAAACCCTCACATAAAGTCAATTTCGAATGGAATTTGAAATATACTCTATATAAGTTAAGAAAAATAAAAAGAATATAATTAGAAAATTAATTATGAAAATGAAAATGAGAAAAAAGAATGGATAAAGTTAAGAAAAAATAGTGAAACAATTTCTTTTAATTGCTTGAATTAATAAAAAAGTGAATGAAAAGAAAATAAATAATGTTAAAAAAATTATTTTTATATTAATTGAAAACAATGTTATAGTGAAAACGATAAAAGAAACGGAGAACTTTTTTCTTTCGTAAACAAATGCTAAAAAATTAATATACCTACACATTTCCTCTCTTTACTATTTCTTTTCCATTATTTCACATAAAGAAACAATTAGAGAATTAAAATGAAGCAATTTGAAAATTCGTGCTTAAAAGCATTAAGCGGTTTGGGGGCATAAATTCTAATTATATAAATGTCTGATTTCTCAGAAAATGTGAACATGCGATGATTGATAATAACGTTTGACATCATAACGAACAAAGTTATGTGAGTGAATTTAACCATTTAACCATGTGTCGGTATTTTAATCAATTTCGCATCAAACAGTTTTTTTGCGAGATACATAATTCTCCTTTTCCATTAGTAATCGGAAAGTATATAAATTGTCATCAACCTATAGCATAAGTTCTCTTAGTGTCAAATTTTCATAATAGGCATGATCCTAAAATACTTAAAAATGTTGAAAATTGGTAAATTGCCATTAGTGGATCAAACTGAGATTGAAAAATGTGTGATCATGAGTGACTTTGAAAACCGAATCCCTATCATAAAATTAGACAGGTTCTGAGCATTAAAGGACACCAGGTACTTGATTCATGTTTTTGTGACATCTCGTAAATACTATATTGGTTTCAAACAATATATCCCTAGTGATGTTCGACTTATTACTGCAACTTATGCTACTATCCTTGCATATGTAAATCCTAGCACTAGTTCCCAAAGAGTTGGGAATTAACTCTGATCTTCCTCACATAGTATCTAAAAGACCGAGGGATTCTGCCTGACTTAACCGCCTTCAAAGCCTCAAATGAGTGTTCTCATACACCAATTACATGACATAAAGTAGAGAAGACTTAGGTCTTATGGTGACATCATACACGAGAAACTACGGTACGATGACATCAAATTGTGGACTGAAGGATGATAACAGAACATGTACACGTCAAAAAGCCAACACAAGTTGCCCTAAATTCTAAAGGTTACCAACTTTGTTGTTGCACTGCGAGTAAGGCGATTTACAAATGCAGGGATAGTCAGACAATTTGCAGGGACGAGTGGGAAGATCAATGAGGATATACTAACTATTGTTTGAAATCCATATTCAGTATCTACGAGATGCCACAAACCCATTTGTTTCTGCAAAGTATCCAGTACCTAGAACAGGAAGAAAAAGACCCATATGTAAGGCAGGCACCGGTTAACGCTAAGAATCAGCAGCCTTAATTAAAGGATGTAACTGTCAAGTTTTTGGCAACTTGTAAACCTTAGATCATGATAGGATTTCTTGCCAAAACATTTTTGCAATCTCAGTTTGACCATTGATGATAATTTATCCATTATCGACACACTTGAATGCTGTAATCAAGTCTCCACAGAGGTCTTTTTACTAGAATAGTAACTTTGAAACACAAGAAAAGAGAAATGGGCAAATATTCGTTCATCTATTCCTTGTACTAATAACTATGAGATCAAAATAGAACCGGCGTCTGTTTTGAGCTGGCCTAAAGGTAAGCGTCTGTTTTTAGCTGGCCTCAAGGTAAGGAACAGTAATATTAGAGAAAGCTATTCTGATGTACAAAAATTCTTTTCTGATGGTCAAGGTTGCGTGCCTCTTAAATGATTGAAACTAAGGAAAAAGTTTTTCCTTGTACAATATCTTTTGTGAGAATATACATTAGAAAATAGCTTAGTCGATGTATTATTCTGCATGAAGTATACAGTCGATGCACAAAAAATAAGGACAGAATGTTATGTAACCCTATTTGCACATAATCATAGAAGCTCATAGCGGCAATGCTTCAATCTGTTAGACCAGTAGATTATCAAGAAGAATATGCTATGGTTTAGAGCCTAAGTGACAAAGATAATGATCCTAATGCAGTTCAAAGTGTGAGTTAGCTTTGCTAAGGGTGGTTTCACAGGCATGGGAGTCATGGGAATCATCAGAGGCAGTGAGGCCAATGCCTACTCCATGGACCCAGTACCCAATGGCTTTGTCAACACCATCATTTGCAAGTTTGTTCGCATTCATTGCAAGCTTTGTTTAAACATTCTGTTCAATTATTTCCAATTGACAAATTAAAAAATCTGAGAATTATGTGAGATCAAAATCGCACATGAGAGAAATTAGGAACTGTGTGTAGGTGAACGTACACTAAAGGGAGATATACCATAATTTGTTGAATTTAAATACAATGTAGTTTAGAAACCCCTTATCCCGAGCAGAGCAGTCCAATTCAAAGTTGATGGCAACAATGTCTGTGCAAGTCCAGAAGGTGAACAATTTGATACTCTGCATGCAGCGGGATCAGAACAAGAAAGGAAATGAAGCCTGTGATAACATGTAAGTTTAAGAGAGACAGGGAAGAAAGGTAAGCTGTTCCTATCGCCTAATTGGGAATTTGGGGGGACATGCAGATGAGCAGGCATTATAATTTTACCAACTAGAAATGGATCCACCACGCCATGAAAATGGCCACTAGAAGAGGCTGCTGCATTCGGTTACAATCCAGCTGCAGCTGATCATTCACTCTGCAATCTGTCCATAGGGCAAGCAATTAAAAGTATAAGCAAGTAACTTGAAATAGAGTCACTATCGAAAAGAAGACGCCAAGCTAATCGCTGATAAAAGAAAAAAGATGACTTACTTGATTAAGAGGATTGTCAGGAGATTTCTTCCATAGCTTCCATATCAAGTCCTTGTACTGATTATGAGTAAGACCCGGTTTCTCTTCTTTCAGCTTAGGGAGTTCAGCTTCTTCGAATGCCTGCAAGGTATGGTTAGCGGATCGAATTCAAATAAATGATAAAAAGTGAAAAATAGAATGAATTTATACCTTGAAGGAGGCCTTGAGGCGCCTCTCGGGATGGCGATCGGGGGGCAAGTTGTCGACGACGGTCATCTGAGCGATGGCATCATCCAAAGATCTCGCTTCGATGATAGAATCGTCACGATTAGTGTTGGACACCAGAACCATTCTCTCGTACTCCTCTTCTGCAGCAGTGCGACTCTGCCGCTTCTTCACCTCCTCCGCCTTCCTCTCAGCCTCCGCCTGCTCCTGTTCCCGCCGCTGCCTCAGCTCCACCTCCGTTACCTTCGGCACGGGTATCGACACCCGGTTCGCCTTCTTGTCCACCTTTTTCATCGCCTTCTCCAGCTCCTTCTCCTCCTGCTCCGCCAACCTACGCGCCTCCGCCCGACGCGCGGCTGCTTCGGCCCTCTTTTCTGCCTCTTCCTCCTTCTTCTTGGCGGCACGTGACTTGGAGCCCTCGGCCTCTTGCCAGTACTGATCCTCCTTTTGTCGAGTCTCCTTCTCCTTGCGCTCCGTTTCCGCCGCGCTCTTACGCGCCCTCGCCGCCTCCGCCTTGGTGTTCACCCCCATCTTCTTCGGCATCTTACTTAGGGTTCACTTTTCTTGCGGTGCTGATGCTGATGTATCAAAACGAATTTGATGCGTGCTGTGACCAGATTATATATTCACGAGGGACAGTTAGCTGACGTTCAGTTCCGTTCCTTCCTTCTCAATCATCTTTATTTCTAGGCTATTTCTTTTTCCACATGTACTTTGCATGTGCACCCATTGGATAGTTAAAAGACCAAATTATCCCTTTGTCTCTTCTGTTCTTGTTTCCCTTGTCTTTCTTTGCCTTGTATCATGAAATTGGATTCTGCATTTTAAAATGTTTTATTAAGAAGACAATTTTGAATTATACAATAGAAAAATTAATAAATAAAGATTTTTAATTTGAAAAATATTTTCAAATTACGTAATTTAAAAGTTATTTTTACAAAATAATTACTTTTATATGGTGTATTAAAAACTTTTATGTAAAAAAAAATTAATAATGTAATCTAAAATATTTTTTATGCGAAAAGATAAATTACTGATCATGTGATGTGAAAGTCAAAAATAAATTATGAATTACATAATCTAAAATTTAAAAAAAATTGTTAGGATGTTCACATTTAGAGGGGTGGAGAAGGAAAATAAAGAGGTGCAAAAATAAATATCTTTATTTCTCTTCTTTTTAATACTATTAAATGTGTTTCGAATATTTCATTTCAAAATGTACTTCGTATATTCCAAAACAGAAATTATGAAATTCTTATTTTGGAAATTTACTTCTCAAAATTGTTTTAAAAATCTTATTCCAAAAATCTGATTTCAGAAATTTTAAAAAACTTGTTTCAAAAAAAAAAAAAATCAAAAACGTTTTGAAGTAGTAAAATGATCTTTTTAGAAATTTGAGGGAGTGACCGAAGAAACTGAGGAGGTGCAGTCAATAAAAACCATGAATTGCGCACAATTCAAATTTCAATAAGGAAAACTGTGTATCCAATACCTTTTCGCATCAGTTTCAATCAAACTTGACTACAAAAATTTTCTGTCAGGGAGACAACAAATAGAAGGGATTATCCAATATCGCAAAATTCGTCTTCCGGTTCACCTTACCATAAAACTTAACAAATTTGAAATCTTCAAATAACACTCACTTGAAGATATTTTTCTCCATATTTCCTTCGGAGTTAAAACAAAAATAGGACTATTTTTTTCATATTTGAATTCGGATGGAGTACATAAATCCAAATTCTTGCTTCGGAAAAGACAAACCAAAAAATGAAATTGAGCATCACTCAGATATGGAGCCCCTCAGATGGGCGAAATTACACCCAAGTTATGACGGTTCATTTCACTGTCTCCTCTACCCGCAATACACATGTAAGCAAAAAAGAAAAGAAAAAAAAAATGGAAATATTATGTTGGAAATCCACTATCATCATGTCATGCCTTAAAAACAAAATAACAGCGGAAGGCATGAGCATGGAACATCGAAAATTGGGTTGTATGGGAAATAGTAGCATGGCATGTACAAGAACAAAATGTCCAGCTCTCTCACCCACCCGACTTCAATCCATATCTTGTGTGCAATCTGATTTTTTCCTTTTAGCAGAAATTCGTGGCCGTAGCTGTATGAGCATGTAAGGAGTAAACTGTAAGCAAAGGCAATATAGTATGGCAAAAAGCAAAATTTATGTGTACTGTGTTTAAGCATGTAAACAATATTTCTGTAAATTTTTTAACTGGGATACATTTTAAAAGCCTTTGCCTTTGTCCTTGTCCCTTACTAATCAAACCAATTCAAGCCTCGTTAAAATATTAACCCTTATTAGCACAGAAGTATAAAAATGCAAACTGCTAATCAATCACCAAATATTCCTTTGACATAAATACAATAATGAAAGTTATGCAGTTTCCATACCACTTCCACATACTTCAGTTGCTTCAATACTTGATCTGTTTCAAGCTCCTGCAGCAAATATATAGGTGAAACGGATAGGATTTAATGAAAGATGATAATATTTGAAATGATCAAAATAAAGGATTTAACATGATAATTTTACTGTCTAATTTATGATACGAATACAATGAGCTATGCCTTGTCCAGATCCATATTCATGTCGAATACATGAAAGGCACAAAATACTACTCACTGTACCTCTACTATAATTTAAATTGGATTTCAGTATCAAATATTTTAAATATATTTTTATTTATTTGAACATGTCTGACAAGCTAGCTGTCTCATGCTTAACATCTCAATGTTAAGTTTTATATAAAATTTAAGACTCGTTGATATATTAGCTGTGATGTTATTGTGTCTTGTATTTTTGCCATATATGTTGTGTCCCCTGTACTGATTGTTCTGAATACTTGTATCTGTGTTATATTCATGCACTCCATTGAACACAACAATATGTCTGTGCGAGAGCATAGAGATCTGACCATATTCAACCAAAGTAAAAGGAATACTCCAATCATAATAAATGAAATACTTCAGCATAATATTTCATGTTCACGCTTGGTTAAGCAAATAGGTAGAAAATGAAAAAAAAAAAGTTAGGTTTTTCAATTCAGAATTAAAAAGTGACACCTTCATGACAAGACAATCAACAGAAAGGAGAAAGCTGAAGAGTTAAATATATTTCACCTGGGGTACAGCACAATCAGCATGAGATGGATCCCAATGGATAGCACAAAAGCACTCCCAGGCATTAGTTTGAACTTCAAAAAAAGGTGCCCTGCCAAACAAAAACATTGTCTAAATTAATGCAATTTAAGCACAAACAAGAGACTCTCTCACACACTACTCCTTTCTCAAGCTTTATTCATTTCTCCCTTCTGTGTGCGAAATAAGTAGAAAGAGTACGATGGTGCAAGGTCTATTTGATGGTGATAAGTCTAACTATTAAGAAGTTTAGCACAAGATAAGTTAAACAAATTTTCCTAGAATAAGCTGGATAAATATCTGGACAAATCAACGTGGAAACTCTTGCAGTGCAGACACACCGCTCTAAGAAATACCTCGGCAAACTCCTTTGGTTCCAAAGGGTGAGCCATTGCAATGAAATGAGCATATTTCATCAACTATTTGTCACCGCGAATATTCTTCCAAGCCCTATAGCACTAGCTATTCTCGAATCAAGTCCACTATTACATGAGACCACGATTGACATGGGCATGGATATACTGAACTTGTATATGTACTCGGTGAACTCATTGGGAAACTTGTGCAAACACACCACTTTAAGAAATACCTCAGCAATCTCCTTGGCAGTAAAAAGGTGAGCCATTACAATGAAATGGGCATATTTCGTCAACTATCCATTGCCACTAATATTTCTCCAATGAAGTCCACTATTTCATTGGACCACACTTATGATAGACTTGGATATGTTGAACATGGATGTACTCAGTGAACTCAAAGGTAAACTCGAGTAGAATCACGAGTTTAAGGGTGAGTTTGTGTTTACATTAAATTTTTAAATTTGATGACTTCGCCCCAGAATTGTCATTGTTCATCGTAATTTTAAAGTCTTTTTCTCTCACGGAACTGTGACTCACTCATGCTAATTTCCCAAACCATTCTCCTCTGTTATTGTTTGACGAATCCATCATACTACAGTCTGCAAACTCACTGGTGCTGATACTGCTGTCTGCAACCTTGTCAGATGAGACTGCTGTTTGACCACTAGTACCCTTTTCACCTATATAAGATATGTTGAAACTTATGGAATTATGGTATTTTCACTATTTTGATACTATGATCATATATGGATAGTTTTTACTTAAAAACTGTATGATATTTTGTTACTTCTTAAGGTATGGATGAAGTTGGTTTTTTAGTATTTCGACTCAAGTTTACAGGCCCTTCACTACCTTACCTAAATTCTCAACTTTAACAATATTGATCGTTGTTACTGGTAACAATCATGCCTTGATCGAATTCTCACTACTCAATTCAATTTGGTATTTCATTGATAGAGCTTGGTGTTTTAATCTATTTTCCTGGAATTAAAGTCAAGCTCGACTCCATGGGTCTCTTTATCTCACTCAAAGCATATACATAAGAGATATTGTGGAAAAAACCAATATGACAGAGGCCAAACTCATTTCTTCTCCTAAGGTAGTGACAAACTTCGAAAAAAAGGATACAAGTAAGAGTGACCCGTACTATAATTTGGTTATATTATACTTAGTCGACTTAGATCTTCAACACACACCCCTCCCATCAAGGACTAAATATCTTGTCAGAATCCCCTTATTTGTGCTGCAGTTAATATTTCCCTGTACAGTTTTAATTACATGATTAGGATATTTTATTGCATTCCATATTTAAGAGGATTAATAGGTTCACAATATATTTTATATTTATTGTACAGGATCACTAATCCTGAATTGCACGGATAAATTATATTCATCATAAATTAGGATTTTCAGTTATTATGTCTTTGTATTCTATTTAAGAGCAATTGCTCCTCTACAAATAATATCAAAAACAGTTTTCTGACATGGTAGGAGCACTCTACAATCCTTGAGAGCCTATGTAATCTCTTGTGTAGCCTTCACTGCTGCAACCCCACAACCCTTTCTTTAGTCTACTGTATTCCTTCTAGGCTTGCATTGTCATACTTCAAACCTTAAAAAGGTTCGATACTCAGACAATCCTTAACCAATAAGACAATTTGGGTAATGCTAAACTACAAAATAATCACCCAAACCTTAGGCTTAATGGGAAAAATCACCTAAAATGGTCTGACTTTGTCCAACCAAACCTTTTTAAAAGGGAAGGGTAAATCAGGTCATTTCACTGACAACCTTCCAGTCTTTAGATCCCAAGTTTGCAGTATGAGACAAGAAAAATGTGGTTGTACTATCGTGGTTGTGGAATGCCATGCCATGACATTAAAGGTGAGTGATGCTTACATGTTTATGAAGACAACTAAGGAGATATGGGATAGTTGTAAAGTAAATTATTCCAAAGTTGGTGATGCTGCCCAAATATGAGATTAAGATGAGAATCTCTAATATAAAACAAGGGAATTACTCAGTCAGTGAGTATGCCCATAAACTACAAAATCTGTAGCAGGAGTTAGACCATTGTGAACAATATGAAGAAAAATGTAATGAAGATGTTGACCTACTCAAACACCACAGGGAGAAGAACATGATCTGCAAGCTCCTGATAGGATTAAACAATAAGTTTGACCATATTAGAATTCAAGTGCTGGGGAAGGACTTGTCGTCCCTCAATGAGACAGCGGTTGTGTTTCGGGCAGAAGAAACTGCGATGGAGTAATGTTAAATCCCCCATCAAATGAAAGTTCGACCTTGCTGGTACAAAACAAGGGGAATATAGTTGGACAAGGGTAAGTCACTTCACATGGAAATGAAGTAAGAGGAATAGATATACCTAAAGGAGATAATAAAGACTCCCTTTGATGTACCTACTGTAAGAACTCGTGACACAATCAGGACAAGTGCTGGAAACTTCATGGGAAGCCTCCAAATCCAAACTGGAATTGGACACCTCATAGATGTAACTCGAGCTTCTCTTCTCCATATGTTCCAAAACAATGTTAGGGAGATTTCTTCCTGCTACCTATTTGGTTTATTGTATACCGTCCAAAACACTGAAAATAACATTCTCATTCAACTATTCTACAACTTTTTCCCCGACTTTTGACAACAAATCATCTATTACCTTGAGTCTTTGGTTGTGTATCCTTTGTCCATGTTCATTCTAAACAAAGGGGGAAACTTGATCCTCGGTCAATTAAGTGCACATTTATTAGTTACTCAACTACCCAAAAGATATACAAATGTTACCACCCTCCAACAAAACGATTCCTTGTGTCTTTTGATGTCACCTTTGATGAAAACATGTAATATTTTCAACCTTATCTTCAAGGGGAAAGCTCATGCATTGAAGATAAGGATAATTTATTCTTAATGGAAAACTTCATTCTCCCAAAATTAAGTCCTATTAATGCTCCACCATCTATTGAGTCTAAACTTCACCATCTACTGAGTCTAGTTTGGTTCCTTCTCCTATTCATTCTCCTTTAATGTCAAGTCCAAAGACAATTAGAGAACAAAATAAAAATGCCACCCATCCACTGCAAGTATACTCATGAATGACAAGGTCTGTTATTCAATCACCACAAGTCTGAATCTGAACCTATACCCGAAATATCTGATATTAAAGAAGAACATTATATGCCAACCATTGAAATTCATGATCTTTCAAGTGCAGTAACGAAAGGTGTTAGAGCATGTACTCAAAAGCAAAGGTACCCATATTCACATTTTTTGTCTTATGACAAACTATCCAATACTCACAAAAGCTTTCTTGGTCTTCTAAATACTTTAGCTATTTCAAAAACTGTTGATGAGGCATTGACTAGTACGGACTGAAAATTGCTATGATGGTTGAAATGGTTGCTCTTGAAAAGTACTAATACTTGAAAGGAGACTCATCTTAGAGTTGTTTATCACATTCTACAATACTTGAAAGGAACACCAAGAAAAGGAATTCTATTTACAAAGGGGAATGAGGTCATCTTAAACAAATGCTGACAATGCAGGTTCTATAGACCACACAAGAGATCTACCTCTAAATATATCATTATTCTTGGAGGAAATTTAGCCACTTAGAGGAGCAAGAAACAAAAATGTTGTGGTGAGATCAAGTGCAAAGGCTTTTATGTATCTAAACATGATTAAATTACATTTTAGTTATATTTTCTCTCTCACATTGAACTTCATCATTTGCTAATAGCCTTAAAGTTATCTTAAATAAAAAGACTATCCTTCAAAATAATAACTTATAACCCCTAAGAAACAACCTTGCATTAAGTTTGAATTGCACCATTCTACAGTCATATCTTCTTGTTTCATAACTCAAAATATTCAAAACAACAATGTTACATGAATTACCTGCGCCATTTTCCACATATTGTTCCATTGGTTCTGTCTATAACTGTCTGACATTGGATCCAATTACCAATGGCACTAAGTTTAGCAGGACTTCGCGTATTCTCTTCCTGCAGAAATGAAAAGCATTTCCATCGGCGGGAGACTCAAATTAAAATGAAGATAATAAAATAAATGGGAAAACCTTTACCAGCAGTCTATTGAAGTCTGAAGGATTAATTTCGAATGGTTCAGGAAGGGTATCTTCATCACTGCAAGAAACAACAAAATGATGTTGGAAGCAACTCAATAGTGAAATATTCCTCATGAACAATTCATATAGATAAACACACTAAATATGCATAATTTCACCTAAGAAAATTAAACCCATCAACCAATCAGTAGAGTGATCTCATCAATTGTTTCTGTGCTATGTGATCTCATTCAATGTTTAGACTGGTTCAGTCACAGATAGAAAGCCTAATCTAGATATGGCCTATTTAGAATGGACTTGTGGGGCAATTTAATTATGTGAAGCGAAAAACAAAGTATAGTTCCAAGGTGTAGTATTGATGCAGAATATAGAGCTAGGGAAAAAGGTGTATGTGAGTGGCAGAAAACGATTCTTGAAGAGCTACAATTTCCTATGACTCTCCCGGTAAAACTGTATTGGGAAAACAAATATGTCATATACATATTAGAAACCTATCCAGCATGACTGATCAAGCATGTTTCCTTCCATAAAAATGACAGCCAAACGTAATTTTTCCTTTTGAGAGACATTCTGCACTTCAAAAATAACAACAACTGAAAACTCTCCTTCCCCCTTACCCCATAAGATAAGACTAAATATAGACTTTCTCAGAAAGTCTCACCCCAACTAACTTCTTCACTATTTATATTTTTTAATTTCTTTCAATAATACACTTTCCATTCCTTCTCATTACTTCCCTACCTAAAGTTTCACTCAATACATCTTGGATGTTCTCAAGAACTAAAACACTTCGTATTCACAAATTGATAAGACTTTTCAGACTTTCAATGCTCAATGGGATTTTTTGGAAGTCTTATAGGGTGAAGGAAGTATATTGTGATGAATTTGCGTCATTTGATCCATTTTATATTCTATTTGTTTGGACCATGATTAACTGTTTTAAACATTATATTTGATTTGATTCAGTAAACTCTTGCAAATTCACTTGTCTGAGAGTGGAATTTATGGACTCTCCATGAGTTTAAATACTCTCAAGTTTGACAACCTTGGTTAGATGTCACCATTCCACTTCCATTGACTTACATGCGTTCCAATTTTGGGAAGTTCTCTTTTCTACAAACCACTTAATCATAAAAATGTCTTCCAAAGTAGACAAATTTAACACCAAACACCCTACCCTTTTATATAACATTGGGATCCTAACATCGACAATTACCCTCATTACAACAAATGGACCCTAAATCCACAAATGCACCTTCATGTGGTGCTCAAAACAAAAGATAAAAGAATGTTACAAATGCTACTTTAATTTGACCACTGTCACTCCATGGATGTAACCTTCCATGAGAACTAGCCCTATTACCCCAAAGTTGCCATTCAAAGTGAAAGAACAAACTAGAACTCCAAGAAATTGAACCCCTTTATTCTACTAAACCCCTCAAAATAGTTTTCTACTCAAACAAAAGTAGTAAAGGTCATTTTTAAAAGCAATGTGAAAAAACACCCACTATAGAATGGTATAGAAAATTTGGTTCCAAACATTTGTGAATAAAACAAAAGTTACCTTTTTATCAGACCTGACCAGTCAAGAACTTCTGCCTGAAATCCTTTACCAACCCGCACACTAGATGTATATGGCTTGGTGTCTCTCAACATCAAAAATATGGGATTTGATTCACCCTTGATTGAGGTAGCTCTACATTTTCCCAATTCATTGTGGATACTTGGTTCCTTGATATTTTTCTGCCTTTTCTTAAGACATGAATGACAAAACCACTCATCTATTGGCAATTTCTTCGAACGTGGATTGTAGCAAGATGGATGATATGCATCTTCACAATGATCACATAAAAGCATGTTCAGTGAACTGTCTAAACGATCACATATTTTGCATGACCTGGAACAACAATTATTACCAGTGATGACAACATCTTTCCCAGAAGCCCCATTATCTTCAGGAGGATATTCTCTAAGAAGTCCATGGGTTCTTAAAGTATTAATGCAGAAATCCTTTGTTGTCACCTCTTCTCTAATGGAATCCATGACTATTACACTGGAGATGGAGCATTCACCATTTCCGTTCATTTCAGTTTCCATACCTGCCTTTGAAGGGGAGCAACTACCATTTATGTTGCTAATACCTAAGTTTTTATGAATGTTATCTTTGGTTACTCCATCGCACAAGACTGAAGGTGTGGTAGGATTTTTATCCACCATTTCATGATTTACCCGAACACTAGCAGGTTGTTCCTCAGCTGACGATAAATGTGCAGCAGAGCTTACTACTGGAGGGTAATTTGCACTTGCCAGCATATTAGTTGGCTCTAGTTTGAAGTTTGAGTCCTTGCGAAGCTTCTTTCTCCTGTATACCATCTTAGGTTTAGGTGTAGTATTTTCCGTCATTATACTAGCAGTTGATGTCTGACCCAAGCTTGAGCGGTAAGGATCATCAGCTTTCCTTCTATCTGCCTCCACTAGTTCAGCTTTTGTACACCAGTCAAGAGGGTACCTATTGCATTCGAGACACACCTGCCAAGTTTCACCACTAGGCATCCGGTCACATAGAACATCTTTCCCATCATCAGATACATAACATAGACCAGCTTCAACTGAACTAAGGAGAGAAGTTTGTATTAACATTATCACCTGAAGCAAATTCAGAAAAAATGTTGTATATTGCTACAGAGCCCCAGAGATAAAGTCTAGACAATCCAATTTTTGTGTAGCAAATTAAAGATTATTGAGTTGTTGGAAGCGTGTCCATCTATCTCATCCCGTCAACACACTAATGGCCACCTGGTTTAAAAATAAAAAACAAAAGTAGGAAAAAAATATATAAGAAACAAGTATAAACAAAAAACAAACTTCCTATCATACATATACATACTACAAACAATATTGAAGCATTTTTTTCAATAACTATAAATTTGAAAGGTTCAAAAATTTTGGATGAAGGCCAATGTTATCGAACAAACTAAATTGATGCCTTCTTCATATACCTGAAAAATACATGTCAGCACAACACAGTATAAATATTGCAATGAATCATTTCAAGACAAACTCAATTATAGATGTTAAATATCCCATCAAACATCGTATTCTATTCAATATGTGAATTAGGTACACCATAATTCCCAATTCATAGATAGCACCACCCCAGAGAGCCATCATCCGATGGCTAAAACTCCACAAGATTACACTCGGTCTTCTGTTAGCCACTTTGTAGGTTGCTTTTTTTGACACACTAGCAACTAGCCCTAATCCAAAGTACAAAGTACAACTTATAAGTTATGCATTAAGCTTTTAAATTGGATGTCTCATATCAACTAGAGATACGGAAATTTCATAGCATATAAGTGGGTGCAAACTTCACCTTATAAGCCGATTTTATAAGATTGAGTTAAGCTTAAAGTCCACTTCTTAACATAGTATCAGAGTCATTTTTAAAGTCTATCCTAGCAAGATTTATAATTGTTGGGCATATAGTTCCACCAGCTATCGGGCCGATATCAAACCACCAATTAATGTCTAGTCCCACGCACGAGATATATATACCTCGGCGTGAAAGGGGGGGTGTTGGAAGTCACACACCGATTAAAGATAAGGCAATTTTGATAGTATATATTACAAGCCGATTTTGTGGGATTGAGTTGGACTTAAAGTCCACTTCTTAATAGAGGACATAGAGAGAGAAGGGTGGAGGGTGACTTGCCTTGTTTAGAATTTTGAGTAATGAAAGGAGGATGACTTACAAATCTAGAGGAATTACATATTCTTGTCAACCCCCCTAATTCAAGAGGGTAAACTTTACCCCTTAAAGTCCTCCATCCATCTAAGGGTTTAAGTCACATATTTCTCCTCCCACTCTCACTCCTTACCTCCCATCCAACAAGAAAAATTTGGTTGCACTAGGGCAAGTTTTGCTTCATGAATTTGACAACAGCATTAATCTAGCATAAGGACTCTTAAGATGAGGATTACTCACTTATATATTGTGTTTTGACTCTCTACCTCTAGTCGATGAGAGACTTTGGTTTTTCCAAATAAGGACAAACTCTCAAAGGAGATATTCATCTTAAAATTCCTCTTAGAAACTTTCTTCAATGTCCTTGGTCTTTCTCTTTGACTCTCCCTGTATTTTTGGGATTAAAAACTATGCAATCTCTTCGTTGATGTCTCCATTGACCTTCTTTGTACATGATCAAACCATATGAAACAATTTTCAGTTGTCTTTTCATAATCAATGTAACACCAATATATCCTTGTATACAACCATTTTGTAACTTGTCCTTTCTTATGTGATCACCACACATCCACCTTAAAAATCTCCCTTTTGAAACTCCCAAAATTTTACTGTTGTTGTCCCTTTAAAGCCTAACAATCACTACCATAGAGTACAGTTAGACATGTAGCAAAGTAATACAATAAAATTTTACTTTGAGCATAGCAACTACTTTATGATTACAAATAACTTTTGATCCCTTTCTCCTTGATAGCCATCCCATTTGTATCTTGCGTGACAACCTCATTAATTTCCCCATCATTTTACATCATTCATCCCATACATTTTAACTTGAAAATTTCTCTCATCGAAACATGGATAAAAATCAAGCCAATACAAGCCGGTATGATTGATACCAAATATGTATCAATTATCAAGTCCAAATCCTTATAAAACCAAGTAATTCAAATCTATAACCAATAATTACGACAAAGACAAAGTCGTCCAAAAAAATTACCAGCACCACATTGTATCCTCCTAATTTTTTCTTCTCTACAACTTAATAATTGTCCCCTTTAAATGCAAAATGCCAGAACACTTTCCTTCACAGGAAGTAAACAAAATTTCTCCTCATCCACCTTCTCACAAAAAAAAAATACAACACACTGATGCACTTCTCCAATCTGTTTGACAAAATATGGAGGGAGTGAACAATGGGACATTACTAGGCAAGATAATAGTTTGTGCTTGATAAGGTAACCTTTACTCGTTAAAACATATAAACATTAATAAAATTTAGTAAATAGAACATGAAAGTCATGTCTCTTATACAATTACATACCATAATTGTCAATCTAGTGCAACTTTAATTTTATCCACCAAAATGGTGGACGTTTCAATAATGTTTTTTTATAGTCATGAGAAAGTAGCACAGCTTATATAAATGTTTATCTTTTAAAGTTTAGTTTCATGAAGTCATTTATCTAACACGACACAAATTTATTGTTACTTTAATGATAAATTAATGAAATCATGGATAAGAATCGTGACTTACCTAAGGTTGTGGAGATGAAAAGTACAAGAGAGTATTGGCCAACAAATTTGCATGGTTTAAAATTAAGTCTAATTAATTTAGTTGGAACCAACACAATTTCCATGTCAATGGTAAAATTCATGCACCAAACCAGCAAGAGTAGGACCAAATACATCCGTAATGATGTTGTGTCCATAAGGCCAGCTCAAGGTTTTAAAAAACACTTTGCAGCCGTGATTTTGCCAAATGGACATGGTTTTTCAGATCTTCGCAACAGCACTTACAGTCATGTTGACTGCATTTGTCTGCAATTTTAAGGATTACAACGAAACCATATTGATTGCATTAGTCTGCAATTTCCCATGATATCAAGGATTGCAAGACAACCAAAACAATTATCACAATATAAAACCTTGGTCTTTATTACAAAATTAATGAATCGGCAGGCAAATAACTAAATGCAACTAATATTGAAAAATTGCACTTGCATAGAAGTCAAGCTTGTTATCCCAAAACTTTTATTAAAAGAACAAAAACTCCAACTAAGTTGTGGGTGAGGACCCAACTTCGTGAAACTTTATTCATTTTTTGGTAATAAAATTGAAGAGACGACAGATTAGGATGTCATTCAAGGGATAGTTAAAAGGGGACAAGTTGACACCCTTGCTTGAAATAGACCATGAAGATAGCATAACATATAAACACAATAACACTGAATTCATAGAAGACCACATGATGCAAAGAAAGAATGATTGTAATAGTTCGGTAATCACTTTCAGTAATGCATTACACAACTGATCTCCCTGTTTCCATGTAAACAAGTGACTACAAACCAGGGCAATAAAACCTTCCTTCAAGATTGAAATAAATTTGTATCTTAGTCTCTATTTAAGTTTTAAAAAGGGATTTCACAATAATCAAATATTGAATCAGGTTTTTGCTGACCCATGAAAACCTTTCAAAGAATAAGAAAGCTGTGCCTTCTTGAGTTATTAGGAAGGAAAGTTTAAATATTTTCATGGTTTTCCCCTGCATGTATGACTAAACCTGTGGATAATTCCAATTTCAACATCCTTGCTGAGTAAGAAAATATTTATAAAGATAAGATTTTCCACATAAATCCATTCAATAAAAATCAATAGCCAAGGTTACTGGTTAGGGCATGAACGCAGAGTTAATGCTATTAGCATCTCCAATAGGGTAAAAAAGACAGGCAATTGAAAGCAACAAGAAATTAAATCTTCCTAAACCTCTAAGAAATAGCAATAAGTAGACAATAATTTGGTGCTTTAACAATGGAAATAAATGGCAAACAGCAAAAAATATGAGATGAGAGGGACGAAGCATCACCCAATCGGATCAGAAATGGTAGAGGCGTTGCATTGAGCGGAGGAGAGGCAAAGAGTGGCTAGCGGTGGCATCCCAATACACGAATGAATGGGTTTTAACCTTCACATCTATATGGGAACCATCCAAAGCCTTAATTGTTCAAAACCCAGAATAACCCCTCCCCTTTGTGTTTCAGTTTGAGTCTCTTGATGGATCCATCATGTTCAAAAAACACACAGTGTTGTGTCTCACAGTCACTGACCAAGACCACCCTTTTTCTGCATTCAATCCTATTTCTCTATAGCTTAAACAGCCTGCACAATAACACCCATCCTCCTTCACCAATTTGCTCAATCAATTTAAACGCTCCACCTTCTCCTCCCAAATTTTATTTATTAAGAGAACGGTTATGTTAATCATGCATGTAAGAATGTCATAAATTCAATTTATTAAACCATTACCAGCAATTGTAGAACATACTCCTCCATTGTTTTTTAATATTCAGCTCTTCAATAAAATGTAATATTTATTATTTATCATTTTTTTAATTTCACAATAGTATATTTCTTTAATTTTGGATGAAAAAACCTTGACTAATATAAGAAAACGTATTGACCAATTTCTCAATTTACTAACCGTTCTTTGCCAAAAATCATAAATTATGCAATTCCAAGAAAGACCAAAGTAATTGTATTGTCTAAAGAATAATTGCACGTTTAAGAATATTTGTAAAAACAAATTCAAAAAAGAGTGAAGTTATAGGAAAGTTCAATCACACTAAGGAATGAAGACGTTTTATTTTATAGTATTTTATTTGTAACGTTGATCTACTAAGGGGTGAAATGAGAGTTCAAACAACAAAACTACAAATTGTATGATAATTTGGGAATATATAATGTTATTTAGCGTTGCAAATATTAGTTTTAATTTTTGAATTTAATAAGCATCTTGTGGACTTATATTAAAATCTATGATAAAATTGAACATTATAATTGTGCCTTGGATATTTTTGTTCTACTGTACTTCAAATTAGGGATATTTATTTGAAAAAATCTAGATTTCAATGTGATTTGAAAATTGATTTTCTGTAATTAAAAAAAAACACAAATATTTGTATTCTTTATGAAAAT
>Ga0209389_1000388_pt1 | contig 26419 bp, 21 predicted proteins | sample CowpearedBW_FD_187526 | JGI IMG/M metagenome (GOLD analysis project Ga0209389, IMG submission 187526) | Root nodule microbial communities of legume samples collected from California, USA - Cow pea red BW (SPAdes) (version 2) | ecosystem: Host-associated > Plants > Roots > Nodule | place: USA...
GTGTTAAGATATCATTAATATCTTATTTTCTGTTTCTATTGTTATTAGTCTTCATATGTATTTTGGGCTTAGTCCATATTTTCTTTATTATAAATACAACCCCTATGTGTATTTTCTACACAAGGGAGATTAATCTTAAACCCTATTTTCTCTATATTCAACAAGATGTTTCTTACTTTGTTTGTAATGCCTCATGATTCATACCATTTTAAGAAGATGGTGGGTATTTTGGGTATGTGTTGTATTAATGACTTCTTAATGATTCTTTATGGATCTCTTGAATGTATTTTTCCTTAACCTGATTTAGTCATGCCTGCTAAAGCAACTTTGTTCGACAAGAAGTGCAATCCTCTTCTAGAGCTTGGAACTGGTCCTTACAACACTATTCGTTGGAACCCAAAAGGGAAATGTATCCTTGGCTGGTGAAATGACATTCTTTGTATTTAGTCAAATAAATGTTAACCACTTTTCAGATGGAAGATTTCTTTCTTTCTGTTTTAAATTTTTAAAGGGCCCCTAGGGTTTTGGTAACAGTTGAAATTTGAACTGGTTCAATATTCTTATGGCAAGGATCTAAATTTGGGTTCCTTGATTGTTAACTTCCAGTTTTATGTTTGGCTGGCTTTGGTAACTTGCCCGGTGATATGGTATGTTCTTACTATTTGAATCATTATGCTCTGTTTTGTTTTTTCCTTTCTGTGAAGAAGGTCTGATGCGTGTTTAGCTTATCTAGGATGTTGAACAACAAATTATGTCTTACAACCACTTCTAGATGTAAGAATCAATTAAGGGTGTGTTTGGGTAAACAACACCAATAACATCTGAATTCCTGGGGACTTGTACCATATATCTGTCCATGAAACATATTGGAATAAGCTAAAATAGAAGTTACTATAACAAACTCACTGAGATAACTTATTTTGATAGATTAACTAAGTTCTTCCAGACATCCCTTAAAAGTGTTATGTCGTCTTCATCCCAAGTGAATCTGGATCTCTTTACTCCATTTTTTCCAATGATTATTGACGTGTGGTTCTTATTTTAGTGCTCCTCTCTTCAACTTATTTTGAAGAAATATTCACTTTGATTTTGGTAGCTTTGAAAAAAAGTGATTATTTCCAAAAGGTTGTAGTTCCCACAGATGTACATTGCATTTTTGTATTTAGATATTAAAACAATGACTGAAATGAAAAAGAAATCGCAAGTATCTGTTGTAATTCCATATGATTCGTGCTCAAATGCTTACAAGATTGCAAACACATGCTCTGTATATGGACTTCATATGTTTTTCATGCTTATGTGCTAGGTATTCTGGGATTACATAGACAAAAAGCAACTTGGAACCACTAGGGCTGAATGGTCTGTGACTAGTGAATGGTCAGCAGATGGGTGCTATTTCATGACAGCTACAACAGCTCCAAGGCTTCAAGTTGACAATGGGTATGTATTATTTGCCATTACATGACCTTGAATTTCTTAATGCCTAAAAATATGCATTATTTTGTTGTTAATGAAATGATGCCATCAATTGCCCCTTTATCTGTTTCCATTAATTTGATCATATATAGTCAATAAAATAGGCTTATCGGGCAATAATTCAGATGATTTATGGGAAAACAATTTACTGATTGTTACATGTTGGTTTCACATTTTTGGTGATCATGATCTTATTCGCAAAGATTTTTCTTTTTGTTATATTTTATTTTCTTCTTTCTAAGGATCAAGATTTTTCACTACAATGGGTCGTTGTACTTCAAGAAGATGTTTGACAAATTGTACCAGGTCAGCAGTGTCTTTTACTTTTGTTGATTCATTTGTTTTTAGGTTAAATATATTTTTAGTTCCTATATTTTTGAGTAAAATGGCATTTCGTCCCTGACAAACTATGTACCAATTTCATCCCTGACAAACTATGTACCAATTTCATCCCCATACTTTATGAATGAACTCATAACGTCCTCGACAGCCAACGATATTAGAATCTTTCTGATGTGGCAAACAACGTTCTACAATGGATTAAAATTAAATGTTATCATGCCTGTGTATGGGTTTGGCCCAGGACAGTGCCCTTAAGGTCACTGGTGGTGGCACCCAATTAAAGGAAGATGTTTGGTGCAAGCCCCGTGACTGTGCTGATTGGGAGAAGGCTAGGGTTAATGTCTCTGTTGTTTATGGTATTATGCCATATGATGCTTATGGTGCTGCCAAGGGTGCCCATATTGTCAAAAACCCAGTCCTGTGCCATTCTTTGCTGCTGGAATCAGCTTTGTTTATCACCCAAAGAACCCTTTTGCCCTCCTCTCCTATTTTGTGAGGTTGTAGCTAGTCTTACGAATTTGGTTGCTGTTATTAAAATTATTAAATATAGTAAAACTAGGTTTGGGATTAATCTCCCTTGTGTAGAAAATACACATAGGGGGTTATATTTTTAATAAAGAAAATATGGGCTAAGCCCAAAGTACATATGTAGAATAATAACAATAGAAATAGAAAATAAGATATTAATGATATCTTAACATTCCCCTTCAAGCCGGTGCATACAAATCGTAAGTACCAAGTTTGTTACAAATATAACCAATTCTAGGTCCCCGTAAAGACTTAGTGAAAATATTTGTTAACTGATCACTTGAGTTAACAAACTCAGTCTTGATATCTCTAGACATAATCTTTTCTCGAATGAAATGATAGTCAATCTCAATATATTTAGTCCTCTCATGAAAGACTGGATTAGAATTAATATGAAGAGTAGTTTGATTGTCACATATAAGTGTCATTTGATTAACATCTCCAAACTGTAGCTCTTTGAGCAATTGCTTAAGCCAAACAAGCTCACAAGTGGCTGAAGCCATGGTTCTATATTCTGCTTCTGCACTATACTTTGGCACAACACTTTGTTTCTTGCTTTTCCAAGAGATCAAGTTACCTCCAATGGAGACAAAATCCAGATGTAGACCTTCTATCAAAAGGAGATCCTGCCCAATCAGCATCTGAATAACAAACAACTCTTTTATGGTTATTAGAACCATATAACAACCTTTTTCCAGGAGATCTTTTAATGTACTTCAGTATACGAATGACTGCATCGAATCTAATGACAAAGGTGAAAAAAAACTCTTAGGCTCTAGATCATTGTATTACGTATCGTACGATACGATACGATACATGTGCTTGGCGATACGAATCGCATACCGTATCGTTTATGTTCATGAATCGTGTTCGATACGATACGATATAGGCCTGAATCGTACGAATTGCGATTTGAAACGCGATACGGGTTGAAATTGGTTTCTGAATTGGGTCGGGTCAACCCACCCATTTGAAACCCTAATTTTTTTTTCCCTTTTGTATTTTCGCGTGTTGATTCACATCATCTCCTTCACGTTGCTTACTCCCCTCATCTCTCTTCTCTTTTCTCCTTTCTCGTTCCTTCCTTCGTTTTTATCTGCGTCTGAGCGAGACGCAAGCTGTAGTGGTTGCACGGTGGTGGCGCGGTGGTCGCGCATTGTTTTGATGGTGTTCGTGCTTCTGGAGTTTTTGCATAGTGGTCTCGTGATGTGGTGTAGTGGTCTCGTGGTGGTCGCGCGGTGCTGTGGTGGTGCCTGTGTCGTGGTGCGGTGTCCTCTATTTTGTGTCTGTTTTGTGCAGGGAGGTTTCTCACGTTTCGGGTTTTGTTTTTGTGCTTCAGACATGAGTAAATCAAACACAAAAACGAGAAGTTGATAATACATACTGTGATAGTGTTCCAAAAGCAGATTACAAGTGAAGTGTAAGTTTGGTTCTCATACTTTGTGGTGGCATAGCAAGGATGAAACAACATCTTGTTGGGACAAAGAAAGATGTCATTCTTTGCTAGGACATCTTGATGAAACAACAACTTATTTTTTGGATGGCTATAATGTAGATTGTTTTTAGTAGCATATAGCCATAGTTAAAGGAAACTTATGCCGCAACCACATTTTTTTTGAAGGTTGTGTTGCTGAAATTGTGAAATAATGTGGTATATACACATGTATACAATCACTCTATTTCACTATGAGGTTATTTTGTTCTTAATTGTCTCTTTGCATATTTATATATCTTATATGTTTAAGTATATGTTACATTTTTATAATGTTTTAAAATGTTTATGAATTATACGATTCACGATACGATTCACGATTCAAAATTTAGGCTCTCTGATATACAATACGATCCACGATTCAACTACCATGCTCTAGATACCATATTAAATATAGTAAAATTAGGTTTGAAATTAATCTTCCTTATGTAGAAAATACACATAGGGGCTATATTTATAATAAAGCCCATAGTACATATGAAGAATAATAACAATAGAAACAGAAAATAAGATATTAATGATATCTTAACAAAAATTAAGTGTTGTTTATTTTGTGGAATGAGGATTGAGTGTGGTTATAGGAAAAAAATTGAAGCTTGTGGCAGTGACGAAGTTGTCTGTGTTGGTGTTCTAAGTAGTGATTCATTGCAATTTTGTGTTGGTGGCAATGGAAGCATGGAAACGTTGCTGGTGAAAGGTTGGTAAGTTCGTTTTTTCCGTTTTTGTTCATGAATTGGGGGTTTTGATGGTTTAGGGTTCGATATTATTGTTGGTTTGGGTGGAATGACATTTTGAATAATGATAACAAACTGTTAGGTCAGGGTTGTGCAATGAAATCCTAATGTTGTACAGCTTGATCTATGCAGACGAGCTTGATCTATGCAGATGAGTTGTGGATGGAAATCTAGCATCATCTTCACATTTGGGACCAAAAGTTTGTAGTTGTGGGGAAAGATTATTGCTTCTCAAAGTCAACATATTGAAGAACAAACAAAAGATGTTTTGGAGATGTAGATACAAAAGATGTTTTGGAGATGTAGATACTGGAGAGTAAATAAGAAAATTTAATATTAGTATTGAATTTTGTTAATGGTTAGTTGTTTTTACTCACAACAGCAATAATGGCAAAGCAAACCAATATGCAGGGGCACAACAACAAAAGGGAGACCTTTTTCTGTGTGAACTTCCTTCTAGTCTTATTCCAATCGAAATCAAACCAGCCCTTGCATATGATGCCTTGGGGCCAAGCCCATCAAACCCAACTCAAGGCTCAAGCCCCATTAGCCCAATCACTAGAGGAATGCTTAAGAGAATTCAAGAAGCAGGTGGATCTCAAAATCTCTTGGAGTCCAAAGCCATTCAATTGTTATTCAAATGGGCCAAGGAAGACATCAAGATTTAGATAGCATAACTTTTATTAGTTTGTATTTTGGCCATCTTTTAATAATGTGCACATTAGCATAAGCATGGATAAAAATTCACCAATGTCAATGGGCACTCGCCCTTATTGAATTTAGCCTTGGCCGAATGAGTTCTTCTCACACATAAACACATTTAGCACATGCTACAATGTGACTTGCCACATGTGATACGATCCTATCCAGAAAAAAGTATGATTGTTTTTGAATTTGAATTCTCAAGATGCACGACACGAATAAATCAGAGAAGAACGCGGAATAAGACAGAGATGGAGGACGCCCTAATCTAGCATATTGATAAGTCAAGTGAAGATTCGCCACAAAGATGTTAATCTTTGATAAGAACCGGAGGCCTAAGCCAAGAACAAAGATAATCCTCTCTTTAATGAAATCAAATTCAATATATGACTAAAAGTGTCTATATTGTTTTTGGTACCTCTATATATAGGCACATAAGTTTAAGCAAACCTGAAAACCTTACAAGAAATCCCAAGCCCAAAACATAAAAACATAAACTAATTTATAAAGGAAAGCTCAAAGCTCAAAAACATAGAACATAACTAATTTCTAAAAGAAAACCCAAAGGTTCATCTTCAAGTTTTTCTTGTATGGAATCTTGGGATAGTCCTCTATCATTCTCTCCTTCTTGAAGAGAATTTGTCCTCAAATTTGTACCACTTGAAGTTTAGGAGATAGTCTTCTATCATACCCTCCTTCTTAAAGGGAATTTACCTCAAATTCATCTCACTTGAAGATTCCTTATCAACATGTCCTTTGATCCACCAATTAAGGAGATCTAGATCTAGAATAATTGTGCACATGGTCAATTTGTGTGGCTGGCCGAAATACTTGGTTATATAATCAAGCCTCCACACTCTTAGTAAGGTTACTCTTGAATTGTTATTGCAAATACATGTTGAGATCATTCCATGACTTGCATTTTGAGAGTCCAAATTGCTACATCATTCTCTTGGATTTCTCCTCTAGTCCTCCTCCCTAAGTTGGCCTAATCTCTTAGGAACCTTCATCAAATCACTTCCGCTGCCATTACACTTCTAACCTTCGGGGCAAAAAGGAAGCTTCATTCAACAATCACATTCATCCATGGAGCTTCATTATGTGGCCAATCAACTTATGACTAAAACAGCTCCAAAATGCACTTAAGTTTTATTTATCACTCACTCACTGCCAGTACAGAAAATGCAGAACACAACCTCTACTTCAGAGATTTATCATCTTTTTCATTCTTCAACATTTTTCATTGATTATTTTTTTCTCTTTTTCGTTTAGATCTTATCTAATATAGGAAAAAATCAAAACTCATTTTGGACCAGCCAATCGTTTGTGATAAATCAAACACGAAAGTGTGCAGCAGTGAAACAGTGAATCTCAGGAGCAATTCGAGCAGAAAAACGCGGAAGTTTGCCTCAACTTCGATTAATTTTCATGATTTCATTTCTCAAGCTTTTTCAGTGATTCTTTTTTTGAAATCTTTGTCTATCTCTTAGCTTTCAGAGGCAAAAATCAAAATTAAAATTGATGCATCCTGTTGCTCATAAAAATTCAAACATAGAGAATGGTCGTGCAATGAAATGAAAAATTCAGAGAGCTCATCACAAGTTACTCTCGGGAATAAAATTGTTCTTGCTAATGGAAGTAGTATGAACTTGATTAAGAACTAAAATCAAGCATGAGACCTTCAAGAACATATAAGACACATTAAGGATGAACCATACGGTGAAAAATGGCACTACATTGGCTTCCAAAAAGATTGCTCATATAAGCAAGTGAATTCTGTCAACTTTCTTGCTTGTGGCCAAGATTCAAGATGTATCAATCAATTCAAATGGTAAAAACACATGGAAATATGAGAATTGAGGAAACACATGACTTAGACAACACATATGGATGCTCAAACAATTAAAACCAATCAAACACAATTTTACCGATTAAAATATAGAACAACTCAATACAAACGAGAAAAACACTGCAAAATTGAAAACCAATGGAAACACCGATTGATTCAAGTAGAAGATGGATTTGAATCAATAACCAAGTGCATAACTCGAAATTAAACAGTGGATAACAACAAGACAATCAAAACAAGTGATGAACATGACAGAAATTGAAGTAAGGATCGAACACTTAGCTTAAACCGTGAAGACTTGATCCAACCTGGCTCTAGATACCACATAATGAAGCTCCATGGATGAATTTGATGGTTGAATGAAGCTTCCTTTTTGCACCGAACGTTTGAAGTGTAATGGCAGTGGAAGTGATTTGGTGAAGGTTCCTAAGCATGGTAGTAAGTATCGTACGATACGAAATGATTCAGCAGCTCCACCATACAAATCGCTTGATGAATAATTTTTGTTTCTGTATCGTGTTCGTATCGTACGATTCAGTCTCTGAATCGCATGAATCGATTTGAATCGTAGCATTCATGGGCACAAATGTCACTCACAATGGCACCTCTCACGGCTACGATTCTTGCAGCAGAGACACTTGCGGTGGTGTGCGTCTCTCGCGGTGGCGCCTCTTGCAGTGGCCCCTCTTGCCTTGGTGCCTCTCGCACAACAATGAGAGAGAAGTTAACAGACCTCGCGACTGCAGCAACAACTCGCACGACATCAACGTATGTGACGGTGGCACAACCTCGAAGCAAAGTCTTGTGGATATGCAAGACGGGAACCCTAGGATTTTTAGTGGGTGGAAATTGGGCCTGTTTTAACGTAAATTTTAGCCCATTTTGTTTAAAACCTTTTAAAACCCAATAAGTAAATGGTAACTTCCACTAAAGTTACTGCACCTAAAAAAAAAGTGACTAAAGTTACTACTCCACCCAAAAAAGGGTAACTCTAGAAATTGTCACTACATCCAAAAAATTAAAAAAGATGACTTTCAAAATGTTTACGAATCATACGATTTACGATACGAAACGATTCACGATTCAACTACCATGTTCCTAAGAGGTTAGGCCAACTTAGGGAGGAGGGCTAGAGGAGAAATCTAGGAGAATGCTCTAACAATTTGAACTCTCAAAATGCAAGTCATGGAGTGATCTCGACATGTATTTGCAATAACAATTCACGAGTAACCTTGCAAAAAGTGTGGAGGCTTGATTATATAGCCAAGTATTTCGGCCAGCCACACTAATTAACCATGTGCACAATTATTCTAGATCTAGATCTTCTTAATGGGTGGATCAAAGGACATTCAGTATGTGCTAAATGTGTTTATGTGTGAGAATAACTCATTCGGCCAAGGCTAAATTCAATAAGGCTGAGAGCCCATTGACATTTAGTCTTAATGAATTTTTATCCATGCTTGTGCTAATGCACACATTATTAAAAGATGGCCCAATTACATTGGCCAAAATACAAACTAATAAAAATTATGCTATCTAAATCTTGATGTCTTCCTTGGCCCATTTGAACTGAATGGCTTCGGACTCCAAGAGATTTTGAGATCCACCCGCTTCTTGAATTCTCTTAAGGATTCCTCTAGTGATTGGGCTAATGGGGTTTGGGCCTTGAGTTGGGTTTGATGGGATTGGGCCCAAGTCATCAGCATATATGAGAGGGGGTAAAACTAGCAATTTCCATCTAAAACATGTCAACATGCCAAACCCGTACCCAGACACCTGGAGGTTTAATTTTAATCCATTGTGGAATGTCATTTGCCATATCATAAAGACTCAAACAATCGTTAGTTGCCGAGGATGTTATACATTCATAAAGTGTGGGGATGAAATTGATACATAGTTTGTGTCAAGGACGAAATGCAATTTTATTCTAAAGTATAAAGATTAAAAACATATTTAAATCTTCATTTTTCTTAGCACCTTTTCATAAATATTAGCGAGTTGCATGGCAAACTATTTGTAGGTTGATTGGAAACCAGAGTCACCCAATAAGTTTGGTGATATTGCTGAATTAATTAAATCTCTAAATTTGGTCCAACTTGAAGATAAAAAACCAGCAGGTTCGTCACCATGCTTATAACATTGCATTTTGTTATTATGAGTTGTCTCTTTTGTTGTTTGAAGACCATGGCCTACTTGCAGGTCAAGGACCACCAAAGTCAACCCAGACTTCAGTAAAAGCCTCTTCTGCCAATCCCCAAGCACAAAAACCTGCTGCATATCGTCCACCACATGCTAAGAATGCAGCTGCTATTCAGGCACAGGTACACAGTCACAATCTATGATCCGGCACTGTTTCTATTTTTAATTGTCAATATAAATTTTCATCAATACTTGAGCATGGTATAAATTTATAATTATGAAGTGTTTTGGGTGTTAAGTCAAAATTTTCCAGTAAATACATACATGTTTATGCATTTTACCTTGAACTCTTGGAGCTGATTGGTCTGTAATAATGCCAAAATTATTTGTATGTTTGCAGTTGTTGGGAGAGACTCCTTCAGAGTAAGTACCTTTCCTACCCTCCCTCTTCCTTTATTTTATTCTTAAGTTCATATATGGTTTATATTCTGTTATGAATGACTCTTGATTTACTAATTTAGATCAATGAGCAAGAATGCGTTAAAAAACAAGAAAAAGAGGGAAAAACAGAAGGAGAAAAAAGCTGCTTCTGATGCCAGTTCTTCGTAATGGAATCAATGTTCTTCCTGACGCATTCTAAATTGCTCTTCTACACTAATGCGCTCGCTCACCTGAAAATTTGAGGCTTTAGGTTTTGGTTTACTAGATTTGATTGGATCACCTCTCTGGCAGTGAACTTTGGGAAGTTTTGGTTTGCTCAGATTTTGAGGCGATTGAAGTCGTTTTGTAGGTTTGTGCTTTCTTTAGTTTGTAGTAGGGATATAAAAGGTGGAAGAAGATAAATCTCTTTTTCTCTTCCGATAAAAAGAAGTATTTATTGTGAGAGAAGTGAAATTATACGTAGAGGTCACACATTCTTTGTTCCCTGGTGGGACGTTGGAGGAGAAAGTTGAAGATAAATCTATTTTTCTACTCATAAAATGTGCACTTGCTGTAAGAGAAATAGAATTATAAGTAGGTGAGCACACATGCTCAGACGCATACAAAGTACTCTGATGGAAAGAGCTAGGGAAAATGTTGCTCTATGTTCAGAATTTCATCTTAATAATCTATCTAATAAAAGTCACGGGTAAAAGTTTCAGGCTCCAGTTAAAGTATTTAATACAAGAGAAGTGGAATTATGGGTAGGGTTCTCTTCCTCAGCACAACCAGTACAAGACTAAAGTTAAACACAATTTTAGGTTTGGTTAAGTTTTTTCTGTTGTAAATTTTTCAACCAACTTGAATTTTTCTTTGGTATTCCATATATAACTTAAGGACAACGTAAAGGTAAATTTCAGTTCCTTAGATATATACATAAGCTTTATAATTATATATGGATGTAACTGTAGAAAATTTAGCTACGATGAATTTACCTACAATTATTTTTTGTTTAGATAAATCAGTCTTATTTTCAGATTTTACGTGTTACCTGTAAATTTTTACAATAGGTGACACCACTTTTTCTTACGGTGTATATTTAGATTATATTTAATAATAATATTCAATTTTAATATAGTTTTTGAAAGAGTTATAACAATATTTATTTTGAATGTGATAATTTTTTATTCAACGTATCTATTAAACTCTAAATCAAAAAAATGTCTCACGTGATTTTTTTCTCTCCATTTTTATTATAATTTTAAAAATACTTATGATGTGATTATAATATTTGGAGCTTAAGATTAAATAGTGAAAAATTATTTTGAGGGCTTAAGAGAGATACTTCTCATGTGCCTCATATTTATAGATACCAAAAGTAGATATAAGAGGACGATTAATCATTATAGCTATAACTAGATGGAGGGGTTATCCAACACTTAATCTCCTAACTTAGACATAATAATTTTTAGGTGCAATCACTATTTCTACCCTCCTCCTCAAGCTGGAGCATATAAATTGTATGTATTAAGCTCAAAACAAATAAACTCAATGAGGTTCCCTTAATGACTTGGTCAACATATCTACTACGAGTTGGTCATTCTATCCAACAAACTCAGTTCATATTTCCTTTGTTAACAACTTTTCACGAACAAAATGGCAGTCTATTCCTATATGTTTAGTTCTCTCGTGAAACACTGGATTTGATGCAATGTGGATAGCAGTTTGATTATCGCAATACATCTTCATAGTATGGATGTCACAGAAATTAAGTTCTTGAAGAAATTGCTTCACTTATAAGTTCACATGTTAGTGATGCCATGACTCTATATTCAACTTCAACTGTTGACCGAGTCACTAAACTATGTTTCTTACTTTTCTATGAAATAATGTTTCGTCCAAGGAACACACAGTATCCAGTAATAAATTGTTTGTCAATAGGAGAGCATGCCCAATTTGCATCACAATATCCAAAGATATGAATGCTTCCTCTATTTTCATATAACAACCCTTATCGGGAGCCTTTTTTACGTACCTTAGAATATGAATGATAGAATTCCAATGGCCAACACATGGAGATTGCATAAACTGACTAACCACTTCAACTGTAAAAGATAGATCAGACCTTGTAATAGTGAGATAAATTAGTTTTCCAACCAGCCTCCTATATCTTTCTAGGTCGGAGAACAATTCACCTTCTTCAGTTGTTAATTTCTGATTTGGGTCCATAGGACTATCTATTGGTCTAATATCAATCATACTAGTTTCTTGTCGTATATCAAGAGCATACTTCCTTTGAGATATTACAACTTTATCTTTAGACTAGATACTTCAATGCCCAAGAAGTATTTGAGGTTTCCCAAATCCTTGGTTTGAAAATGTCTATACAAGTGCTACTTTAATTTAGATATTTCAATAGTATCATTTCCTGTAATGACTACATCATCAACATATACTATTAGGTAGACACATTTCCCAAGAGAGGTATGTGAGTAAAAGACTGAGTGATCTGCCTCACTACGTCTTAACCCAAGCTTGTGGTGATTGTTTGAGGTCATATAAAGAGCGATGCAATTTATACCAAACTCCCCCTAAGCAACAAACCCAAGAAGTTTCTCCATGTAAACTTCCTCCTCAAGATCACCATGAAGGAAGGCAATTTTTATATCCAATTAATGAAGCTGCCAATGACAAATAACTGCCATTGCAAACAAGAGACGAATAGTGGTCATCTTGGCCACGGGAGAGAAAGTGTCACAATAATCAAGGTCATAAACCTAAGTATACCTTTTTGCAACAAATCGGACTTTGAGTCGATCAACATGACAATCAAGGTCCACTTTAACTACATACATCCATCGACAATCAACAACCTTCTTGCCTGATGGGAGGGGCACGAGCTCCCGAGTATGACTGTTTTCAAGAACCTACATCTCTACAATCATGGCTTGTCACCATCAAGGATGATCGAGTGCTTCATTCACATTTTTGAGAATAACAATAGAAGAAACTGAGGATAAAAGGAAACAATAAGAAGACGACAATCTATGATAGCTAAGAAAATTATAAATGGGGTGTGGATTTTGAGAGGAACGAGTACCTTTTCTGAGAGCAATGGCCAGCCTGAATCACCTTAAGCAGGAGTCGTGGTACCAAGAGACAAGGGAGAAATATCTTAAGTAGGGGATTGATCATGTTCTTGGAAAATTGGACTATTTGTTTGGGTCTTGTGTTTGAGAGGATCAATATGTGGAGATGATGACTCAAGAGGACTTTGATCAAGACTTGGATTGACAGGGATATTGGAAATATTGTACTCAACCACTGGAATAAGAATGACATGTTGTATGACATGAACATATTGAACAAATCGAGATAAGCCAGTGGTTTGTTCAAAGAATGTAACATTGGTAGACATGTAGTATTTCTTGGTTTTAGGAGAGTCACATCGATACCTTTTTTGAAGTTGTGAATAGCCCAAGAAGACACATTTGAGAGCGCGATCATAAAGCTTGTCTAGCCTTGGAGACATGTCATGAACAAAACATACACAACCAAAAACTTCAGGAGAAATGTGAAAGAGAGGATTATCTGGAAATAAATAGAGAAGGGGACCTTATGATTGAGAGAGGAGGATGACATCCGATTAATAAGAAAGCATGTAGTTAAGATGGCATCTCCCTAGTGATTGACTAGAATATTGGCACTAAGAAAAAGGGTACGAGCAATTTCAATCAAGTGTCTATCTTTTCTTCTGCTATACCATTTTGTTGTGGCGTATGAGGACAAGTGGACTAATGCAAGATACCATGTGAAATAAAAACAGCAAAAAAAGCATAAGGGAAGTACTCTTTGGCATTGTTATTTCTTAAGATTTTTTATTACTTGACCAAATTGATTCTTGATTTCACTTAAAAAAGATGTGAAGATGGACAACAATTTCATAAGATAAACCCAAGTACATCTCAAATATTCATCAATGAAAGTAACAAAATACCTAAAGCCAAAAGATGAGACACGACTAGGTCCCCAGATATCGGAATGGATGATAGAAAAACTCGAAGTACACTTTGATTGAGACCTTTCAGGAAAGGTAGATCTAACATGTTTACCTAGCTGACATAACTCATATTCTAAGGTCTAGAGACCAATAAGTTCAAGAAACATTTTCTATAATTTGGATAGATGAGGGTGGGCAAGTCGATCATGTAACATTTTAGGATTGGGAGCTGCAACACATGACACTCATGGAAGAGATCCAAAATGGTATAATCCTTATGCTTCATATCCTTCTCCAATCTGTCTCCTCGAACCACGCTTCTGTATAACAAAAAATTTGTTATCGAAGGTCACAAAACAATTTAACATTTTGGTTTACTGGCTAAAGCAATTTAATTGAAGGGTCAATTAGGGACAAAAAAGGTAGATTTTAGATTTAGGGATGGAGATGGGAAGGCTTGACCGACTCCCTTTGAGGAAGTTTTAGAATCATTGCCAAGGGTTATAAAATGAGAGTTTTTCTTGAAATGAAATGGTTGAGAACAAAGAGGTATTACCAGAAATGTCATCAGAAGCACTTGAATCAATTACCCATAATTGTGACCTTCCATAAATTGAGAGATGAAAGTTGTTGATGTACTTGGAGCTTGAGATGATTATGCGAAGTTGTTGGACTTGAGTCGTAGGTACCCTTGACACTCGTCCTTAGTGAACTTGGATTCAATAGTATCAGTCTATGAGACATTGACTGTTTTAGAAGGAAAACTATGTAAGGAGTAATAGTTTTCCTGTGTGTTACCTATCCTTTTACAATATGTGCACTGAGAATGGTTGCGACCATGACACCACTAGAGCAAGAGTCTCCAGAGTTTAAGGTGTTGGGACACGAACCATGCGTGAGATCAAAATGTCCATGGAAGGGACCTCATGAAAGGTCAAAAGTTGTTCTCTAATATTATTAAAGTCTGGATGTATAGCGTGGAGGATCATCACCATATAATACTTGTCAAGTTTTTTCTTCATTTCATCTAAAGATTCGACTTCCGAGAACATTTGCAGTTCTTCCATAGCAGATTGGGCTTCATTCATGAAGGAGATCATATCATCGTTGGTCATTCTTCGAGATGCCAACTTGTTTGCCGAATCATAGAGCGTTGGATATTATTTGCATAGATGTTCTAAGCCCTTTTCCAAAACGAGTGACATGTTTTGAAGGCTCAGAGGGACATCAAAAGTCGTGGTTCCACCAACTACGACAATAGAGCACATAGTTGGAAATGTTCCTGCTTTCACTGTTCAGCATTTTCAATAGGTACGTGGTTGTCATCTTTCTCTAGGTGGTTGTGATGTTCTTGACTAAGAAACCACATTTTGATGACAACCGGCCAAGATAGATAATTTTGGCCATTTAGTTTCTCGGAAGTAATTTAAGGGCTTCCAGAGAATGAAATAACACTCACAGCACTTTCAGTGGGCATTTCTGATCGAGGGGACAAAAATAAAAAGGAGCTGCAAAAAATAGTGAAGATTTTTGAATGTCCTAGGGAGGTTTCCGCAAGGGTGGTGTCTGGACTTCACCAAAGTAAAGTTTTGATGGACAAAACGGGCAAAGAAGGCTCTGAAGATAGCTATGGAGGTGGCGCGATGGGGATCTAACGACGGGATGGCAGCGTAGGGACAGCACGCGCCTAGCTATAGTGGACGGAAAAGGTGTGCGTGGAGGCGCGTAGGGACGAGTCTACCTTCGGCATTGGTAGGGATGGTTGTTGCTTGGAGAAGCAGTCTAGATCCGGTGGTTTCCAGACATAACTACGACGGTGGACAGCCATGGACAATGATGACAAACGTTGGCAGACGAGACAAGATAGAAACCAGAGCAGGATCGATCAGCTCTGATACCAACTTAATATTAAACAGTTAAAAGATATTTTGAAGGCTTAAGAGACCCTTCTTATGTTCCTCATATTTATAGCTATAATTCATTCAATATTAATCATCATAGCTATAATTCATTCAATATTATCAATAAAATTAAAATTATCTTAAAAGACTTTTCCATGATTAGGATGTGTTGATTATCGTTACTTTATAAAATTTATAAAACTTTTCCATGATATATTCAATCAATCATCATCTAATCCTATTGTTGCCCTTTATGTTAAACCTTCATACACTAAAAGATATTAAACATAAAATATATATTTTTTATGTATCTTTGTTCCTAGAAATATACATAAACCTTGACACACTAAATCATGTTATAGAAAACAGAAAAGCAAAACACTTAGGTTCCCAACAGGTGAATGCCCACTTGTGGGCGTTGGTGGCTGTGGATACATGATGCATAAGTACGATCTTGCTGCTGATCATGTAATTGATGCTAAGATTGTTGACGTCAATGGTAATCTCCTAGACATCTCGAGGCTTTAAGTATTTTGGTAACAACTTTAACATATTAGCACGCGTGAAAACCAGGGTTCACTCTCAAAACTTCTTCAGAGACCAACAAAGCATACTTCCTCTTATCTCCAAGGGGAACCTAAATATATTAATGAAGTCTTAAAAGATAAATATTGAATATGTGTCTAAAGAGCTTAATCAATATTATTTGATATTATATGCGTGAAGAGCTTAGTATTATAAAATGCAACGTTCATCCATATTTTCACAAATATTCCTTGTTATAGTATATAATAAATTGATTTGTAATATTTTGACTTTTCATTGAACTTATCATACTTTTTCCTTGATTTCTAAGTTCATCTCATATTGAAAACCTTAAATAATTACATGACAAAACACAAAAATTGTTGCAATTCTTTTTCAAATTTATTAAAATGGTGTAAATTTAAAAAATGGGTAAATCGTGTCTATTTGATTCAACTTTATTCTAAAGAAGTCGTGTCAGCGTAGTACCTCTTGACGGTGATAGGTTTCCATCTTTCCAAGAGACAAAGCAAGGCCCAGAAGGAGTTGAATAGGAGGCGTCAGTGTAAGGAAACTTTTTACATTGTAAGAGATGGAAGAAAAAGGGGAAAACATAATCCTTGATAACAAGAACTGCTTAAACAAACGATGGCGCTTAAACAAAATGGTAAACCTTTGTATAAAAACAAAAACCATTTTTAGAGGTTGAGTTCCAATACACTCCTCTCAAGCCAGATGATGAATAATCAGCATCCCGAGTTTGGGAATGATGATCTTGAACGAGGTTCAATAATGAAGTGTCCGTTTTGACATGACTTGTTTCACCATATCCATAGCATTTGTAATTTGAAACAAAGTTTTTGTTTTTGTTTTTATATTTTTTGTGATGTCCTCTGTTTTTGTTTTTCATAAACTTTGTAAATATTTTCATCATTAAGTTCATATTCTAGAAATTAGTGTCATCATTTTTTATTTTATCTTTGCCTTTAGAAATTTCATATTTAAAGGCAATGTGATTTTTCTTTCTTTATTCTTCGTTATTATTGAGTCTCCCCAACTCTAACTCATGTTAGCTCAACTTCTCAAAGAGAGCAACCATGGACATATTCGTAAGATTTTGCGACTCCATTATTGCATACACCTTTAGTTGCCAAGACCTATTCAAGGATTTCAAAATCAGTGTCAAAATTTTACCTAACCAAAGAGATGATTGACAATATGAGTGAATTTTTTCTGCATATCGTATATTGTTTCTCCTTGTAGCATCTAGAACATCTCGTACTCCTGGATGAGAGAATTTTTTCCTTGCTCGTTTAACATCATCAATTCTTTCATGGGTTACTCTAAAAGTTTCTCATATCTCCTGAGCATTTTATTTCACATCAAGATCCTGTAAAACTTATCCAAGGTTAAAGTAGATGAAATAATATAACGATTGACATATTCGTAAGATTTTGCGACTCCACTATTATAGTGACCTTTGGTTGCCAATATCTGCTCAAGGATTTCAAAATTTTTATATTAAATTCGTTAGTGTCAAAATTTTGCTTAACCAAAGAGATGATTGATAGTGTGAGTGAATCTTTTTTGCAAATTGTATACTAGTTTACCTTATAGCACCTAGAACATCTCGTATTCCTAGATGAGAGAATTTTTCCTTGCTCGTTTAACATCATTAGTTCCTTCATGGATTACTCTTAAAATTTCCCACATCTTTTGAGCATTTTTACACACAAAGATCCTGTAAAACTCATCCATGGTTTAAGTAGATGAAATAATATTTCTAGTCCTAACATCATATTGAGCTATTCTATTTTCTTTCGCAATCCATCGCGAAAAGGGCTTAGGTTCCTACACATCATTAACAATAATAGTAGGTAAAAGTGGACAATTTAAAATTGCATCTTAAACACCTCTATCAATAGACTCTAACAATATTTGCATTTTTACTTCTCAAAAAGGATAATTTTCCCTAGCAAACAAAGCAAATGTTAACCGAAGCACCCTTGGCAAAGGTTTGAATTTGTCCAATAATTTTCGAAAAAATTGAATGACTTATCAAAGCAAACTGTAGTACCAATTGTTAGAATCGCGTAGCAAAATATTTGCATTTGGACAAAACCAAGAAGATGAAGTGAATCAATCTGTTTAATAAAATCATGCTTTTAAAATCTCCTTTCAATATCAAAGTTGAATTAAAATCTTTCCCTTTATAATAATAATAGTTAAATATAAAGAGTATGGAAAGAGAAAATTGCACAAAATATTTTTATACTAATTCAAATCAAAAAGATCCTACGTCCAGTTGTTAATTACTCTTAAAAGAGAGATGAACTAATTGCTAAAATTAAACTAATATTAAAAATATGAATAAGAACACTTTAAGAAAGAAAGCACCTCTCATGAAGGCATACGAGATGAAAGACATCTCCTTTGAAATAAGGGATGAACATCTTTTTTGAGTCTCACAAAGGATGAAAACACTTCTCTTGAATTACATAATAGGTGAGGAAACACCTTTTTTGAATCTACAAGGAATGAAGGATGAACAATTTCTTCTAGCAACTTGAACGACACTCAATCACACAAAAACCTACTTGCTAAAAGTTATCGTTGTACCCACACTAGGTTTTTCAAAATCTTTCTACATAGAGTTATAACCCAACTCCTATATTTTCAAATGAAAGTTTACCACTTTATTTATAGCAACCATTCTCGAAATTAGGTTAAGAAATTGAAAAGTCAAGTCACAACTATCGTTGATAATCGATCATCAGAAGTGATAATCAATTATCACAAACTTTTCTAAAATCAATTTCTTTCACTGTGATAGTCTATTACCAGCAATGATAATCAGTGGCGGAGGATCATTGGGGCAGGGAATGGCCATGGCCCCCCTCCCCTCCCAATAAATTTTAATTTTTTATATTATATATATTAATTATTTTTAATTTTTTAATTTTTTTATTATATGTAATATATAGAAATTGATAAAAGTTAAATGAGGTATCTTTTTATTTATTTTATAAGGCATAACATTTAATGTTAATAAATATTAAAATATAAAATCAAATATAATAAATAATAAAAATATTTATTAAGATATTTTTTATTTTTTCTCATTGTATTTTTAATTTTTCCACAAGTTATATTGATCTCACACTCTCACATATTTTCTTTTCGTTTTGAGAAAAAAGAAACACTTAAATACAAACTTATTATTTTTTTTCTTTCATTTGTCATTTGTTCTCTTTCATTTGTGAAGACAAAAGGTAACTTTCTTGCATTACTTGATAGTGAAATATTTGTTTAATAATTAATGTTATTTTTTACCACATGAGCCTTATATTCATTTTTTGTGATTATAGGAAAAAAAATGATTGTACTATGTGTTTTTTCATAATCATCTTTTAATGGGACTTGATTGTCATTGATTTTTTTCTTTTAGTAACTTAATTTTTTATTTTTTTTAATTAAATTATGATAAATTATTTTTTAATCTTAAACATAAAAAAGAAATAGGTATATTGATGAATAATAAAAGAATAGATTTATTTCCTAGATGATCTTTGTGCATGCTTCTTTATGACTCTCTATATTAAGTCCTACAAACAATTTATTCACTAATATATTACTTATTACAAAAGACTCAATCAATTATACAAACAAAATACAAATATTTCAATATCTTGTCATCACTTTTAAGTTCTAGGACTTGGTTTTATCATCATCAAAATTTACTCTTTGAATGATCTTCATCATCTTCTTTTGCCAACAGAGCTTCATCCACATAATTTCCTGCTACTCAAATTTTGGAAACCAAAGTAATGGCTACCTCATTCTAGATATAATCAACTGATATTAGACAGATTTTAGGGATTGACGTGACTAGCAGAAAAAAATACAGATTTAATTATAACAGCAGCCTCCTCCAGATTGGGGGTATTAAGGGTAGATGATGTACACTTAGCGCAATTTGAGAGCGCCAGTAAACAATACAATAAGCCTTTGCCACTCCAACTACCCTATTTATCCTACCAGTCACAGTTTAGTAAGTTACAACTATACAGTGTTAGCTTCAAGTGTATATGATCCCTATCCTTATCTCTACTCTTCTGTCTTTGCACACACTTGGGGTCTCATCCCTTCAATACTGCCATTTCATTAGTTATAGAAACAGCTTGGAAGGAACATAGAACGCTCAGAAACTCTTTGTGCCTGGAGTCTCTACAATATCTTTAAGTCCATTTAACAGACTTACACCTTTCAAAGGAAGGTTCGGCAAGAAGAGCAGTCAAAAGGCAAAGGTTGCATAGCAACAGACGTGGACCAAGTCCATCCTCAGAACCCTTCTCAAAGTACAGAAGTATCTCATGGAGTTTTCAATCTCTCTTCTGATCCAACTTGAAGATTCTTCAGGAATGGGATCCCCTTGTTGTTCATTGAAATTAATATTTCTTTAGCTTTCCTTTCCTTTCTAGCAGATCTGTAAAAATGCACAGCTGCACTCATGATAAATCTGTCTCTTTTTGTTGATTCGTGTATACTTTCAAAAAAGTTGATTCCCTCTTCCACATATCCATATTTCAGGTAACCATTTAGCATTGTACGGTAACATACTAGATCAGGAACTAAACCAAAAGTTGATAGCTCCTCGTAAACCCTCTTCGCTTCCTCAATCAATCCAGCTTTTGTGAAAGCGTGAAGTAAAATATTAAAATGGACACAAGATGGTGGAATGCCTTTACTCTGCATAGCATGTAAAGTTTCTTCGGCTTTATAAAAATTCCTATTCCTCGTGTACCCTTGGACAAGGGAAAGATACGTGAAAGAATCAGGCAAACAACCTTGCCTCTGCATGGCCTGGAAAATTTTATCTGTTTGGCGAAGATCTCCGGCACTAGCATATACATTGATCATGATATTGTAACTTACCTGCATTCACAAGCAAAGGCAAGGACTTAGCACTGAACTATATGGTGCCTGAAAAGCAACATATTCCTTGTTGTACAATGTTGGAAGTATGATAATGCACAACCAATGAACTACAAATAACCATTAACAGCGTCTGACTACAATCAACATACAAATTGTACTTGGAGTTTCTTTAGAGCAAGATATGATTTATTTAGCAAAATTATTACATACAAAAAATAAAAAATGGACAAGGACTGGAAGATTTTGGGATGAAAATCTGGTGAAAATATCAAATTTACCTTTCCAGGCTTTATACCTTCTTCCTGCATTTTACTGAACAACTGCGAAGCTTCAAGAATCATACCTACAAAATTAAATAATTATGATTGCAAAATCCTAGGAAATACCAAACATGAAAAAGTAAACAAAATAATAATCGTATAGATTTGAGAATATCGAAGTGTTAATCTTATCATGTTTGTGCTCTCCGTTTTATTTTGAATCATACATTCATATCAGGTACTATTAGTGAAGATGAATTATGGACATGAATTCCAGCCAGATACAACGTTGCATTCATAATTATGAGAACTCATCTAGGTTGAGGTCCAAAGGTCAAAAGGTCAAATACCAGCTTTCCCATAATAGCCTATCAAATTCATGTATGTTTTTTCATCCAGCGGGACATTAATTGAGCTAGCTTTGTTGAACATCTCCACTGCTCTATCCAACTTCTGATCTTGTCCATAGACACTGTGTCATCAGTTTAACATTACATCAAAAAACCAGTATAACCAAGAGGATAGATATAAAACTTCCGAGTCAAAAACAGCCTATCAAAACTATAACCTTATCATTGTGTTGAATGTTTCAATTGATGGAGCAACACCAGAGGAATTCATGCGGTCAAAAATACTGGATGCAAATTGCAATTTGCCTGCAACACCAAAAAAATAAACATATAAATAAGCAAGCCTCCAGTTTCATTTACCTTTCCTATTCATGTAGGATGCTTGATATCAACCTGCTTCAAGCATGGCCTTGATAAAGGTATTGTAAGCCACAGTGTCAAGCTCCAGGTTGTCTTTAAGACTGTTGTAGATAAAATTCTCAGCCTCCAGATGTTTTCCTGGAAAAGAAATAGCATGAAATTATCTACCAAATGCCAAATAACGAAAAGCTAAAATGGTGCGTCACTTCCACATTTTCAGAAAATAACAGATATGTTTGAGTTTTAACAATTCCATGTGATAATAGACATCTTAAAAATAAAATCTAATTCTCATGCACTAAATGCAACAGGACGCCAGCATCCCCTTAAATGCAGCAAATTACTGTAGGAATTGCTGAAAGGACATGGAAACTACCATGTTCAAAGCCCTATACAAAATCACTACAGTATTTTACAGCACTTTGCTAACATACGAATTATAGATTGTAAAACAATTAGTTTGTTGCATGAATCAGGTTGATTCATGGGTCACACTCAAGTTACTTTACTTTTGAAGGGCCATACCTCCATTGGTCAAAGAATTTACAGCAATGCTCATTCCAACAGCGCCTAGATCATGTCCTTCCTCGGTCACTTGCTTGTATAGCAAATATGCTTTCTCTTGTTTACCACATTTAGCATATGCATTGATCATCGAGTTATACAGCAGTTTACTAGATGTGGAGGGATTTACGTATTCTGCAAAGATATCTTCAGCTTGTTTCAGCATTTGTTGTTTGGCATAATGGCTAATTAAAGAAGCTACAGTGGCTTCTTCCATTCTGCAGCCAAGCTTAATTAATTGATCATTAAGCAATTCTGCTTTACTGATTTCTCCTGGAAAAAGAAAACTTTATGTTAGAAATGGAAATTTCAAAAAACATATCAAAGAATGTGGTATACGATCATTTTTACATAGACAAACCTTCTTTACACAAATTGATGATGAGTTGACTAACAACTTTTGATCCCCCTGCAGCATAACCCAACAGCAGTTTTAGTAATAATTTTGTCCTGCTGAAGTTGTCATTTGTCAGAAATAAACTGAGCATCAGCCCAAGAGCTGTGGCATCAAGTTTGTCAATGGGCTCAATGGCCACAAGTTCATCATTAGATTGTGCATCCCCCTTATGTTCACAGAGAATCCAATAAAATGTCTTGAAGAATTTATCACTTTGAAAAGATTCATTCTCAACCACCTGATTTGTCAACTGCTCAGCTTCTGGCAGCATTCCTTCCTTACAGTAAACCTTCATAACTGTTCTATAAAGCTCCTTGTCAAAATGCATCCCATCCTCCCTTATTTGGATAATGAACTCCTTTGCCTTATTCATCAAATTAAGCCCCACATACAAACTGAGCATATCATTACAGGAACCAGCATCAGGTGGACCTGTTTTGGAGAGAGCTAGAAATGTTCCTTCAGCAGATACTACATCTTCTTTCATCACATAGCACTGCAGCAACACAATATATGCAAATCGAGAGAACCATATGTTACTAGACTTCATGAGTTCAATAACTTGTAAGGCTTTGTCCACATTTCCTGAAGTAAGATGGACTTGAGCCATTGCCAAATATGTTTTCTCACTGGTGAGTTGACCACGCTGATTTGTCTCTTCAAATGCTTTGCGAGCATCCTCGTATAAGCCAAGTTTTCCATAAATTCTTATAAGCAAACCATATATGACTTCATCAGCATCAATTTTGTTGCTTACCATTTGTGAAAAAAGGGACAGGGCTCTAGGGTAGTCCTCATATTTGTAATATAAAGATAAAAGTGAAGCACAAGTGTAATTACTAGGAACTATCCCTCGAAAAATCATATCCTCATACAGTCTTTGCACTTCATCTCTGTTGCCACTTTTAGCACTTATATTTATAAGCAGATTATATGTTACCTCCTCGGGAACAACTCCATTATTCCTCATCTCATCAAAAGTCTTGAAAGCATCTTGATACAGCCCTTCTTTGACAAGAGAGGTGATGGATACTGTATAAGTAAAACTATTAGGTATCACCCTTTTTTCCAACATATCGTTCCACATCTCTACAACCTCTCTATGGAGTGATTTCTTTTGCAAAGAAGACATCATAAAGTTGAAGACAGCAACAGATAGAATTGTTCCCCTTTCTTTTACAGCAGAATAAAAAGACAGCATAGCCTTATGGCGTCCCCATCTAGCATACGAACAAAGCATTGTACCACAAGCAACTTCATCTGGCTCACAATCCACATCGAGCATCTCCAAGAAGATCTCTTCTGCCAGTTTTAGCTTTCCAACTTGCCCATATAAGCGCAATACTATTGTGTAGACAACTACACTTGGTCTGTAGCTCAGCTGTTGAGGCAAAACTATCAATTCACTATATCAATCTCTACCGTTTGAGGAAAACAATATAAAACAATTGTTTTTTCTGGTCTAACTTTTTAATCCTGTAATTTTTAACTTGCATCCAATATTTAATAGAAAAGCAGTATAATGCCTATGGAAACAATAATAAGATTGAAGTGAAGAAAAAGAGGAACCTGCAATTTCATCCAAGAAAAGAAGTCTCTGACTTGCCTCCACCCCTTTTGCTCCTTGAGCACGACGCACATCTCCTTGAAGCTGAGTTTTCCGACAAAGAAAGCCATTTCCATCCTCATGTCGTAGTCGCCGTCAACTTTCTGCGAGAGAGAGCGCACTTTCTTTATTGCGGCCACGACGTGTTTGCCGTAGAGGTGACCGTTGCGGTCGTCTTGCAAGTACTGGAGCATCTGCTCGGGGGTTCTCTTTATCCACCTCGGGGTCTGCGCCTGCGGGCCCTGGTTCCGCCGCAGAATGCTCTGGTACGCCGCCTTCTTCTTTATGATGCGCCGCGCGTTGTCGTCGGACAGAGGCGTCTTTGGGTTCCTCGTCCGCGGCTTCGGCCGCGTTGGGTCGCTGAAACTCGGGGACCACGGGTCGCGCTGGATGGAGCAGCGAATGAGAAAGCGAGTGGGTCTCTTCTTCGTTTTCTTTTCCATAAGGGAATGGGGTTTTGAAGGTACACTCAAGTACAGGAAAGGGGATTTCAAACACTCCATCAATGTGCAGTTGCTCCCGCACAAACTTACCCTCTGTTCGTTAAATCAGCTTTTTTGCATGCACGTGTTTGTTTGTGGGGGAATTACGATAAGATGGACTTACGAAATGAAATCAGATCAAAATTGAATACTTTTATCTGCGTAAAAAGCTAATTAAAATCAAATTTCATAGTGCATTATATCTATTTATATTCATTATTTTCATGTTTACTTGTTAAATATAATTAATTTTGCTTAGGAAAACGATTGTTTGACAAAGTAAATGTTACAAAGTTTTTGACAAACTGACGTGGCATATATTAAATGATTTTTTTGAGTTAAAAAATGGAAAACTGCATGTGTGAGAGAGAAAATGAAGAAAAGGGACGTGGTTCAAAAAATGGGATTGTCTCTCACAGAATTGCTCTTGCCCTGGAGTTCATTTTTGGTCCGCTCTTAAAGCTTTTCTTCTCCACGGTGAGAGAACCATTCTTCTGCAAATTTTCATTGATTACAATTTCCGCTGCATTTTCCCAAACTCATTATCGTTGCACATCGAATCCCACCTACAAGAAAGCAGTTCGTCCCGACGGTGGTAGATGAAATCACAGCGGAACGTTCCCGATGGTGGTTGACGAAAAGTATTGAAGTTGCAGGTTAGGATTTTCGATTATAAATCAATCTGGGGTTTAGGGTTTTGATTGGAATCATGGCTTCTTGGAGTCAAATGTATTTTTGGGGTTTAGGGTTTTCATCGGAAACTGACGTGCTCCTTGTGATATCTGTGACAGCTTCGTGCCATTGTCGGAGGTGAGACGAATATTGAAGTGTGGTGTTTACGGAGCTCACTTATTTGCAGGTTATTTCAATTTTGCTTTTGTGAGTGTCATTTGAAACTAGCCTCCTTTATTTTGAGTTTTGTTCTTTGTGAATCCCTTATTTGATTTGAAATGGTTTGTTGTGTCGTGGTGTTTGATGAAAATATGATTGGATGGCTTAGTCTTACACACTCGTTGAATGAATTCTATTAGTTGGAAGCTTTATATTATTTGCATACTAAATGTTGCAATGCATTTGCCACATAAATAGTTACAGTTTGGTGTTTAATACTTTGGTTCATGTTTAAGTGATGTATTCTCCATTTGTCATATTCTTCATCTTTTCATTTTGATTTGGTTACAGTTCTTATTATATCTTTACATTGTGACGTTGTTTCTTTTTATTCTCAACTCATGTTAATTTGTATGTTAGTAATTGATTTCATATTATTTTGTTGAATGAACCTATGAATCAAAGTTTTACCCGAATCATATATGCTACATATGTTTTATGACAAAAAATGAGATTAAATTCT
>Ga0209389_1000389_pt1 | contig 26283 bp, 9 predicted proteins | sample CowpearedBW_FD_187526 | JGI IMG/M metagenome (GOLD analysis project Ga0209389, IMG submission 187526) | Root nodule microbial communities of legume samples collected from California, USA - Cow pea red BW (SPAdes) (version 2) | ecosystem: Host-associated > Plants > Roots > Nodule | place: USA...
TTCCATGCCCATCATGTGTCCAACCATCAAGCACATCCCAGACCCCTATTGGACTTAGTCCTTCAAGCCCAAACACCACAAACACAAGCATATAATTCCTGTCCTTTAGGAAATAACAAATAAATAGTCCAAATAGTGCACAAACACATGACCCCGCGCCATTCTCGCTTAAGCCGTGTCAGTTCGCCCAAGCTAAAGCCTCGGTCACGCTTAGGCTAGCCCACCTCGCTTGAGCGAGCTTGTAACAGTGGTTGTACCTCGTCATCTCGCTTAGGCGAGCTCTTCTCGCCTGAGCGACACCTCAAGTCGCCCAACAACACACAAAGATCCTCACCTGACGAGAATTCCATCAGCAAAATCACCAAGTCTCATCGTGACCTCGCTTAGGTGAGCCATTCTCGCCTAAACGAGCATACTCGTCGCTCAAAACCCCAAAACCTTTCGCCTGGGCGAGAAGTCGCGCTTAAAACATCCAGGTTTCCTCGCGACCTCGCTTGGGCGAGTGTCTCTCGCCTGAGCGGGAGACTAAGTCGCTCAACCCTGTCCAAGGTCGCCTAGGCAAGAAACGTGAACCAGATCCAAAAACGAGACTCTGTAACTCTCTCTTAGGCGAGATGGACTCGCTTGGGCGAGACTTGCAGGGTATCAACTCTGATCACGCACTCTATTCACCCAACCTTGCCCAATTCGCACAACAAATGATATCATTCAATGTAGAAACTATGCACAATCATATAAACATAACTTGAGCACAATTTTTGGTTCCCAAAACCCAAGTTGAACCACAAACCATCTGTACAGTATAAAAAATACCCACATTCATACACTTAATTGAAAAATCTGTAAAGCAATGGTCACAGCACCCAAACCCCTAATTTCAATCATACATAACTCAAATATCATGGCATAAACCCATCAGAATTTTATACATATCACAATAGTACAAAAAGAATGGGATTTCATCTCCCCTAACCTGAATTCTTGATTGAAACTGAGAAGGGAATAAGGATTCCTTGGTTCACCAAATTCTGTGCTTCCACCTCTCTCTTCCAACTCAGCCCTTGCACACCCTATTCAGCATCTCACTCTTTCAATTTTCGCTCTCCTCTCAAGCCAAAACGAAAATAATTGCAGAAACCCTCTTTTCCACCTCAATTTTTCCTTTTATATGTGTCTTATGATTGGGTTAAAGGGCTGAAACGAATTTAGGCTTTATGGTATGTTTAAGTCTCATTTAATTATCATTATAGGATGATTTCCAGCCCCTCTTAGCTTCCCCTTCTAGGTTTTCTTTTGCCCTCTCATATTCCCTCCAAAACTACACTAAAAAAATAAAGTTCAAATTTCATTCCCAACCAAGTTTGAACCCACAACCCATCAATTATCATATCAAATGCACAACCAATCCAACCAAGTCATGTTTTGTGATACACTCCAATCATTATAAGCTTACAATATCAATTTCATACTCATACATATTATTAAAATTAATAATAAAACAACAACACATAAATGGCATACATAAGATTTGAACCCAAGTCTTTTCACACAACCAAAGTACTCTCAACCACATGAGCTAGCACTTTTCCACATCACATCAAACAATAATTAGTGTCATAAAGGCTCTTTCTACTCGAATTTATTAATTAATTAATTATTTAATTAATTAATTTCACGGGTCTTACACAAGCTAGTCTTGAAAAAGATCTTGCCTATACAAAAGGATCATAGGGGCAAGTGGACGCCAAATTATGAAGGTCCGTGTGTGGTGAAGGAAGCATTTTCTGGTGGGGCACTAATTCTCACAAGGATGGATAGAGAGGAGTTACCGTTACCAATCAATTCTGACGCAGTCAAAAAATTTTATGCATAATGATTCCTTGATAGGAGGTGCTACTAAAGGATATTGACATTGCCTTCAATTCTTGTTGTACTCTACTTTGTTTTTATTTAATAAACACCATTTGGTTTTCTCCATAAATTTGAAACTGTTGATGTCACACTGAGCTTGTAAAGAGAATGATAAACAGACCCATGAAAAAAAAAGAAGAAGAATAAAGTCATATACAAGCAATGAGACATCACGGGTACATTCACTAAGAGCATATTCGCTTCTGAAGGGTGTCGTAGAAGTAAAAATAATAAATACAAAAAAAGGGGCTTCAAAAAAAAAATCAACTTTGAAATTTGTTGTTAATAAAGTTGTCAAGTGCATGACATTTAAAAAAAAAAAAAGAGGAACGAAAATACAAAAATGTGGGGAAGGGGAAGTTTTTCCATGATTTGTTACTTTAAGAGTAATTGGTGCTCATCTCCTGTTGAAACATCTGCATTCATATCGCTTGAATCTCCAATCCATTCACTTTCCTCTAAAAAATAAAGGATTGCCCAGGGAAATAAACAAGAATGTTTGTTGGAGTTAGTATTTGTTGTGTTGACCTATCTAACAATGGGCTAAGGCCACGTGTGGGAAGAATACATAAGGTTGTTCGTCAGACCAAAAAATAATAATAAATAAATAAATAATAAAATAATAAAAAAATTACAAAGGGGATATGAGAAAAGAAAAGGTGAAGAAAAGGGAAATGAAAATAGGATGAGTCGGATGTTGTCGAATTTTGGCTTAGAGCTAAGCTCCTGCGAAAATAAGGCGGATAGACTTTAAAATGATGTGTGGCCTTCTTTCCCTGCCAAAAAAAAATCCTTTATCCATTTGCACCCTCTTTGAGCCAAAATAAATTTTTTTTTTCAGTATCCCTGGACAAGGATCATCAGCATGTCAGAGTTACCTCAAACACGTAAGGTTACCTCAAACACGTAAGGGGTGTTCATACCGATCGTTGAAAAAGAAATTTGAGAATGTATGTGAAAGTCACAAAGTGATCACAATACAAATGACATGAATGAAACGAAAAAGGGAAAAGAAAAATGAAAATAAGTATGATGGGACACCCCAAAATTCCAAGTGAAAGGTGTACATAGTATCTCGCAGATGATTCTTGCTCAAAATTAATACCCGTAAACTCTCATTTGGGCTTCATTTATCTGTTTCTTTCATAACCATTCTAACCCTTAGCCACGTTACAAGCCAAGAAAAGTCCACACTGATTGAAGAACGTTTCTCATAAGCTTAACTCGTGGACAAAAGAAAGCGGTTGATGACACAAGTCAAAAAAAATGAATGAAGAAAAAGAAAGAAAAAAAAAAGGAAGAAGAAAAAAAAAAGAAAGAAAAAAAAAAAAAAAAAAAAAAAGGAAGAAGAAAAGAAAAAGTGAGAAGAAATGTAAATGGAAAAATGATGATGATGAAGGAAGATTTTCCCATCAGCCTATAAGTTAGACGAAAGATTCAAACTGGGGCAATCCTTTCCATTTCATCAAGTCACACCTCTACCCTATCCAACGCAACGAAACTAGGATAGTCTTGCAAACACTGCACATTTCCTTTTGATTATCAACATGACCACTGTTACACAGGATATACAAATGGCAATGTTACTCGCAACAGTCGTCCAACCTCTCACAAAATTGGTTCCCATTCCCATCCATTCATGGGTTCAAGCTAATATGATTTGCATGTTGCGACCAAAGGGGGAAATTAAACTCATACTTTTGTAATGTGCATCAAGATCGTTCACCATCCCCACTGTATTTTGAACATATAGGTGATAGTGAAAAGAATGCGATTTAAACATGCCTTGGGTTTGACGACGACATTGACAACTAATTCCAAAACAAAGACACATTCTAAAAAAACAACAACAAACAAACAAATGGGGCAAAAGCTTCATATGAATCTCGTCCACGCATCCAAGCATCTATGCATTCATGTGTCTTCACCACATTACTTCATGCATCAAAGAATCCATCCTCACCAATGATAAGCATTCAAGTAGTGTTTACTAGCACATCAAAAGCGAACTTCGGGCTCTCCTTTTTTAAAATGACCCTCTCCTTAGGAATGGTCAAGTCCAGGTTCTCCTTTTTAAAATGACCCTCTCCTTGGGAATGGTCAAGTCCAAGTTCTCCTTTTTAAAATGACCCTCTCCTTGGAAATGATCATGTCCAGGTTCTCCTTTTTAAAATTACCCTCTCCTTGGGAATGGTCAAGTCCAGGTTCTCCTTTTTAAAATGACCCTCTCTTTGGAAATGGTCAAGTCCAGGTTCTCCTTCTTAAAATGACCCTCTCCTTGGGAATGGTCAAGTCCAGGTTCTCCTTTTTAAAGTGACCCTCTCCTTAGGAATGGTCAGATCCACTTTGTCGCATCGAGACCCTTTCTCGAAGAATGGTGATTGATTCCTAGGCCCTCTCTTTGGGATTGGCCAAATCCTTCCAAATACAGACCCTCTTTTTAAGAAGGGTTAAATCCTTTTTGTTGCATCGGGGTCCTCTACGAGGTAATGGCCATTGATTTCTATGTCGCATCAAGACCCTCTCCTTGGGATTGACAAAATCTTTCTTTTCTTATCCTAACCCTTTACACAGAATTAGCCATAGCACCTGTTCGAATCACTTTCCTCTTTGAAACCCGGACAAAATCAGTGCCTTTATGAAAGGTCAAAATTTCATATTATCTAGTAAAAATTTAAGTAAAGAGGAGCAGCTGTCATCATCCAATTTTGTTCAGAAAACAAAGTTTGACTTTTTTTATTTTTTTATTTTATTTTTATTTTTATTTTTTTTACTCTTCATTTCTTTGGTTTGTCTTTATTATTATTATTATTTTCTTTTCTTTTCTTTTTAATACGTGTAAAAAAGGGAAAGAAGAAAAAAATAATTTAGAAATTTCACAAAAAGAATTATTATGATGAAAAAAGAGAAAAAAAGAAAAGAAAGCAAAAAGAAATTCATTTGTGGTCCGGTGATCCCATTAGTGAAAGTCAACTCTTTGCTTTCAACACACTTTGGGGTCTCTGCATGAAAGGGGAAATCTTCAGTATTTGCGTATCACTACGACAATCGTCAACCAGCAACCTTGGCAGGCAGTACCAGCAACCTTGGCAAGCAGTCCTGGCAGTATGGCTATTGTAGAGTGGCAAAAAGATGGTCTCGGCTGCATGCTTTCACCATTTTTTAAATATCCATGCAGAAGATGAATAAAAATGGAAAGATGGGAACAACTCCTGGGGAAGAGAAAAGAAGATTGACTGATTAAAAAGAGGACACAAAAAAGGAAGGGCAGGGGAGGAGAACAAGCATAGAACAAGAAGGTTGAAAGGAGAACGGAAAAGAAAAAAAAGCCACAACACGGGAGAGGCAACGAGGAGGCCGAAAAAACAAGCAGTCTTAGCAGGAGAGAAAGTAGCACTAAGTAGCACTAAGAGGTAAGTTCGCAACTTGAATCTTTGAATGATTGCGTAAATGTGGGTTAAAATGTATGTGACTGGTTATGCACTTGAACGAATGTGATGTGTTATTGTGTTATGTTCTATTGGTTGTTGATTCTTGATTTCATGGGACTTGTTGTCACCTCCATTTACATATACTTGTGCCTTGCATCTGAATAAAAGAAAATGATCAGAACCAAACCACTTCAACCTACAACCAGAATACATACACAATAGCATATTTACATCCATGTGACCAGAACATGTTTTTTTTTTCATTCCTCATCCCCCATTCCTCCAATCTGCACAAAATAACCAAAACCAGAGAACCAGGAGACCCAAAAGTAGAACCCATGCACGGTCATTCACACCGCCACCATCAACATACTACTTTAATCTTCTCCTTCTCCATGTTCCGATTTCCACCAAGCCTTCACACACCAACCGTTATACCTTCACTCGACTTAATCCATTCAAATCCCAACCATCAGTTTCCATCATTGCCAACCTTCATCTTCAGCCCCTGCATTTTTTATCTGCATTTTTGGTTCATCCACATCTTCATCGTTCACCTGCATAAAAGCCAAAGGAAAACAAGGACCACCTCAACATCACAGCACCATTCCATCTTGCAAACAGAACACACAAGCAAACAACTAGAATCACACCCATTCGACCATTAGAACACCTCCGTTCATACTCATCATCTAATCTCAAAACCACTTTCCTCCATTACCACGCATACCCATTACCATCTTCATCTCAAATCTGCACAAAAAACCAAAATAAAAACAGGGAATCCCCATTCACACCGGACCAAAACCCCCATTCTAGAACCAAGCTCTTACGTTTCATCTTCCCCGATCACATACATCCAATCAGAAATGAAAAAGAGTGGGAAGGAGATAAGGTTGATCAGCGTTGTCGACAATGCCCCTGAGCGCTGAAGCGGAGGCCGTCTGAGTTGAGCCTGAGAGGAGGAAGAGTGAAGGTCGAACATCTCTGGGTTCTCGACGTCAACGTCCGTGGTGGACACCGGTGTCACCTACGACGTCGTTGGATGGTTGCAGTGGGGTGACAATTTCTCGGGGTTAGATGCCTGCGCGAGAACAAGTTGTTGAGCCGCTAAGAACGAGGTCGACGTCTCCGGCGGCGATTGGCGCCGCCGATAAGCTATCCCCATGGCACGGTGGTGTGGTGATGCAAAGGTGAAGGTGGTGTGTTGGCGGCAGTGACCCGTGAGCAGATCCTTGGCATCGAAAGGGAGAGGGCTTGCCTCTTGGTTAATGCACAATTAGGTTAGATTAATTAGGTTTAGTTTAGGGCTTAGGTCAGATCAATTTCGTTCTCTGCACCCTAGTTTTGTTTTTCACACCCATATAAGTTTATTCTGGGTTAGACTGTCATTTACTTCCTACACCTCCATTGTTGTTAACCCACGCTCTATGTCTCATGTTAGTTTTGGGCCCTCATTTATGCTCCGTGCATTCCCATCATTAGGATCATGTACCCCATGTTTCACTACTCACGCCACTAGTGATTACTTCCTACACCACCAGTTTTCCTGATCACACAATCCATTAGTGTTTTGTTTGTATTTTGGGCTTGTTTGTTTCTTTTAGCATTTTTGTCTTATTATTTTTGGGGGAAAAATAACGTTTTGAAAACCACATCGACTTTGCATTTTTAATTAAAGGTACCGCCCTCGGGCGGGTGTTGTAGAGTGCTAATACCTTTCCTACGCGTAACCGACTCCTGGATCTAAAATCTGGTTTTTCACAGACTTGTTTTATTTTTATGGTTTTCCATAGTTTTCTAGAATAGCTATGGTGGAGACTCCAAATCTCTTTTTAAACCCGTTTTTCTTTTTTGGTTAGCCGTTCCGTCGCGATTCTAGTTGCGACAGGTCTAAACATTTTCAATTTTGGTGTCTTAAAGTGACTAAAAATTTTGAAGTTAAAAGTTTATAAAATTTACATTAATCCAAAGTTAAAACTAATCAGTAAATGATGAAGATATATGAATCAACCATTCATGTATAAACAATAACTTTATAAAATTGGCATCAATCCAAAGCAAAAACTAATGAGTAACATAAATGTATCAACCATTAATGAATAAACACAAGTTAATTATTATCCAAAGAGAAAATTGACCTTGCTTGTGTAGATGCCAACACAAATTTAACCTCCATCCAAAGTCCATGCATCAGCCCCAACACTCAATGATTCCAATCACAGGACCACCTGATTCAAAGAGAAAAATGACATCAAAAGTCAAATAATATACATTTAAAATGTTATTCAAAACCTAACTCACTTACACACCCCAGATTCAATATTTCAGCTCCCCAATAGTTCTTTATCTCTACTTAATGACGAATATCAAATTCAAAAACCAGTTCCAAAAGATTACTAAGTCAACAATGCATTTATCACGTTTAATCAACAATGTAAGGGCTTCAATCACTTACCTCTTCACAAATCCTTTTAGTGGGAAAGAAATCGTGAACCCCTTCGCCTCCCAACTAAGCCTCACAATCACCTCCTGTCGCATAAGATGTCTTTCACTCAAGGCGTTGTTCACAATCACGACATTGTTTGTAGTTTCTTCAAAAGTTGTTGTCATGGAGAAAGGGAGAACGAAATGTGGCTCGCTGAAGGTTCACTTGTGCCATTGAAGCTCGTGCAAAGAAAGGGGAAGCAATTGCTCATCGCTATTGAAGCTCATGCTCAAGGAAATGAGGTAGAAAGAAATTTTCTCTCGCAGTCATGGCACAAAGAGGCAAAAAGAAAATCCTCACCCCGTAGAGGGAGGCTCTCGCACTCGTGGTAGACATAGGAAAAGGAAAACCCTCACTTGGTAGAAACAAAGGCAAGAAAAGGTGAAATTTGGAAAGGGGGAAACGTGAAATTTACTTTGAAATCTTCCCGCTTGATAACTTAACCTAATAAATATTTTTTTTCTTTTAATTAAGTCATGTATGCGTCAGCCATCTGACACAAACAATCATAGCACTATGCGTCAGCCATCTGAAGATAGTAATTTTGGAATTATTGGTAGGCTAAGCCAACGAAAATATCAATAATTTTTTTCTACCCTAATTAATTCATCGCGTAAATTTATTTTCTTTTTCTAAAATCACTTAAATTTTTGTAAAGTGCGTTTTGCATTGGTTAAGTGGACGCCCTTTGCATCGTCATTACGATCGACACAATTTTTGGAAGCTAAACAAAAACATTCTTGTAGTGAGATAAATCATCTAGTCCCTTAGAGTCTACTTAAACTTGGATTATTTGAAGATGTTTAATAGCTCAATAACAAAAAATTATTGTTCATGTGTGTGTGTGTGTTTTTTTTTTTTTAAGTTTAGGTGTGTTTCACAATTAGTCATTTGTTGTAAAAGTAAGAACCTTGATGAACTGTTTATGTTACATGGCAATTGAAAACTTGTTGAGTTGAGATTTCACTAAGAAAACAATCTTGAGTTACAATCTTTATAACTTAGTGAATTTATGTTATGAGTGTAGATTGAAGTTCATTAACACTTCAATTAAATTACAAGGTGTCAAAGAAAGTCTTGAAGGAGAACCACAATGAGACCATTGATTAAGCTTGGGTGTTTGTACACAATTGAGTCTCTAGTGAATTATATGTACTTGAAACAAGCATTGTACTAGATGAAAACCATCCAACCATAAACCTTGTCAAGAGTATAGAAGAAGATGAAGACTCATGGAGGAAGGCTTTATGCTTGAACAACAGAACACTAGGATATTTCTTCCTTCTTCTTAGTCTTGTACAAATTGCATAGGTGTAGTTTGATTGGTAAATTAGTAGAATTTTCGTAGAGAAATGTGTGGGTCTCAGTTTGGCCCTAGTTGGGTCTCTTTCTTGGGCCTCACTTCAACAACCAAGAACCCCAAAGGAACTCATTTTTTCGGCCAAACACTAAGGTAAAAGAGAATGTAGACTAGATATCCTGCATAAAGTGGAATATGCCACTTTTAGTGTAAATATAGGCTTGTTTAGCTTAGTAGGGGGTGTCCAATTGCTCTATTATAGCTGCACTCTGGCTTGTTGTTTAAGTCTCACATCCTTTCTAGTATGGAGTGTAATAAGGTTGAGCATCTATAAATAAAGCCCTTTGCCTCTTGCAAACTCACCATGACTTGTTCTTAAGGTCTTAAATATGAGTAATCTTCTCCTTTTCTCCTCTAGGGAACCTTTCTTGGAGAAAGGAATTTTCAAGTTTCTCTTGAAAAAACTTGAAATTTAATCATTTTCTTAATTTTTCGTTGTCCGCTTGAAGATGCTCCCATTAGTATTCATATAAGATGGGTAGTGAAAAGGAAATTAACGAGCGTATGAGTCTAATTTGTTGATTCATAATATGGAGAATATTGATGTTTAAATTGATTATGAGGATTATGTGCTATTAATGTTGTGTTATTTACCTAAGATGCATGATCATTTCAAGCAAACCTTGTTGTATGGAAGAAAGACTTCCTCTCTCTTAAAAAGATCCACATTTCTTAAAGCTTGAAAAAGATGAAAGAGAAGTTTAAAGTTAAGGCATCTAGTGTTGGAGATAACTTTGTAGTAAGGGAAGAGGTCTGCCAACGATAACATAGGAGGTAGAGGAGGTCAAAGTCGAAGACGAACAATGGTGGAACTACATTGTCTATTAGATGTTACTTTTACAAGAAGGATGGTCATAAAGGACTATCTCCTAAATATATAAGAAGAACTTGAGGAGGAGCTTTTAGCATTAAAGGGACATGAGAAATGAAAATCATACAATTAAAGAATAATTTATATAATTAAATTTAATTATGTAAATGATTCCGCTTATACTTTTTTATTATTATCTTTTGTTATCTTTTGATATTTTTGGATATTTTTTCATATCTTTTGATATTCTTGATATCTTTTGATATTTTTGTATATCTTTTGATATCTTGATATCTTTTTATATTTTGGACATCTTTTGATATTTTATTATGTTTTTATCTTTTATCTTTTATCTTTTATCTTTTAAGGCTTATAAATACAAAGGTCTACAACATTTGTAATCACTTTTTAGTCATTAATAAAATTAGTTAATTAAAGAGAGATTTCTCTTGGTTATTGGCTTAGGTCTTAAGGTTCTTATCAAATACAAGGGTCTTTGTGGCAAATTTTCCTTGGCTTATCAAATAATGGGTTCTTTCTGGTGTCAAGATTATTAAGTTCTTATCAAAGACATGGAGATTTGTGGCAAACTTTCATCAGACTTATCAATCTCGATCGTTGCATCTTGACTTATCAATCCTGGATTGGATTGTGGTGTCTTGACTTATCTATCGTTCATTGTGGTGTCTACTCTTTTGATTGGGTTCTTATCAAAGAGGGACCTCTTTGTGGCAAATCTTCCTTTGCTTAGCAATATGCTAGATTGTGGGGCATTCTATCTCTATCTTATTCCGCGTTCTTTACTCTTATTTTAATTGTTCTTTACAAAAGATATTCAAATGCAGAAAAGATCGTCATCTTTTCGATAAGGATCGTATAAGATGGTCATACCATAAGGTTTTGTCCAAAGATGTAGAAGAAGGCAAATAATTCATCAATATCTAGTAGACAATTTAGTGTTGATAGATAATGATATGCTATAGTAGAAACCAATTCTAGTAAGTGTGCTAGATGCGTAATAGTATCAAACAAGTATCGTATTGACAGGGATTTGTTAAAATTGTCCAATATTTACTGTTGGATTCAACTTGAGAAATGTACTCGGCTACTCCCTTAGTCTCTTTCATCCTCATGCTCTCTAAATCTCCCCTTAGTGTTTGAAGTCAAACATGTTTCATTCGATCATTCCTCTTGTATGTCTTCTTTAGAATGTCTCGCGCTTCTTTTTGAATATTTTTCACTTACAATCTTCTCAAAGCTATACTCATCAATAGCTCGGTACAACTCGTTGTCCTTTGATCACACTTTTTTTAATGCTTTTAACTAGGTATTTCTAACTCTCAAGCACTTTTTCTCTCTATACTCATTGGTATTATGACTTGTTATAAATACTTTGAGTAGTACATGAACTATTTATAGGCCTTTATGTCTTGGTCATTCAACTACAACATTAAATACAACTACTACAAACAATAATTATTGAATTCTATTACACGTGATAATCATTACTAGAAACACTTCTAACCTTTGCAATTCCCTAACATAATTAACATAAGAATTTATTATTAAATTAACTACTCACATTTAAGTTTAATGGACATACTAAACCAAGCCACACAAATTCCTAATCATCTATTCAACACACAAAGGGAGCATTAACATTGTTGTCACTACAATAGAGACTAGGTTTCTGAGAAAAACCTTGCTTCTTAAGTATCATTCTAGCTTTTAGAACAAGTTCTTGATTTGTGACTACCCCTTCACTCTCTTCAATTATAGCCCTAATCACATTGCTGAAAGCCCCGTAAGTTGAGCTAGAATTCCCAGCAGGACATGCATCTGCAGAAGTTTGGTCACTTTGGCAACCACTCAACAGAATCCCACAATCCAAAATATTGCGCTTAATTGACGCATCATGTTTCTTTTTTGTGACCCCCCTACGTTTTTCCACCTCATCACCATCATAATTTTTCTTTTGTTCAAAGAATTTTTTTGCAAGATCATCTACATCAACAATTTTGTGCCCTCCACTCTCAACACTTATTCCATGTTGGAGTTTGTTCATGACTAAATTTGAAAAATTTTTCAATTTGGGGCTTGCATCTTCCCCAAAGATGTGGAAGAGTTTATGCCTTAGTTTCCCAATTTCTATGTCTTTGCCAGTTTTCTGTTGAAGTATGCTTGAGAGAGTTGAGATAGGCAAAGATCTCATAATGGTTTCTTCTTGTTCTTGTTCTTGGTGCATGCTTCGATGAAGGAAGTTTTTGAAGTGAAATAGAGAGTTTGAAAAGTACCCTTCTTCGTTTGTGCTGGCTCCTATTTGTTCCTTTGCTGCTTCAATTAGCCCACCACTGTGGCAGCAATCTGAAACGATTGTGATATTACAACCCCTTGGGACCTATTCTACAAGCATTCTGAAATCATCATCTGTTGCACACAAAATACAAGTTAGCATGGCTTCCCGCAAAATCATTCAAGGTAATATGAAAAAAAACTTATATTTTGACAAACATTTTATTTGACAAAGTTGACAAAATTACTAAATAGAGTAATTTTTTTATTATTTTATGAAAGTTACAAAAATAAAGCAATAAGATTTTAGCATTTTTTTTTTACCAAAAATGGTTTGCAAAATTTTTCAAACAAAACTTTGTTAAACTATCATTTTCCGATATGGAACTTACTAAAAGAAATATATTTATGTGTTATATATTTTTATCTTACATAAAAGTAATAAATAAATCTACATTTTGATTAAAATTACATTTTAAATAAATATTTACGTATAATTATATTTAGAACATATAAAACAAAAGCTAAGAAAATTGATACAGTGTTGGGCGGTATCACAAAATTAGTGGGAGCCAGTTAGTGAGCTCTAAAGGTCAAGAGCATTGGACACTGCTTTAGGACAGTTGGGCACTCACAAGTTAGTGATTTCCCAATTGTCCATAATGTTGGGTGCTACTTGGTACTGCTAGACACTTACTTGACAATGAGCATAAGAGGTTTCTGACGTTGGGCGTTAAGTGTAGGTTGCTAGGCGCAACCTTTGTTTGTTTCTCGTCTATTTTCGTAAAATCACGTTTCTCGCTTTGTTAACCATTGGATCGAGTTGAAATTTTGACAGGTAGTTCTTCTAATATGGTTCTTCATTTTGACCGTTGGGATTGGCAATTAAAGGTACGTGGTTAGAGAAATACATGTCATTGTTTTGATATGCATAATGAAAATATTGTAATCGAATATTATGCTAATGTAACAACAAACAAATGATAAATTATTAACATTTCAAATTGAAATAAATGATATGTGATAGTTTGGGTTGAGGTAAAATACGCATGAATGACATGATGTGAAAATTTAAAAGGTATATGAGAATGTGATGTGTGAGCTATACTTGAAATAATTTAGTTATTAGTGTAAAGTTATTGAATTGGACTGTTACAAGATAACTTTTACAGTTTATTATTGAATTAAATCAAACAAAACTCAACTATATATCATAAAAAATAACCAAAATTATAAACACATATTAGTCTCATCAAATTATACATTTATATTGTTTTTCCATCGAATTTTATAATAAATAAATTAATTTAATTTCATGTCAGTTAAAATTAATTAAGCCATAAAAACATAATTTTTAATTATATAATAATTTCTCAAAGGTTTCTTATTTGTTAAGATTTTAATGGACTTCTTACTTCTGTTAAAATAATCTTTCCTCAAAAAGTATATATATTTTTCAAAGAAAACAAGGATGATATAAAAATTTCATAAATTCCAAAAGTTGTCATCCTAATCAAAACACAATATGCTAAGGAAATATTTGAATTAACCTACCAGTGATCAGATTCATATCTGTTGGAACAATGCATTCATCATAGCCAGTGTTGTCTTCATCGTCGGGCTCTGCCGGAAGACGCGTGCCATGGCCGCTGTAGTGGACGAAGAGGACGTCGCCTGGCTTCGCTGCCCGAACAAGCTTGGACAAAGCCAATCTGATGTTCTTGCCAGTGGGTTGAGTGTAGGAATGATGAGTGTCAATGAGAACAACGATGTCCTTTTCTAAGAAACTATATATGTTGATGAGGACCTTCTTCATATTCCACACATCATTAACACACCCTCTCAATTCAGCCTCTGTTCCTGGGTAGTTGCATCCTATTAACACTGCCCTCTTCCCCATCATAAAACTTCAAAGTCTTTTGCTTTGGAGGGGAGGGAAAATGAATTGGTGGCTTTGTTTGATGTTGCATGTTGTTTATCATATAGGCAATCAAGGAGAATGTATTAGATTTGAATTAATTATTTAATTAATTCATTTATTATTTCATTCATTAATTTATTAATTGTCTATATGTATAATTAGAAAAGAGAAGGTTAACGAGTGCAAATATTAATTAAGGTATAATTAATAAGAATAAAATTGATAGTTAAATGTGACATCAAATGAATTTTTACATTAATAATTATTAATTCAGTTTTACTTTAATTAAAGGACAAAAATAATTTGATGTATAAAAGTTAAAGTTAAAATAATTAAATAATAAAATACTATAGTGCTTATAATGAAAATACTAATCAATATCATATTAAAAAATATAGAAAACATTAAATAATTTTATTACGTAATTAAAAGTAAAATAGAAATTTAAACCAAGAGATGAATAAAAAAGTTAATTATAGAATTTTACCGTACAATATTAACAACGGAGGATTATTAAATTTGATGATATTAAATTTTACTATGTAATTATTTTAAAGATACAACTGCGTTAAAATTATTTTAATATTTAACTGTTTTTATTTTTTTTTTTGCATCAAAGAAATTATAAATAATAGTTGCATAAAATTTTTGAGTATTTTTGTCTTTTGAATAAAATAAAACAATCTTAATGATTATTGAGGTTAAAATTTATTTAATATTATGAACTTTTGTAAAATTAAATGCTTATTAAAACTTATTGTATTTTGGTTTCATTAATTATTTAAGGGTTAAATATGTTGTTCATCTCTCAAGTTTCAGTAAAATTTGGAAGTAGTCATTCTTTAAAAATTTTGACCAATTTAATCCTTCATCTTTAGAAATGTGTGAATTTAATCCTTTTAACCAAATTTTGTTAAGCTTATCTAACGTTTCAAGAGCATTTCATGTTAGTATTTGAATTATTTATATTTTTTGACACATTTTCGTTTCAAAGTTAACTTAAATATGATCATAAAACGTAATTGAAACGTCAAATAAACTTAACAAAATTTAGTTAAAAGACTAAATCTACGCATTTCTTAAGTTTGAGAACTAACTTAGGCCAAAGTTTCGAAGAAAGACTGATTCCACTTTTCATTGAAAAATATGGGACCAAAAGATATTTAACCTATTATTTATATATGGTAATTTATCATGTGCCTTAAGGAAATTGATTCTATGAGTTCTTTTGGAAATGGACAATGGTACTTTGAACGTTGTTATTGTATTATACAACCATTTGATATTCATAAATATTATTATTTTATTTCAAAATTTGATATTCATAAATATTATTATTTTATTTCAAAATTTCATTTATATTATTTTTATTTATTCAATATAATATTTTATTAATAAAAAGGGAGTGAAATAAAAGAAAAGTTAAGTATCAAAATACGATTTTCCTTTTTAAATTGCAGATTAGGATATTCTTCAGTAAAGTTTTCCTTTAATATTTTTCTATAAAGGACTCATTATTTTAAAGTTTATGATTTTATTTTCCTTTTAGTATTTTTATTTTTTCCTTTACGTGACTTATGTATTGTTATAAATTTATATATTTTCATATAAAAACAAATAATCGTGTTATTTTTTATTTTTCACAAACAAACAATGAGATAACGAAGTGAGATAAATATCATATAAATTTAATATTTTTATATTAGTTATCTAATTACACAAAATGTCTAGTTCTTTCAATAAGTTATTTTTAACTTAATTAAGTATTCTTTTAATAAGTCACTCCTGACTAAACCGAAGTATTTTTTCAACTCCCAGCAATTCATAGTTATCCCCATTCAACTATTCTATGTACAAACCACTTATGGTTCTAACAAGCCACTATTGGCTCAAGACAAATACAAGGTATGAGTGATCAAAAGTTAACAATTTTTGTTTAGATTAGAGGGTATAGCGTTTCAATATATACATGGTTTAGGCTCTCTCTACAAGATTGCTAAGATGGGCACAAACAATGTTCTTATAGGCTATTAGGGTAAGAAAAAAAATTCAACAAAGTTTTGGCACTTGCAAGTGATAACCATTTTTGTTGCTTTCTTCTTCAAAAGTATCTTTATATGGAATCGTGAAGAAGTAATCATTGCAATCCATTTTCTGCTCGTTCAGTAGCTTTGAACTCAAATGAATGTCTTTTTGTTCTTTTTGTTATTGTCTGTCGAGCTTTGATGTTGAGAAGCATTGAATTTCACTCCACGCGCTCCACGTGCCATTTTGGAGAAGATGTTTTCTATTACTTTAAAGTACAATAAGGATGAAATAGGTATATATTTAGGTAAGAAACTATTTTTGAAAATAGTTTAGGGATAAAAAACATATTTAACCATTTATGATATGTGTAAATGTCTTTGTACATTTGTTAATTGTTTCTCATTACTACATCTTGAAAATCTTATATTCTTGGATCAAGGCTGGCTTTCTACCTCTCTTGACATATTTTGTTCCTTTTTGTTTCGCTTTAAGAATATCCAAAAATTCCTTTGGAGAGGTGCACTGAAAAATTCTAAACAACTTGTTAAGATTAAAGGCAGGTGTAGTAATACTCTTTGGCCATACAATCATATTACACTTTCTTACTTTCATATTTAGACCAGGAAGACTAGGGTTTTTCAGCATATTCATTGTTAACAACATTCTTTAGAATGAATCCATTTACAATAATATTCCAGATCTTTCGGTCAATTGACTCAATATAGATTTTCATTCTACCATTCCAAAATTGATAGTTCACACTCCAAATAAAGGTGGTTAGTTTATAAAAGCACCTTCAAGAAAGGGTTCTCAACCATTTAAAAAAAAAAACAAGATTAAATCCTGAGCGCCTTTTAGGAACTAGTTATGATACAAATTGTTAAAAAGAAAAGCCGAGTTCAAGAGGGGGTGATTTTACAACAAATTTAAAAAAAGAATGAATTATATAATGAAAAATCTTATTAATCTTCCTGACTAATGGAATCAAGATGGTTAAGTTTTTTTAAATTAAAAGAAGTTTATGTAGTTTAAGCACATGAGTAGAATGATCAAGATAGAGTCTTGTATGGCGAACAAAATTAAATTGAATAGAGAAAGGAAAAGAGAAATTACACAATAAATTTTGCATTGGTTCACTCTTTCTTAGACCTACATTTATCTGTCTAGAAGCTTTCACCATAAAAAAATGTTTATAACCACACAACAAACACAAAATACCAAAGATTACTGATTTTGCACCCTACAAGATGAATTCTTGGCACTAGCAACACCTTGTTATTGAGTTTTCACTATAAACTCTATCCAAGAACAATAAGAAAACCCATGAACAAAAATACAAGGCACAAAATCGCCTAATTATCAAATATAACTTGTCACAACACAATCTCAAGTGATCAACACTCAAGTTTCTCATTTCATAGCTGAATCATCTTTAAAATCTCACCAATATCACTCCAAGATCTTTTATTTGTTTGTTCTCAAATATCACTCTTTCTCAAAAGCAAAATTGAGTTCTACAAATTTGCTCAAAAACTACGTTGAAAGGAATTCTAAATGAGAGATTAAAAATTCATTTTTATATGTTAATTTCACTTACTCATAAAATTAATGGATTGTAACTATGTTTAACAGATTAACATAGAATAGTCTAAAACCTTCTGAAAGCCTAAAAAGTATAACATACTGAAACTTTTCCCCAAAGCTTACCAAGATTCTAAGTAATCTTAATCGATTAAAACGAATATCTAATTGATTAGAATGTTCTTATTAGATAGATAAGAATATGAAAACAAAATCAAGTAGCTTTCTAAATATATTTATCATATCACACTAAAGGAGAAACTTAACCAAGATACAATTCACTAAAACCAAACTCTCTAAACATACAAGTCTTCAATCTTCAAGGCAATATGATTGGATAAGGTTGGATTCATCAAATCACATCTTTATTCAACATAGCAGCATAGCATATCAGAGGGAAATAATGTAAAATTACTCAGTGATATCATAAATGAAAATTTCTTTACAACAGTTGTAATCCAAATCAACTATAGAAGTAAGACAAATACTAACATAAAGAATACAAAACTACAATTCCATACTCTTAGAAAAAGGATAAAAAGCTTACATTCATTGGGTCTCTAATTTTTGTACAAGTGTTAAAGAGAAACTTTGTAACATTCTTCACTTTGTGAAATGCCTTTATAAGGAAGCCCTCTTTGTGTGTCCTCTATCCGAGAGTTATTTGTATGGAGGTCATGATAAGGAATCTTCAAGTGAGACTAATTTGAGCACAAATTATCTTTATGAAGGATGGTATGATAGAGGACAATCTCTAAAACTTCAAGTGGTGCGAATTTGAAGACAAATTCTCTTCAAGAATGAGGAAATGATAGAGGACTATCCCAAGATTCCATACAAGAATTTTATTTTATTAAAGAGAGGATTCTCTTTGTTCTTGGAAAAGGCCTCAGATTCTTATCAAAGATTAACATCTTTGTGGCAAATCATACTTGAGTTATCAATCTTATTGATTGTGGTGTCTCTTTTATCGGTTCTTATCAAAGATTTATATGTTTGTGGTGAATCTTCACTTGACTTATCAATCTGCTAGATTGTGACATCCTCTATATCTCTGTCTTATTTCGCATTCTTCTTTGATTTATTCTCATCGTGCCTTTAGAAGATTCAAATTTAGAAACGATCGTACTCTTTCCTGGATAGTATCGTATCATCTGGTATCTAGAGCAAGGTTCTGGTTTGAATTTCCTCTTCTATCTTATTAAAATTTTTGAATGTTTGTCTGTTATGTGTTTCTTCTTGAATTTTTTTTTGTTTCATTTGTCATATTTTTTTCATTTGTATTCTTCGTTTAAATTGTGTATTTCTACATTTGATTTGTGAAAATTATTTTTGTGTTTTTTTTTTGTTAATTGTAGTCCCAAATAATTTTTTGTAAGTACAATTACATTGATTTATAAGAATTTGGGGGATTTGAAAGACAATTTGTTTAGTTTATTTGTTTGTGTTGAACTGCCAAATTGAAAAGAAAAGAAAAAATAATGGATCAAAGTCAAAAGGAAACAAATATATATTGAAAGAAAAGAAAAATGAAAGGAAAGTAAGGACCCAAGAGAAAAAAGGAGTTCAACCCAAAATTTTGCTACAATTTTATTTGGGGTTTAACATATGGTTTAAATTATCCTACTTATAACCATGATCATTTGGTTAGAGGACTTGAAAGTACCAAGAGAGTAACACTTAGAGATACACCTAGTGTTTGTGAGGTCTTGGTGGAGGATGTCAATGCCTTGGAATCCAAAATTACAAAGTTGAATGATAAGATTGCTAGTATTAAGAGGAAGCACAATCCTGAAAAAAAAATCATTGTCAAAGACAAGTACACTAAGATGTCCCAAATGTGAAGGCTATGTGCATGAAACTCATCAATGTCCTAATAGGGATGTAAGTCCCATGACTAATGAACACTTGAAGAACTACATTTTATACTTGAAAGAGGAGGAAGAAAGGACAATGCAAAAGTTAGATGTATTGAAATAAAGGCAAGAGCGGAAGCTAAAAAGTGCACATGAGAAGGAAAAACTTATAAAAAGTGAAGCAAAGGCAAAGAGAGAAAAAGAAGAGAAGGAAAAGCGAGAAAGAGACAAGAAAGAAAAGAGAGAAAAAGAAAAGAAAGAAGAGAGAGAGAGAGAGAGAGAGAGAAAAGGGAAAGAAGAAGGAGAGAGAAAAGAGAAAGAAGAGCGAGAAAAAGAAAAGAAAGAAGAGACCAGAAAAAGAGAAGAGGAAGAAAAGAGAGAAAAGGAGAAAGAAAGAACAACGCATTATGAATTGTCAATGAAAAAAGGTACTAACTTTCCTCTTATTATTTTATTGCCTAGGGAAGAATTATTCATCAAAGAGAAATGACATCAACAATGGAAAGAGGAAAGGATACTTAGGGAATACTTGTTCATCAAGAAACAATAAGATCAACAATGGGAAGAAGAAATGATGATAAAAAAGGAGGGCACAAGCTTTGAAATATATGCTCATGACTTAGCTCTTTTACCCATTCCTAACAAGCCTATGGGTGATCAAAGTCATACCTATAGTTTGGTTGTTTGTTTATGCAATATTCCTTTGCTTTTCTTTTGGAGCATTACATCTTTAATTTAAAATTCTTTGATGCTTTGTGCAGGTGGGTATTTGACCTAGGAGGTAGACCTCCAAAATCTTTGATAATTAGAGATTGGCTTGTTCCAGGATCCAAATCTCATTTTAGTAGAATTTATATATATATTTTTTATTATTTTAGATTTGTGTCTTTGATTTAAGTTTGTGTTTTGTGTGTAGGACCTTCTAGAACTTAGGTCGAATTCTCTCCAAATAGGTGAGAATGATAAGGAATCTTCAAGTGATATGATTTTAAGGAAAAATTCTCTTTAATAAGGAGGGTATGATAGAGGACTATCTCTTAAACTTCAAGTGGTACGAACTTGAGAACAAATTCTCTTCAAGAAGGAGGAAATGATAAATGACTATCCCTAGATTCCATACAAGAAGAACTTGAAGATGAACCTTTACAATTCAAAGGACCTATGACATGAACAAGGAGAAAGAGATTGGAATATTAAATCTATTCAAGGCTACTTATGCTACAAGCAACTGGAAATTCAAAGGATATGAAGATCATGACTTAGAGCACATTTGAAGGATAGTTTTTAGGAAAATTTGTTTATGTTTTTGGACTTTGGTTTTTCTTTTAGAAATTAGTTATATTTCTATGTTTCTATATTTTGGCTTTCTTTTATAAATTGGTTTTTGTTTTTATGTTTTTGGGCTCGGGCCTTCTTACAGGGTTCCCAAGTTTTCTTAAACTTATGTGCCTATATATAGAGGTACCAAAAACTGATGTAGACATTTTTAGTCATATATTGAATTTTATTTCATTAAAGAGAGGATTCTCTTTATTCTTAGCTTAAGCATCTAGTTCTTATCAAAGATTAACATCTTTGTGGCAAATCTTTACTTGACTTATCAATCTGCTAGATTGTAGCATCTTCCATCTTTGTCTAATTTTGCATTCTTCTCTGATTTATTTTCATTGTGCCTTTGGAAGATTCAAATTCACAAACGATCTCACTTTTTGTTGGAAAGGATCGTATCAAGTCATTTATGTGTTGGAACATGCTTGGATTGTGGGCTTTAGGAGTCCAAGGCTGGAATATGACTTCTCTTTAGTTTGTCAAGCTTTACATTGATGTTTACTTATTTCTAGCAAAATTCAATTTAAAGTTTCATATATTTTTTTGTGAAAGAACTCATTGTGCAAACAAGTTGGTAAATTTGGGTGCGAAGAATGTAGAGCAAAATTAGTGTTATAATCTCATGCCTACAATTATTAGTTTGATTTTTTTTTTTACAATAGTTACCGTATGGCTATGTTTCGTGAAGTGTAAGTTTTTGTTTTTGTTTTTTTTTGCTTTTTGTATTATTATATCATGAGTTTTTTGCTGTCCTCCATGTTTTGTATTCTTTATTTACTTTATTTTAATATAAAATTTATGTGATGACAAATTATTAATGTATTTTGATGTGTTAATCTAGTTGAGATATGAACATAATATGATGTTTAACATAAACTTCTGAATACCATTTTTAGTGAGAAATCAACAAAACATGTCTTAATACCGAGATAATATTAAATATACCTTAAAAATAGTTAGACAAAATAAATTAAACCTTTACATGAACATTTTTTCTTATATAACAATTATCAATTATTAACATTAGAAATTAGGCTACGTTTTGTAAGTTCTTTAAAATATTTAAATATAATCTAAGAGAATATAATTGCTATGCTTTTAGATAAGTATACTTTACCACCAACAACTTTGTAAAATATACTAAGATTGTAGTTGTATTTTATTAAAAATTTATCAATACATTTTAGTCACATAATTAACAAGGTGTAATTTCTCATACAACATAGCAGTGGAGAGCTGTATAGCTATATTGTCTTTTATTGACATTCCAAATTTAAATTTGGAACAATGAAATCAACCACATATTAAGTAGGACAGCAGTTAGACAGTATTGACACGATTGCAATTAACCCTGATTTCACCTTCATTAGGCCTAGTCAAAACTTGAACATTCCCAAGTTTCACCATTGACACTGAAAACTGGCTAGTGAAAAGGAATGGTTGTGTTGCAAATGCTTCAACAAAAGGTGCTGTTCTTGCATCTGAAAACAGAGACTGATCTGTTGACAACAACCCCACCTTCCTCATAAGGTTTGTATAATAGATTGTGTCAAAAGTCCTAGGAGTTATGACATCAAGGTGCACCAAATCCAACTCTGATTTACACCTCTTCCTCAACAACTTCAAGAAATACACATTGAGTGAAGGGTCAGGCTTTTGAGTCCCATTGAAATTGTAGATCCTGTCCATAACAGAAGAGCAAGTGCTCCTCCCAATTGTGTGTGAACCTGAGAGTGTGACCAAGTCAAGAATGTCCAACCCTTTTTCTTGGAAGAATGCAATAAGAGCTGTGATGTTTTCATGGCCATGGGGAACCAAATTGGCTTCTGTGGCTAAGGAAATCTTGCCATCTTTGCGCCCAAATGGGACTTCCCAGAATGGTCCTCCAACCAAAAGAGTGGCATCTCTTGCAGCAGCAGTGAGAATATCAGCACAAGACACCTTTTTTGGACACATCCTCTCCAACTCAGCCTTTATATCATCAATCAATTCGAACCCTCTTAGGGTTTTGCTCTCCAAAGCACTCCTCTCACTCCCTTGATGGTTGAGCAAAATTGATCCATCACATCCCTAATATAATTTCATCAATTCATGCGCATCAATATCCAACCAGAATCATTGAGTCAAAAATACTATGATTTTTGTTACAATCTGAAACTAAATGTTGTAGAAGCTATCATCTACTTAAATGTGTATACGTAATATTACTTCATGTAAGTTATTTGATTTTTGATAATAAAAATGATTATTTTACTGAAGTAAAATTATGGCTGCAAAACTGGGTAGAAATGTGGAGGAAAAAGTGAGTTTGGAGAAATAAAAGTGCAAGTGGTAGCATAGCATCATGGTCCGGTCATTTATTGTATGTATTTCAAGTAAGGTTTATCATCATTCAGAAAATGATGGGACCACGTGTTCCAGTTTTCAAACCAGAAGTAAGTTCTATTCCCAACCACATCACAGTATTATTACCAACATCTTATAAAAATGGTCCAGTAACATATCATATACTGCAAATTTGTAGTGTTTTAAGTACTAATGAACAAGCTCAGATTTAATTACTTTAAAGCGTTTTAAAAAATCCCACTAAAAGGTATTTAAAATTATTTTTAACTGGTTTGCATTAAAAAAAAAAATCTATGAAATTCCCTTCATCAAAATTAAACTCTAAACGTGTTACCTTTATTAGAATCTTCCTTTTAAACTAAATTTTAAGAGAAAAAGGCAATATATTATTGCAAACTCCTGATAAATTTATTAGTGGGGTTAAAACTCTGGAAACATCAAATGTAATCTCCATAAAAACAATTATTTTTGTAATGATTTGGTTGTTGTTTTACTCATTAGTTTAAAGATGTTTGACAACAAAGTAAAATCCAAATTAAATAAGAATATTTAACACCAAATAAACACCGAAACCTTTTCTTTTGCAACTGGGCCCTCCCTCACTATGTATCAAATGGCACGTATAGAGTTAAAAGTGATGCAAGCATAAACCAAGAACACTTGGCCAATTCTAGTGCACCCTATTTCAAGAAAGAAAAATAATGTAACATGGAAACAGAAGATGGAAAATTTAAAGAGATGTTGGGTTATGTGATGAATTACTCTAACAGCACAGTCATGGAAATGAAGGCGTATGATGGCAGGGGCCAAAGTGGGGTCGTGCTTAACCCAAGAAGCAACCTTCTGTGAGATGATACCCTCAGCATGAGGACATGTTGTGTGATAGTGATCAATGGAGAGAAAGGCCTCAGGGGGTAAGGACTTGAATGATTTATTGGGTGCAGTTGCTTGTGGAGAGATACCATAAATGCTGCTCAACTTCAAAGGGACCAAGAGAAGAAAAAGGGTGAAGTAGTGGAGCCTCATGTTTCACCAGTTTGCAATGCCAGATTGAGTTGGTTAAGTGTGTTTGCTGCATTAATTTGAGAGAGTGGTGCATGCATTTATGGTAGGGGGATGCTGAAGACGTGGTAGGCACTTTCTTGGTTTTAAGGTTGACGTGCCAACGTGCTGGTTGATATGGCCCTAGATGTTGCTGCTTTTATGTTTGTTGTCTATAGCCAGCAGGTGCTATACTTGGTGCAGAACTAAGCAGACATTGAGGTTTTTTGTGACAACCTGGCTTGAGCTTTGCTATGTTGAAGTCAACCACATGTACATGTTAAATTTAATTTCGAATTTGTACATTTTGTATTTATTTATATTTTTCTTTTCAACTATGCATAGCTCTCCTTCTACCAACAGGTCGGCCAATTTTTTTGGGGTAAACTAATATTTTCAGTTGTGATTTTGTATCAAAGCTGGAAATTAAAAATCTCATACTTCAATAAAAAAGATTTTTCTTCATCGAACTACTTGTATAAGAGGTTTTGATTAAGGATCGACAAAAAATTTAAATTAAGAAACTTAATTTATAATAATCTAAAATTATATGATGTTAAGTTTATTTAAATTGATTTATCTCAAATTTAAATCTACATTTTTGGTTTTTAATTCCAATCCACTGAATTTAATTTGGATTGATCGGATATTTTTGGATTTTGAAAATTTAAAATCAAGGGGTGTGTAAGTCGAGTCAAGAAGATTGAGGATCAGGTTGAGTCAAGTTGGTCAAGGTTCAAGGTCGAACAGAGTCAGCCAAGGAAGGTCCAAGGTTGAAGAGGGTCGACCTGGACCAAGAAGGTTGAGCTGAATATACCCAAGATGAAGGTCGAGCCAAATAAAGCTAGGTAGAGCAGAGTCTACCTAGACCAATGATTAAAATTAGTCGACCTAAGCTGCTAAGATGGCCTATGCTAAAGGGTTAAGTCAATTCATCCCAAGCAGAAGATAGAGACAAGTTGGTTCAAACCAAAGGTTGAGGCGAGTCACTTCAAGTCAAAAGTTTATCTGACTTAGCCTTAATCGAAAGTCGAAGGGAGTCAACCCAAGCCAAAGCTCGAGATGAGTCAACATAGGCCAAAGGTTGTGGGGAGTCGACCTAAGCCAAAGAGTAGAGTCAAGTCATCATGAGCCCAAGCATTAAGTCGAATCAACCTAGGTTGAAGAATTAAGCCGGGTCAGCTTGGTAAAAAGAATGGAGTTGAGTAGCTCGAGCCAAAAATTGAGTAGAGTCAGCTAGGGTCGAAGATGTGTCGGTTCAAGCCAAAGGTCGAGCTGAAGGTTGAGACGAATCGGTCCAGGTCAAAGATCAAGACACGTTGACCAAAAGCATAGGTAAATATGAGTCGACCTATATTGAAGGTCGAGCTGAGTCGGCCCCAATCAAAGGTCTAGCATAGTAATCATTGATCAAAGATTGATTCGATTCTACTAGGGTGAAGAATTCAGACGAGTCAGCCCGAACAAAATAATCGAGTTAACTTAGGCCTTTCCACCGAATTCAGTCGACTCAGGTCAAGTCAAAGTTCGAGCTTAGCTAACCCAAGCTGAAGGTTGAACTATGTCATCTTGGACCTAGGATCAAGTCGACTCAACTTGGGTTGGAGGTCGAGATGAGTTGATCTTGACTAAAGGTCAAGATGAGGCAGCCTCGACTTAAGGTAAGGACAAGTCAACCCAGTCCAAAGTCGAGCCGAGTTAGACAGGGTTGAAGGGTTATGTCAAGTCATCATGGCCCAAGGTCGAGCCACGTGAGCACGAAACCAAGTCAAGCAAACTCAATTTCGTCTCAAGGCAAGGCAAGTCAGGCCAAGTCAACCAAAATCACAGAGAGATCTATATATTCCACTTGTTGGTAGAGTTAGAGATCGTTTTATATATATACATA
>Ga0209389_1000393_pt1 | contig 26075 bp, 28 predicted proteins | sample CowpearedBW_FD_187526 | JGI IMG/M metagenome (GOLD analysis project Ga0209389, IMG submission 187526) | Root nodule microbial communities of legume samples collected from California, USA - Cow pea red BW (SPAdes) (version 2) | ecosystem: Host-associated > Plants > Roots > Nodule | place: USA...
AAGGCGCCGGACAGGATCAGGCCGATATTTCGGATCACGAGCTTCGAGGGTCCGGCGGCCTGGGGTGCGTCATGCGCCATGGAAAGGGCTCCTTATTCCTAGCTGCAACGCTTCCGATCTTGGGCAGTGTGCTTTCCCAAATATCACGAAAAATGAATCAACAAAAACCCCAGGAGTTTCTGCGCTGCCACCCACAATTTACGAACTGCATTCCCCTGTAAAGCGAATTGCCACCGCATTTTTCACCCGCCGTTCCCAAGTAAAGCGAATCGGGTGCGGTCGGGCTGCCTGGTTGGGCGCTTGATTGGTCGAATGGGGGATTGTCTGATTGCGGCGCAGCCAGCTCGATCACGCTAGGTTGCTCTTGATATGCCAAAATTACCCAAATAGCTGTTTCGTGCCGATCGAGGAGCCCTTCAACCGCGATTGCATAGCTTTTAGTAGCTTCGGACATATTTCCAGTATCCAGTCGTAAATTTCGGGCCAAGTGGTTCGATCGAAGAGGTTTCCTCGGGGACAGTCAGCCAAAATGATCAGGTTCTGGTTCTTCGTTCGCGGAACAAATTGTATTCCGACATCACGCGATATGCGATGGATCTGGCTTTTTGAAACGACTCGCAAACCTTGTTGAGTGCCCTTGCTGAAGCAAAAGCCGACGCGAATTTTTGAAGTGGTAAAGGAGAATAATATCACCAACCTCACATTGGGAATGCCACAGGCCAATTCAATGCGCACCGGCCCTCCATTCCTCGCAGGAATGCAAAGCCGAGATTTTACGCATTGGCATTTCTTGTGAAGGCCAAGCCAAAACGAAGCGCGAATCTCTTCGCTTGTAGGAATCGTGCTCAACCGAGAGAGAAGTGCTTCGACATCTTTGCGATAAAAAAAGTACTTTCGACATTTGTCTCGGGTGATCGCGGGTTGTAAGCCGAGCTGCACGAGGCGGGTGCAAGCGCGTGTCGCATTCGTCGCCAAGATTTCTGAAAATTCCGAGGCGGCAGCATACTTCAATTTAAAACGATCTAGCTCGGAACGGCTAATTGCGACAAAGCGCCGTTTTGATTCTACCCGACTTTCGCCTTTGATGTATTTGCCCTGAAGCAGGTCGCGAAATCCTTCTGAAGTTACTCCAATCTCCTTGGCAGCGGACTCGGAGGTGAGCGCTGTACGTGTCTCGGAGAGGTAAGCGGAGCGAACCTCTCTGTAGTGAAAATAGAGCCCGGATATCGGCGGAGCTCCGACCAGTCTGGCTGCCGGTCTCAATTTTGTCGCAAGCACTAGGCGAATGATCTCAGCGTGCTGCATAGATGTAGCGCGGGCCACCCTCGCCAACGACATCAAGTCATCGGGGGGGACTGCGACCTGTGGAACTCCCTGGTTGAGACGGGCTATTAACTGATCGACATCTGCCTTCTTCAGGATATGAGCGCCATGCCCCTCCGTTCCGGCCCGGAACGCTATCGGCAACAGGCCGCCGTGTACAACTCGGATTAATGCGTTCTGACTTTCACCAATACGGTTGGCGGCTTCTTTAAGGGAACTTGCATCTTGAAGGATTGACCTGACTCTTTCAACGTGCTCCCGCCGAATGCCAAGTAATAGGCCGTATCGCCGTTCGGCTCTAATAAGGCCCAGCGCCCTTAGAATTCGGCGCAGTCGCGTGGGATGAATCTTTAGCTGCTTTGCCGCATAGCCGAGTGATACAAATGGATCGTCGGGGGCCGCGGTAGGTACATGTCCCTTAGCGTAACGAGCCATCAGCCCTAACAGCTTGTTGTGTATCGAGGAGCGGGGACCTCGCCGGAGCCAATGGTGAAGCCAGCCGTATCGTGGCGTTAAGCTACGGCTTATTGAGTGATCCATGTTCCGCGTGATCGAACCGACAAATTCCTCGAAGCCGACCTCTCCGCATTTGAGAATCGCGAAGCCCGTTGATATGGCCGCGCGCCTAGTTACACCCAGGCTGGAGAGCGTGGGCATTGAAGGCAGATAGCCACCGATGGCAGCGCGCCCGACTTTGTCCATCGATTCTATGGCGTCATCCAGATACGCGCCGTCCAGAAACGGCACTGGATCATATCGCGGCAACCCAAGACGCCCGGCAATATAAGCTTCGGCGGATAGCTCGGATGTCGGTAGGCTGCGGTAAGAGCCTGTGAGATCATGATTGTTTTCGCACCGGCCAATAGAGCCCAAAGTCCATCTGATCTGACAATCGCAGCCTACCGTCAAGCATCTATCTTCCAATGCGACGGCGTGAATTGTGCATGCAGTGATCGCCGACGAATCCCACCAAACACGGTGATGAGGCGACTCGCTGAGGCATAGGGGGCATCGTCGCCTAACACCGCGTATCCAGTGCAATTTACTTGAAAGTCGCTCTCCATTCACGTGAACATACCGATTACCCTCAAACCGAGGTGTCGATTTCTGGACAAGATCGCTGCATTTCTCGCCGACTTCCCGCAAGATGGCATCGGTTGTTCGGACTGAATAGATCCAACTCGGCTCTCCACCGATCAGTTCGATCGCTTCAACCGGGGCGAGGCCGTTCAATTCAGCAATTCTCAGGAGAACACCATGCGCGGGCTCTCCAGGGGGAAATTGAGTCAGCCAGAGCGGCAATTTACGCGGCATCGCTGCGCTGCCGGCCAAATTTCATCCTGGACCTAGGAACACGGCCGGGCTTCTTTTTCCGACTTGCATGGCTGCTTCGGCGAGAGGAGACAGCGGGCGGAGCATCTTTGCTCCTGCCTGAGCTTGCGTGCCGGTCATCCTCAACTCTCGCGCGGACTATGTCAGGATTGCCCTTGAAAGGGTTGAGGTCATCCTCAACATCCTTCCACCCTCGATAAAACCGATAGAGGTGCGGCATCGTAATCATGAGGCTTTCGCCATCATCGATAGCATCCTCCGAGGTACCTTTAAGGATATCCATCGCTAGCCCGAAATGACCACCGGAACCGACATGAATTCCATTGAGGAGCGTGCCCTTGTCGAGCCCCGCGCGCTTTTTGAAGGGGAGCAGAAGGTCGACCTCCTTCATGGCTGCGGCGAAATAGAGGTGATCTTCCTTGTTTGTCCAGGAGTACGGCGTGAGACGCAATATATCCCTGTTGCGGCGTCCCAATTGCGGATTTACGTCTCGGGCGTCGCTGGCGTCTTCGAGGCCAGCACATAGTACTTGGCATCGCGCCTTATCCAGTACCTCCTTGACTAGGTCGGCTCCCTCCCATGCACGCAGGTTCGTCAAGCCTTCGACGCAACTTTGGAATTCATCAAGGATTAGCAATTCAACATTTTGCTCCTTCAGATGAAGTATGGCCAGCTTTAGAAGCTTGGGATAGCTCCAACTCTCCTTCGCGTCTATGCCCAGCTCCAGCAAGATGGCGACTGCAACTGCTTTCATGCCTGATCGCGGTGGTAACGAAACGTACACAACTCGACGAATGTCTTTTCCGACTTCTGTTTCTTTCGGAAACCGAGCGGCATACGTCTCGAGCGCGAAGGATTTCCCTGCGCCAGTGATGCCGATAAGAAATCTGCAGTTCCCCTTCTTCGTCGGTCGGTAGTTACCGTGATGGCGCTTGATAAATAGAAACGCCTCGACAAACTTCGGGTGCGTGACTGTGATATTATCCAAACAGGCCTTGCGTTCTTCGGAGGTCATGTCGCAATTCATCGCATGCTCCTATGCCGATGCCACGAGCGTCGCAGCGTTAAAGATCCTCGATTTTTTGAAATGCCTTAGTCCGAGCTTCACGAGCGATGGTGTTTGGCTCTGGGCCGGAGTTGGCCGTTTCGCTCTGGGCGCCGTCGGGCAGCGTATTCGGCCTTGCTTCGGTCGGTTCTGGGTCCGAAGGACCGCCAGTTTTCGGAGCGTTCCTCGAAGAAGGGGTTTCCGCGCGCGCGTCAGGTCCGTATTTCGAGGTTGTCGCTTTAGGCCGGAGCACGCGTGTTGTGCGCGTACCAAGACCCTCCGAGATCGGGTGGATGGAAGCCGTGGGGTCGTGCTGCGACGGCTCGATCGTATCTTGTGGTCTTGGGCCAGTGTCTTCAAACCGGGCAATGTCTTTCATTTGACCCGAACGCTTGATGCCCGCCTTGATGTCGTCGATCTCGTCATGGATTGCGTTCATTGCTGCCAGCAGGTTTTCCTCGTTAATCCGTTTTCCTTTGGCATTAAGTTGATCCAGGGTTATTCGGTGCTGGCGCTGCGTTCTGCCCTCAGCGTAGGTGGGCCACGTGCACTCTACTGAAATCCAGCTGTTCGAGATTGGATCCAACACCTTGATCGTACCGAGATTTAGAAGATCTCGCGACCTCCAGAGCATAACATTGACCGGTTCGTCGGGATTAGTAACGGCTCCAAGCTTGGCGCATTTGTTGCGAATATTCGCAAGCTTCCGTGAATTGTAGAACAAGCGTTCGATGCGGATGCCGCGCCGGTCGGCCTGAGATTGCGCTGACTCGCCTAGAAACGCAGTCAGGAGTTGCTCGTCGACGCTCGGGCGACGGCCGTACTTTTCCACACTTTCGTTCCATCGCTCCAGGGGGATCTCGTTCATCATACCGGCGTGTGGACGCTGGTTATAAAAATCGACTATGAATTTTGTAACGATCCATCGGATACCATGAACCGAAAATATGGCGTTCTTGGAGGGGAGATATTCTCCGCGCTCATCAATATTGCGAAACGTGGTGCCATCAAGATTGTGGATCGTGCCTTCCTGCAGCCCGTCCAAGAAAGCCTCGACTTTTCCTTTCAGATCCGGCCTTCGGCGCGGAAGATCGAGGATGTGAGCGCCGGTCCGGAGAATCGCGGCGTCCATGGAAGATGATTCGAACTCCTTGCCGCGATCGCACACAAAGCCAAGAGGTGCCCCCGTGTCCGGCCAAGGCCCATTGATTCCGCTGAATTGCGCCAGATAGGTCTCTTTGTTCCCAAGTGCCATCTTGAGAGCGAGCATTGTGGTAAGCCAGGACGGCGGATGAAACGAGATACAAAAGCCGACGATCAGTCGTGAGAATCGATCGAGAACAACGGTGAGAAATGGTTTCGGCAAGACCAGGCCAGATTTATCATCGTGCACCATGATATCGAGCGGCGTGTGATCTATTTCATAAACCTCGCCAGCAAAGTCCCCTTGAGGTCCCATGCCAACATCGCGAATTGCGCTATCCGCGTCGCGTGCAGAATGGCGGTGATAGAGCTTTGTGTACTCCTCATATTCTCCTGCTTTGCGATAAAGAAAGTTCTTCCCGATCTCGGGCGTTGCAACTCCGAGGTCGGTAGCTTTCGCAGCCAGTGCTTTGAGAAAACGAGGCTTCAGCCACGAGATCTTTGGCGCAGTGTTCACGAGCCAGTTGCGACTAAGAAAATCCTTCGCAAATTCGTGAACCCAGTTGTCTTTACGCCTCTTGCGATTTCCACGGTCGCTCCAGCCAGGTAGGAGGCTGCGGGGATCGCGGCCCGAAGTGATCCATCGCGAATAGAGCTTGCGAACTGTGTTCCATTGCCATGGTGCTTGGTCCTTGATCCGCTCGGCCGTCTTGGCAATAGTTGGGCTCAACCCTTTCTTAGTCAATCGAAGACGCGTGCCTATCTTGTCGATGTCTTTGCAGTAGATGAGTGCGCGATCCATGTACGCAAGTTCCTCATCATTGTACGATTTCAGCGCTCGTGTCAGAGCTTCGCGCACGTGGTCCGGCAAATCGTGGCAGCGGCCCTCGATGAGGAGTCGCCTGTCCTTGGTCATCGCATTGACTGCTGACTGGGTGTACGAGACGTCCTGTCTCGGATCATTTGCATCCGTAAATGTTCGAACGCCTCCAATGAGATTTCCCGTTATGAGGCGCCGACCGTTAATGAGGACGATCTCACCAGTCTTGAGACGAACCTCACCATCGCCGCTAAGCTCTTCAGTTGTAGCGGTCATGGGTGACCTCGTGTGAGAGACGTTTGCTCACCGAAGGGCTGGCTCATGTCGGCCTTGATCTCGCCGCGGTAGATCATGCGCATGATGGCCCAGAATGCATTGACCTTTCGGCCCGCCGCGTCGCGCACAGTGCCAATCGTTACTGGGTCCGGAAGACCGGGCAGAGCGCCCCTGACGGCAGAGAGAGCCCTATGGTCCACGAGGTCGCCGGCGCCGCGCAATATGTGGCGGGAATTGGATAGTCTGGGCTCTATCCGAATGTTACGTTCTGTCATGAGATGAAATTCAAACCCGCGGCGGTAAGCTTCGTCCGCGACCGCGTCATACCATCCATCGATCTCTGCTTGTATGCCGGCGTCGTCGGTGAGTACGACCGCGGCAGGTCGGACTTCCCATAACCGTCGTTCGCCCGTCGCATAGTTCGAGAAGAAATCCGGTACCGGATAATACACATGCCCCAAGAAGTGCACTGTGAGGGCTAGCGGTTGTGGCCAGATCTGAGTGGTGCGGGGATCGGACTCTAGAAGCACCAAAAGATCACGCTCAAGGAGAGACTCGAAAACGAGAAGCGCGGGTTCTGCATCTCGGTAAGAGGGAAGGCGACCGACGTAGCCGCTGCGGTTGGCTTTGATCGGGTCGCGCTCAACGCAGCGTCGCAATTTCAACTTGGTGCTGGCGCTTGGGTAGCCGCTAGTTGGCATCCACATAGGATCTATCCTACATCGCGTGAAGCGAACCGCTTCAATTCCTCGAGCAGTTGGTGCGCATCGGGAGCCCTGAAGGAGATCCAGCTATGGACTATTGTGCGGTCGAAGAGGTCGATGATGAAATTCAGGTATGGTTGCTCCGAGCTCGCTGTCCCAATGCCTGAGTTTGCGGAGTCGAAGATTAGCGACCGTTTTTTCGGGGAGCGTCTGCTCCTGCGAGTTGCCTTCATTTGCGCGCTCCTTTTTAAATCTTCGAGAAGCCGCTCAAGGCCGCTCGCATGGGTTAGTGTACGACGGTCCAATGCGTTGGCAGAGCCTTTAGCGTTGCGCTAGCCCAAGTCCGAGCAGGATTTGATTGGGCACGCCCAAGTCTTTCGTCCGTCTGATGGTCGTGCGCGCGCGAGATGGACTGTTCAATGCCGTGGTAAATTCCGCTTTCGGCAAGACCAACCGACCTTCCCGGGAGGCTAGATGATACAGAGGCATCGAAATGTTTGTGGGGGGCAGACGAGTGCCGACCGGATAAAGTCGTGACTTGCGGTCACAGCCGTACAATGCAGGACTTGATCAAATCGTCACGGGACCGGTTCTGGTCGCATGAGGGTATGGGTAGTGCGCATCTGATAGCTCGAGTGGTGGGTGAGAAAGTTGATGAGGGCAATGCGCGCGGACCCGCTTTGGGAGCTGCTGCAAGCAAAGTTATAGGTGATACTCTCGCTACCCTGGCACTTGGGAAAGTCGTAGGGCGGATTGGTTCACCTTTGCGAACAATCAATCGTCTTCTGTGAGGCTACCCACGCGCAACCATCTCTTCAGTTCTGGGGAGCATTTCACTGACGTCCAGGTCAGTTCAGCGTCAGTGTTAAGTAGGACTCTCTCCCAGTTACCGGAGCGAAATGCACGCACGTTGGGACCCTCAGCCGCGATCCAGGTGATGCTGAAGACTTTTTCGCCCTGCCAGACATCGATCAAGTGTCTGCGCCGGCTATATAAGATCGTCAAATCATTGAGCTTTGCTTGCCTTGTGTAATGGCAATAGCCCCCTTCTGAGCCTGCGATCACATCGTAACCAATATGGTTTAAGACGCGTACTGCGGCGTCCCGCAATTGCAGTGCTCTTTCCAGACGAGCGCTCGAAACTTTCATTGGCGAAGCCTCGTTTGATTGCTTAATTGCGGGCAGGGAATGCAGCACCTGCGATTTGACAGATGGGCGGGCTTTCTCGACGTGTTAAGGTCGGGCACACACGGTGCGCAACTCGTCGCTTATGATCACGGGCAGCTACGACAACTCACAATTTCTTTTAGCCGAGCTTTTGCGTCGGCGCGGGCATGGCTGCCCTCGTTCTGCTCTATCCAATTAAGTAATCGGTTTGTGTCGATGATCCAGTCCCGTCCAAACTTGGTCCCTATCGGCCGTTTCATCGCTTCGGTCCGCTCGCATAGCTGCCTCATCCATTCGCTGCCGCATTGGCGTATTTCAGCGGCCATATCGACTGTCAGCGCGCGACCTGCGCGAATGAGAACCAGCACGTCGTCACTCGTTTCAAGCTCCTTCAAGTAGGCTAGCGCCCGCTCCAGGTCTGCGATGATTCTGGACTTATGCGAATTGTCTGTCATCTGGTCGCCTCCAGGCCGGTACGCGGTGTTCGCGAATAGTCGGGGTGAATGTCTCCGTACAGTTGCTCCATGACTGAAGTCCTTCTCACTAGGAACGCTCCGCCGTTCGCCAGAACGATTCCGGCGTCGGCAGGGGTGGAAAGTGGGGAACTAGGAGGACAACCTCAGCCGAATGGCCTTGTGTTCCCACAGCGTCTTTGTACGCTATGGGTGTGTCGTTGGGCCAATTAGAGGTTCTTCCTCTATTATCCCTGCGAACGGGCGGTCCTGGCGATAACAGGGCCGCCTTTCATTCGCATGTAACGTTTCGACGGCGCTTCGCTCTGCCTCCATTCGATTGTTGTCGATTAAACCACAATACGATTTCGGCCGAAAAGGTCAAAACAAGAAAACAACCAGAGCGAGCAACTAAGGGTAGTGTAAAAAAAATTTTCAGTAACGTCCCGGTAGGTGACGCATACGCGAGTCCTTGAAAGGCGGGGTATGGCCTGGTTTGCTGATCTGAAGGAGACTTTCAAGGATTCAACTACCGAGAGTATTTCATTTTGCGAGCTTTTGGGTGCCGTCGTCCTCGGTGTTGCGTCAGAGGTGACGGGTAACGAATCTCTCCCAAGGACTCGGTGACGGATCCCTGGAGGCTCGGTCCCGAGACAAGGTGCACGCTGAGGATGTGCGGACGCGGCGTTAAAAGATTTTTCACCCTTGACAGGTGGGAGAAGGCCCGGGCAGCGGTTTCTGCGACCGTCAATCCTTGCCTTTGCGTTGCACAATGAAAATGCGAATGCGCAGGAATGAAGGATTCAGCGCGTGCGCCGTTGCTCAGCGGCGATCTCACTTTCCGCATCCAGCTGTGGAAGTGCGTTGTTCGGCTAAGTATTGGTACCGTTCAGCGCATCGAGCTCGATTGTCACGAAGCTGTCGCTGAGCCAATCGTAGCGGCGGCACGCAAGGTCCTTGCCTAAGTTCGTTCGGACGATGTGGAGATTCTCGGTTCCGCGCGGCGCGGGCACGAGGGCTCCCTTGGCGTGCTCAGAACATGCCGTAAAGAGGGGACCCCCGCAGCTGACGAGATATCCCTCGCTGCCGCAAACAGCACAGCTGCGGGCGGAGCGGGCGATAGCCAATTCGATCGCTTCCTCAATTGCCTGTTCGACCTGGCTCGGAAGCTCAGCTGTGGCTGTCCAGCAGACGTCTAGGCGACCATGGCGTTCCACAATCTGTTTGAAATGAACTGGATAATCATCGGCGGCAGATGAGACCCGCTGGGCCAACTTGATCACTATGTCGCGCCAACCATCCGCACAGGAAGGAAAGCCGGGCGAATAAGGAACGCCGCGATAGTTTCGTACGAACAGTTTCGGATAGAGCGCGATAACTTGCCAGCGCCAGTCTTCCGCTACATTTGTAATGCTACGGCGGTACTGAAGGTTTTGACTGCACATTGTTGCTACTCCGTCTAGCGTCTCCTGAGTCGGTGATCATTGAATGATCGGGCTAAGCACGCATTTCAGGGTGCATAACTCGCGCAGCATTACTCATTGGCATTTATCCCGAACCGGCCCAGCCCAGCGGCAGATAGAGGAATCGGGTGCCGGCGATCCGATCGGGGACCCACGAGTGAATCAAGCGTGAGAGGCGCGGTCAAATCAATGGCGAGAACGCCTTGGCTGATTAACGCGCAGACCAAGTTCATTGGATCTCGGACGCCAATCGAATTGCTAAGGGAGCGGATTGTAAGGTGTCGATGGGGCGCTTTCGCCAACGCGCGAACTACATTAATTTTCAGCGAGGGTGGCACTTCGTAGTTTCTGTGACTCCAGATGCGTCGATAGTTTCCCGCGCGCGGCTCCTCGTCGATCCCGACGCAATCAATTTCAATGAGCCGAATCTTATGGTGCGCAAGAGCCAGGAGGAGAAGGCCTTCATAATCGATGTCTCTAGAGGGGCGCTCGTCGACAATATCGAACGCAACGCGACCACTTCCGAGTTCAGCAACCAGCATTTCGACAGGTACTTGGCGGCGCCGATATGAGATCGATCTAATGTATCGGAGTCTGAAAACCGCCGGATCAAGCAGGAGCTGAATTGCCAGATCGGCAAACTTAGAAGGGCAGCTTTGGACAAGTTCGGAGGTGTTTCGAGAACGCCTCGTGTCAGAGCTTGCACGTCGAACGTTGCTCACTGCATCTACGGTCTGACGCCCTCTACGGCGAGCAAGAGGCCGACCGGAAGCTGACGATAGCTCCGTCTTCTGAACCACGATTGCCGCTCCTCTTCGCAACCGTCATTTTACGTTTGAGATCTCGCAACGTTCGATCAGAAGTAACCACGCCACCAATCAACGAGTCAACAGATAGCTAGATAGCTAGATAGCTGAAAGAAAAAAATAAGTGCGGGCTCTGCCTTGACTAGTTTCAATGGGGCCTGAGTTTGGGTTCTGAAAGGGAGAAAACGAGCCTGTGGACCTCTGCGGGCATACTGCCGATTTGGGCTTTTCCCTTTTGCGCCAAAGTGTTAGTGGAAATCTCCGGGGCCAATAGCCGGCTATCTGCGGGAGAGGGTAGGAGTGCAAAAGCCGACAAGGAAGGCAACTAGCTCTCGTAAGAGAGAGGACGGCCGCCGGCAGCTGCTGATCTATTTATCGCCTAAATTGATAATGTCGCTCAAGCGAGCGGCGCTTGAGCGAGAGCAGCCGGCATACGAGTTGGCCGAAGAAGCGATCAAAGAGTGGCTGTCGAGGGAGAAGCGGAAGCGGTAGCGAAAAGTAAGGGCCAATCGTGTTAACACGAGTTGCTTGACTGCGCATGAAATCTAGGAAGTTTCGGGTCACATCTAGGTAAACTCCGCCAGGTCCAATTGGCCTGAATTTTGCGGATTTGAAGGGCTGGTCGACGTGGTGCCAAATCTAGCTAGTCAATAGTATATCAATCTGAGCGGCCATTTACGCGTGTGATTTTGACCTTGATCGTTTTGCCCGCTAAGTACCAACAACTGGCGCGTCCTCCGCTGGGTCCCCGAGCCGGTAAAGTCGATTCCAAGTGCGAGCCCACTTGCGGTGGCGGTCGAGCCAGATCACCTGCGACGTGAGAATTGGTCCGGGCGCTAGTATACAGCGGATGACCGCTCGCATATCCCGCTAGCACGAATACGGTCGGCAGCGTACCGTATTCGACCTTGGGCTTCACAAGGGTCGCGCGCCAGCTCTCAAGTAGTGGGGCGCAGGCCAGTTCGGACGCCGGCGGCTCCTCACCCTTCAGATACGACTCGAAGTCGAGCTTTAGCTGTCCGGTTGCGTCGATATCGTCGGCTGACATTTGCGGGATTCCAAATTCCATCTAGGCATTGCTCATGCTTTCGGGCGAGCTTGGAACGTCAGCGGATTGACAACGGCGTGCAGGTTCTTGCCCATTCTCCATTGCCATCCAGCCACGCTGATCTGTCGTCTTCGCCAGCTTTTGATCGCTGTTCCGGTCTGGGCACCTGCTGCAGACCGACATTCAGTGCCTGACCGCGCTGGCATTTCGCGCCTCGATCGTGGCTTCCAAGATTTTCTGCAGCTTGCGGATGCTGTATCCAGCTTTTTCCCAGGCGCGGGCTATCACTTCGAGTTCGTCATGAGCTAGGGGCCACACGAATCCGTGCTCCCCATTCTCGACGGCGAGCTCCTGAAGCACGTTTGCTGCAAGGAGCGGCAGATCAAGGAGGCGGGGGCTGGCACTTTGATGATACGGTCCTTCAACGGAGCGGGGAGAGACTCGACCGAGTTCGCGGTAGCGATGTACGAGATGGACGAGAAGTTGAGCTCGGCGTCGAGCGAGACGTCGCGGTGCCTCGCTGCAGTCTCGCGCTCGGGAAATGGCAATAGAGCGTCCCAGAGTCGGCCGTTGTGCGTTGAGGTGCCCAATTTATCCGCTTCATCGATCATCACAATAGGATTGGCAATGCGCATCTGGTTGATAGCGCGCGCTGGTGCCGACGGAATACTACTGCTCCACGCTTTGGGGCAACCGCCGAACATGTTGTCGGAAGCGCCGGAGCCGTCATAGCGGTAAACGCCAATCCCGAGCAGATCACCGAGCCGGCGCACCAGGCGCGACTTGCCGACTCCAGCGGGCCCAGTTAGCAGGACTGCCTTTAGCCGCACTGGCTCGCCTTCCCGCAGGTCGCGCAGCACAAGATCGATGGCAGTGGTGGCGTGCGGGTATTCCGTCATCAGCGTCGTCCGCACGGTATCGAGATCGCTCGCGACGACCAGCGGCAATCGCACATCAAGAAGCTCCTTGAACCCGGACTGATCCTTGCTAAGTGAGCTTGCCTTGTCCTTCTGTATGACGACAAGACTGAAATCTTTGGGCTCGTATCGATGCTTGGGTCGATTCTGCTCATCGGTGACAGCAAGGTCGCTGGAGACCGTGTCCTGATCCAGCATCTTGAGCCGAGTAATGAAGAAGATGCTATGCTCATCGTCTCGAAAATCGCCTCTTGCTGCGCTCCACCAAATGGCGAGGCGCTGCAAGGCGTGATTTCTGGTGATGCTGGCAACTGGCCAATCCCAGAGATGCTCGACAGCGTAGCCAAGCTGCGGCAGCACGATCTCAAACGTTTGGGGTTTAACTGGGTCGGTGGCGAGCATCAGCGCCGCGAGGGCCTCTTCGCCGCGACCTTCTGCGAACAAGAGGTCAGCAAGCGTCTGGCAGGCGACCTTGCACCGCTCTTTCTCTCCCGACCAGAAATCGGCGGCAACCAGATCGCGCGATATTAGTTCGATCTCGCTGATTCGAGACCAGAAGAGCAACGCTGCGGTCGGCCAGCCTTTCTGCCACAGGAGTTCGACTGGCAGGGGCATCCGAATGCTTTTTGTCTGAGACATTGTTCAGTTCCTCGCTTGGCACAGGCCGGTTGAGGAGAGGAGATAGGTACCGCAACCGTGAGCGCAGCGTAACGCAAACGCCTCGAACTGCATCAGAACGCCGTCAGATCGTTTGGAACACTGCCGAAGCTGCGTATGATCTTGGCGTCCCGGAAGTGCCCCCTCGCGGGATCACCCGTCCGGCTGAATGCAACTGCGCCGACGTAGCCGGGCTTGTGTGAGAATGCCTCGGCGCGCATTACGGCTGAGTTCGGATTGAAGCACTGGACAGCTTCGCCAGGCGCGATGCCATCGTCCGTAATGACAAAAGGCAGAACGACAAAGTAGGTGACCTCGGACATTCCACGCCTCCATACCTAACGGTTTTCGAGGATTTCGCAGATGGCGTCCTGCTCATCATCTTCAAGGAGAATCTTCAAGGAGACTGAACGGGTTGCCTTCGCGGGCTGCAAACGTTTCGTAGTCGCCTGTCCGCCCATCAGGCGAGCGAGCCACCTGCACATACTTCATCCCAAAATTGCGCTTAAACGCCTGAATCGACCAACCATCCACGGTGAACTCACCCAGGCCGTGACTCAGATGCTTCCAACCGGTCGCTGGGAAGATGACCTCCGGGCGCGCGGACCCGCTCACAATGAGGCGCATGAGGTGCATCACTTCTGCGACGTCGACTTGACCCGCCAGCAATGGCGGAAACTGCCTCACCGCTGGCGGATGACGGCGCGCCTCGGCCAGGATCCCACCGATCTTCGGCAGGAGCGGGCCGTGGTCCGCTGCTTCGTCCCACACTCGGCGGTGAAGGATGGATAGAGCCTCTCGAGCATCATCGAAGGCGTCATCCGCGATGCGACGGCGACGCCAATCCCGCCAGAGCTTATCGATCGCACCGAGCCAGTCCGTTGCCCGCTCGCCGGCCACCGGCCGGCAAAAGTGTATGACGAGGTCAGGCCCGTTCCACTCGGGAGGCGCGGCCGTGCGAAGCTTCGCTTCCAGCCCGATACGGTCGGACTCGTTCATGGCCCAAGTGCACGGATCCCGTACCTCGATTTTGACGTGAGGCCCCATAAAATAACGGACTGCTTGCTGATCCCACCTGTGCTCCTGCTGGATCCTCGCCGCGGATGCGGGAATGCCCTCAGACTCCAAAGCGTCAAGGACTGGCTTCCACTGCGCGTGGTCAGTCACCAGTCCCATTGGGGCGCCATCGTCGCGGTCTAACGCATCTGTACTCATCTGGACTCCTGTCGCCGCCGACAGCACCGGCAGATTCTGAGGCCTAGCCCGAATTAGTGGTGGATGGGATGAACCGAACCGGATAGGGCAAATCGTGTCCATGTTTGAGCGCTCATCCGTCCGTCATGGCTAGCGTCGCTTAGATTTCGATTACCAAATCCGGATCGAAGTGCGGGTTGTCCCAGGCGCGCTGCTGCGGCGGCCAAGGGCCGTAGCCCTTTGCATTCGACACCACGCGCGTTGAAAAGATCACGGCGTCGAAGTACTCGTGGGTGTGGCCGTAGATCCAGAGGTCCGGCGGCCACAGCGCGCCGCGGTCATCGTCGGGGACCGGCGACATCAGTGACCTGAGATCGCTGCGGTAGGCGGCGTCGAGTCCATGATCGTTATACAATCCTCGGCTTTCATGCGACATCACGGGCATGGGCACGGGCACGGGCGCGTGATGCGTGATGACGACCAGCTTTCCGTCGCCGCGCGGCTTGCGCATTTCGGCCTTCAGAAACGCTCGGGATTTCAGGTGTCGGGTAAGGGCGTGATGTGGCAGGAAACGCCGCCGGTAAGCCGCAATACGGATCTTCTTGTAGTCGTTCATCCGGTCGCCGGCGATCATCATCGCGCGATGCGCGTCGCCATTTAGGGCGAAGTCAGTCCAAAGTGTTGCGCCGGCGAACGTGACGCCTTCGATGCGAACGGTCTCGTTCTCGAGCACGTGCACGTTCGTGCCGGCAGCCGCGTCCTTCGCTTTCTCCAGAGTCCGCTGGATGTCAGTGCCGTAGGCTTCGTGGTTTCCCATGACGTAGATCACCGGCCGATCCTGCACGCGCTCGAGCAGCCACCTTACCCCGCGCTCGGCACGTGGAATGAGGTCGCCGGCGACCACTAGGACGTCGAACTGAGCACGCGCGTCCCTAGCCGGCAGGTCCCAGCCGCGGGTCAGCTCGACATGCAAATCTGACAGGATCCACAACAACACTGTTTAGTCCTCGATTGGATGGTCATCGAGCGGTTCGGCCGAATTGATCGCATCCAAGACTGCGTCCGGCAGCTCTTCGATCGCGAGCGCGAATACGACGTCCGGCGAACCGCACAGCGGGCACCGATGATCCTTCCCGTCGTACTCGCATTCGCCCTCGCGGCTACAGGTGGCGCAGCGAAATCTGGCCATCGCTAATCCTCCTCCGGCTTGGGGCCGCCAAGCGGTGCGGCTTCGATGTTCTCCGGCGGGCCGACGAATGCGTCGGCGCCCCGGTCGTAGCGGCGCACCGTGACCACGCGCGGCGTCGACGGCACCACTACACGTACAGGATGCAGGCGTCCGTTAGCGCTGGCCTGCACGAGGGGGCGGCCTTCTGCGTGCGCCTCGCAACGGACTTTAATGATTTTGTCTGTGTGGTACTTCTCACCCTCGGCGCCGCAAAGCTCGCACGTGCAGCTACTGCGGGCCTCGGCGAGCGCGAGGGCTTCCTCGATGCGTGCCTGCGTCTCCTCCGAGACCTGGCCCTCCCACTTGGCCCTCAGAATTCCGAACCGCGGGACGATCTGGACGAACTGGAAGGTCTCGCACTCCAGCAAGGCACGCTCAATGCGGGCGCACAGGCGCTCCATCGTATCGCGCCAGCCTTCCCGAAGACGTGGTTCGTCCGTTATGGTCTTGAACAGCCGCGGATGCGCCCGCATAACAGCGACCTGCCAATAATTGGCCGCGTTGTGCAGTGAATCGTCCGCGGGCACTTCATCCTTGGGAATGACGAACTGCACGTCGATCGAGTTGCACATCGGACAGGTGAACCGCTCCGGGTCGTAGACCCAGGTGCCAGCTTGGCCGCAGGTGCGGCAGCGAAATTCAGCCATCTCGGCTCTCCTGCTTCTGCGGGGGCGGCGGCACCTCGGTCAGCGTGTCGGTATCACGGTTGTAGCGCGCGTAGTACACATCGGCCTGGCCACGCCACCGGCGGAGCCGACGGATCCTGTCAGAGCCATAGTGTGCCGGGACGGGATCGCCAGACGCGTGCTCGGCGCAGCGGGTCGCGAGCCGACCATGACCGCTGTAAAGCCGGCCCTCGGCGCCGCAGATCTCGCACGTGCAGGCGGAGCGGGGGACCGCGAGGTCGATAGCGTGGCCGATCTTGGCCTCGGTGTCCTCGGAAGCCTCGGCGTCGATCTTCAGGATGCCGAGCTTCTGCTTGATACGAACGAATTCGAAGGTCTCACGATCATGCAGCGCGATTTCGACGCGGCGGCAGAGGCGCACCAGGACGTCCTGCCACCCGCGTCCGCAATGCGGGTAGCCGAACGAACGGCTGGGCTCCTCCGTCATCGTGAGGAACAGGCGCGGGTGCCACAGCATCAGGTCACGACCCCAATCCATGGCCATCTCACTCCTCCTCGATGCCCAAGCTGGACGGATCAACGTCCACGAAGGAGTCAGTCGCCCGGACATAGCGCCGGCGTCTGACGTCGCGCCGGTCTCCGACGATCCGCTCCACGACGAAGATGTTCTCGAAGCCGGGGCGGCTCTCGACAAGTGGCCGGCCTGCGGCGCACTCTGCACAGCGCGTTACCAGCCAGCCCGACCCGTGCAGCCGGCCCGGCTCGCCGCAGACTTCGCAGGTGCAGGCGCTGCGAGCGTGGGCCAGGTCGATGGCTTCCTCGACGTTGGCGTCCGCCACGGGCGACAGCGCGCCATCCCAGTAGAAGCGCAGCGTCCCGTATTTTTCTTTGATCTGCGTTGCGTGAAACGTCCCGCCGTCAGCCTGGATCGCCGCTCGGATCCGAACGCAGGCCCGCTCCAGCAGGTCGCGCCAGCCATCGCCAACTTCGGGCCAGCCTTGTGCCGTTGCCGGATCGCCGACCGGGTGGAAGAGATCCGGAAAGGTCTCGACCAGTTCAACCCTCCAATCTCGCACGTCGCCCGGCATCACACGACCTCAAGACAAACGCCAATCAATGAGAACAAAGCAGTAACAGTGGGCAGTGTCAATAGCAAGATAGCTAGCTATCTGCCGAGGTCGATTTGGCGGTGCTGCAGGATGAGGACATAGCTAGACTTGCTCTCGTGGAGCGGAAAAGACGGAGACGGGGGTAGCCATGACCAGATTCGACGTCGCATTGAAGACGCTGCTCCAGTCTGCGGCCCAAACGCAGTTCTTGCGCTACCTGAACATCCGGGGAGAGCTCGACCAGGTGTCGCCTGAATTCCCGAACGCCCCGCAGAGGCGGGTCGATTTCGTCGCGCGCGTCAAAGAACCCGGGAAGAGGCCCTACCTGGCTCACATTGAGCTGCAGGCTGCCAGGGATCCCAATATCGCCACTAGGATGCTGAACTACCGCGTGGATAAGCGTGCAGCGATCGATGCTGAGGAGGATGGACTTGGCGAGCTCATTGTTGCGGTCACGCTTGCAGGCGGCGGCAAACCACACTGAGCTGTCAACGAACGTGCTCACGCCTTCTTACTCCTCGAGTGGATAGTCCCAAGTCTTGCCGTCGGGAGCGTTCTGCTTGAGCCATTGTTCCGCAGCCTGCCTGGAGGCGAACAACTTGGCCCAAGCGGGGTCTCCGATCGCGCTGGAGTGCTCATCCGCAAGATAGATCCAAAGGGCGGCTCGTCGTGGTCCGTCTTCGACCTTATATTCCCAGGCAACGCCTTCCGGATCGTATTTCTGGAGCCACCTCTCGACAGCGTCATCCGAGCCGAAGAGTTTGACCCAATCCGGATCGCCCGGTTTACGCTGATCTCCGTCGTTGTAGTCGTTCAGGTAAACCCAGACGGTTTGGCCACATCGACGTAGCGCGGACCAGCTCTCGACTGCCGCATTGACCGCTTCCCGGCTTGTGCGCTGGGCTTCCGGCAAAGACATGACTGCGCTGTATATTTCGTTCGATATTGCGACCCTGCTGCCGGTCGGCTTTTCTCGCCACTGCCAGACTTGATCGAATGCGTCGTTCATGGCTGTGACCTCCGCGTCGCGCGGAATGGATTGGCAATCGTGAAGGCATCCGGCCTGATGCCACTCTCGATGCGAGTCCAAGTGACGGGTGCAGCAATCGGAAAGCTCTCCCGCGCCCGCGGCGAATAGGTGCCGACCGCGGTGGTGCCCCGTCCATTTCGCAAGTAGTCGAGGAAGACTCGCCCGCTGCGCTTGGCCTGTGCCGAGAGGATATAGCGGGCGGGGTTGCGGGCTGCGAAGTCAGAGACGAGCCCTCGTGCAATATGATGCGCCTGGTCGTGCAGTATGGATTCATTAAGCGGCGCCATCAAATGGATGCCCTTGCCTCCGGTCAATTTCGGCCAAGTGTCGAAGCCCTGACGTTTCATTGCCGCGCGGAGTTCGAGAGCGGTGTCGGCGACCGTCTCCCATTCAATGCCATCTCCTGGATCGAGATCGATCACGATACGATCGGCGTGCTCGAAATCCTCCACCGTCGAATTCCACGGGTGCAGCTCGATGGCCCCAATGTCGACCAAGCCGAGCAAGCCATCGAGAGTGTCGACCCACAGGCGTGTGCCTTGGCCCCCTTCGCGCTTTTGGATCCGGAGCTGGTGCACGGATTCGTGAATCTCCTTCGGGAGTTGACCCTTGTGGTAGAACGTGGTGCCGTGGACGTGCCTGACGAGCTTGAGGGGACGGTTGCCCAGATGCGGCAGCGCCTTCCTCCAGACACGCTTCCAGTACTCCGCGAGTTCTTCCCTCGAGGGGACGACGGCGTCCGGCAGCAGTTGCAGGATGTTTTCCTTGGGGACTCCGAGCTTCGGACGTCCGGCGGGGGAGGGGACCAGCCGGGGGGCCTTGACCTTCCTCACGGCGAGGTCGTCGCGGAGCCCCTTGAACACGGCCTCGCGCAACAGGCCGTCGTCCGTCAGCGCGCCGAACTCGACTTCAGCGTCGACCGTCGGCTCCACCCAAGTGGCCTTCGGCTTCTTGACTTTGACCTCCAGCGGCGACGTCCGGCGGATCAATGGGTCCAGCCGCTCGCGCAATTCACGCGCAGTCGCCTCCGTGTAGCCGGTGCGGACCTTGCCAGCATAGAACAGCTTGCCGTTTTCACGACGGCCCACGTAGAGCGAGGCGATCTTGCGAGGATGGGCGCCGAGCTTCTCTACGAACGCCACAATCGGAAAGGTCTCGCTCTTCTTGCACTTGAGCTTGATCCAGGTCTCCTGCCGCCCTGAACGGTACGGTTGCCCGAGCCGTTTTGCGATGAGCCCTTCGAAGCCCAGCTCACACCCGTTGTGGAAGATTCGGTTGCCATCGGCCTCCAGGCTTTCGACATAGATAAAGGTCTCTGGCGCATGCTTGAGCAGGGCCTGCAACAAACGTTTGCGATCCTCATACCGGGCGCCGCGCAGATCGTAACCATCGAGGTAGAGCAGGTCGAATGCGTGGTAGCGGACACGCTCGCTGCGCTTCTTGCCCAGCTCGCGTCGGAGCTGCTGAAAGTCTGGTAATCCGCCGCTGCCGTACACCACGGCTTCGCCGTCGATGATGGCACTGTTGGCTTTCAACTGCTGCGCCGCTGCGGCAATGGACGAGAACTGCTCGGTCCAGTCGTGCCCCGTGCGCGAGTACACTTTGACGTCACCATCGTCCAGGTGTAGCTGCGCGCGGTAGCCGTCGGCCTTGATCTCATAGACCCAACCGTCGCCGCGCGGCGGAGTCTCGCGCAGCGTGGGATCACAAGGGTCGATGTAACCTGGAATAGCAGCTTTGTGCGCCCCGGCGACGCGCGATACTCGCGAGCGAGACTGACGCAACGCTACAGCACACATGCGGATTCAACGCGTCCGGGCCGATTCGTTCCCTCCTAGAAATGCGTCCGCTACGGGTGAATGCGATCGCGTTTCGTCTGGGCTGGTCGGTTTTTAGGCTGAGCAGCTACATGGGCGGGAGAGCCCGATGAGGAGCATTGGGCAGGACCACCCGCGCAACATCGCCCGCTGCGACGCGTCCAGCGGTTCTAACTACGGCCATCACCCCGCATCTGAACGCCGGGCCGGTTTTCTGAGATGACAGCACGTGTCGTTTCAGGCCGGACCGGAAGCGATCGATCAGCACGCAGGGAGTTCGAAGCCCCGTCAGTTCCACGGACGCGGCCGGTCCGAGCAGGATCCGCGAACTGAGCGGCAGCGCCTCGAGGTCGAGGCCGACCGTCGTGATGTTCTCGCCGAGTTCTCCCGCACCGACGTCGTAGCCGCATCTGAGGAGCGTGCCGAACAGCTCGGACGGTATCAGGTGAGCCTGGCGCAGATTGGGCAGGCGAGGCTGCCGTCGGGCGAGATATCTGTGCCGAACGTAAGGTCCAGCGTGCACGTCGCCCTCGATGCCATGGCCTCCCACCAGCAGGATGTCGCGCTGCGGGATCTTGCTGAAAGCGTGCCCGCGATCTGCCGACACGGCCACAACGCCTCCTTCTACGCCCACCGGCCATATAGCGCTCCGTGGTTCGGGATCTCGACGCAGCCTGAGCCGATGGTCCCAGTCGAAACCGAGCTGGCGGTCTTTGACGGCCACGAGACGACCTCGCATCGCCCCGGCGCGACCGGTGATCGACAACTGAGCGCTGCGCCGCAGCAAACTCCAGGCCTTGCGAAGAGCCAGTCCGAATGTAGACTAGGCCGTATTTTACGCCACTCTAACAATGTTGAGTTCGGCGCCTCTACGATTGCGATACGCCTCATTTCCTTTTTGGGGGTCCCATGTTCGATCCGGCAACGACCGCGCTGTTGCGCGCCGTCCTCGATGAGGTCTGCGAAGACGTTTCGCGCTTCGAATCCGGCACCCGTGCCCGCGTGGCATCCAGGATCCTGGAAGCCGCCACGAAGGGTGACACCTCTCCGGACCGGCTCAGGCAGATCGGCCGCGAGGCCCTCCACGACGCGCCAACCATGTGGCGATAGCGGGGAGGGGCGGGGTGAACTTCCAGGTCACGGTGCTCAAAATCCTGGTGAGCTATCCAGGCGGCTTCGCCGTTATGGCCGACCTCAAACGCGACATGGCGATCCTGGCGACCAGCGGCCGGGATTGGGCTGAGCGGACCAAGCGGCTCGCCGCGCGCATGCCGGAGCTCGACATCTTCTCGCAAGGCTTGGTCGAGCGCGAAAGCGGTGGTTGGAAGATTACCGAGAAGGGGCGGGCGGTGCTGGAATTCATGGAGGCTCGACCTGGGACCGATCAGATGCTCGAGGCGCCTTCAGTCGAGACCGTTGCCGCGCCAGTGCCTGCCCTACCCCAACCGGCGGAGCGGGCGAAGCGGCGACGCGAACGCCGCGAGCGTCGGCGGGAAGCACGCGAACGAGCTCGGGCAAACGCTTCCTAACGACACCCTGCTCCGTGTTGCGTAGCGCGCCTCTCCTACGATACGACCGCCCTCGCGGATTCTACGGAGAACAGGTGCGGAAACCTGGGAAATTACCCGGCGCTCAAAGCACGAACGCGGCGGTTGGGGTGGGGCACGGAAGTGGTACGCAAGCCAAATGGCGCACGAGCCGATTTACGGATTGACGTCGTCGCTTTCGCCGGGCGTCCGAACCGGGCCCGCGCGCCGCTGAAGCTGCTGTCCTACGGGCGGCGGCACGGCGCGCTCGCGCGAGGGTGGCCGCCCCGATAGGTCCCTGCCGACTTTGGATTGCAATTCCATGAGGTCGATGAAGACATCGGCTTGCCGCCGAAGCTCGTCGGCGATCATCGGTGGCTGGCTGGAAATAATCGAGACCACGATCACCCGGACGCCGCGGCGCTGCACCGCCTCGACCAGTGAGCAGAAGTCGCCATCGCCAGAAAACATGCACATGACCTCCACCAAGTGGTACGTTTCGCTGCTCACAAATTTCTGGAGGCATTGCCTCATGATTAGCAAGGCCGATGTTATTGTCGTTGGTTCCGGCGCCTTGGGCTCTGCAACCGCATACTACTTGAGCAAGCACAAGGGTCTCAGCGTCGCCCTTCTCGACAAGCATGATCTTGGATCGCAAACCTCGCCCCGCGCTGCGGGCATGGTGAGCTGCGTTCGCAAAAGCGACTTGATGATTGGCCTCATCAAGGACGCATGTCGCAAGATTGAAGCGTTCACGGAAGAAACCGGGCAGCCTCTGGATTGGGTGGATTCGGGCAGCCTGAAGATCGCGCGCCGGCCGCAAGACGCGGAGGTTATCAAGGCGGATTTTGAGCGCGGGCGCCGGATGGGCCTTGATGTCGAGCTGATCTCTCCGGAGCAGGCAAATCGTCTCAATCCATTTTTGAAGCCGACAGGGGTCGTAGCGGCCATGAGGATCGGTGACGACAGGTATTTCGATCCAGCGCAGGTTGCTATCGGCTTCGCCAGAGCGGCGGCGGCCGGGGGCGCAACCGTACTGCCGAAAACGGACGTGCTCACCGTGGACATCAGCGCTGGCAAGGTGACCGGCGTAACTACCGCGAGAGGCCGAATCGAAGGCCCGGTCGTCGTCGATGCAGCCGGCGCATGGACGCGACAGGTCGCGGAGGCGAGTGGAATTCACGTGCCTTTGGTGCCGACCCGGCAGCAACTGATCGTCACGGAGCCTTTGGATGGCGCGCGTGCTGACCTGCCGATGGTTCGGATCATGGATGCCGCGGTGTACACGCGGCCTTGCCAAGGCGGCTTTCTTTGGGGTGTCTACGAGGAAACGCCGCGATTTTTCGATATGCAATCGCTCGGACCCAGTTTCGATATCAAGGACATGCCACTCGATATCGAGGTGCTTCGTTCAGCCGCTGCGGACGTCAAGGATCAGTTCCCAATCCTGCAAACCGCCAAGGCGCGAGAATTTCGCGGTGGCATTCCAACAATGACGGCCGATGGTCACCATATCCTCGGCCCGGCCCCCGGAGCGACGGGCTTCCATTTTGCCAGCGGGTGCAATGTCGCCGGACTTTCAATCTCGCCAGCGGTCGGCGAGGCGCTTGCGGCTTGGATTGTCGATGGCAAGCCGTCTGTCGATCTATCGCCAATGTCTGTCATGCGCTTCAAAGACCAGTCGTGGTCTGAACCTCAATTGGAGAGGGAGGCCGCCTGGCAATATCGGCACTTCTACGGCGCGGTCTGACTTCTCTTGGTGAGAAGGTGACGGCGTGGGGTCTTTCTCGTTGATTTCGCCGCGGTTCGGCACGTCCGGTCTGGCCCCAACTGCTGACATGCCGAAGCGATCGCGGACTTAGACTTCGGCCACTCTCGGATCTTGGCACTTCGCATTTGCGACGTCCGCTCTACGCCAGTGAAGCCGACGGTCAGCTTGCGGTCGAAGGCCGAGATGCGCCACCTGAAGAGGTCGGCCGACAGCATCGTCAAGTCTGGACCTTCGCCCGTTGTGCGCCGCGATCCCATGGCAGTGTTGGCATGCGAACGGCATAGGCCCCATCGCCCAGCAAGGCCTGCACGACGAGCATGACGGACCATGCGAGCGGAAGTTCCCAGCCAGCGTCGGTGAAATAGAATCCTTTGCGAATGGCCCAGAACTGCGTCGCCCCGATCATCAAAGGAAGCGCATATAGGCTGGCGTATCGGGTGTAGATGCCGAGTAGAAGCAGAACGGCACCAACAAACTCAGCACTGAGAGTATAGTATAGGACCCAGTCGGGGTATCCTGCGGTTTGCAGGGCGCTCCACCAAGCTGATAGGCCTCTTATCGCGAACTTCCAGTAAAGATGAGCAATGAAAAGCCCCGCGAGACAAAGCCGGAGCAACAGCGCGGCATAGGGTGCAGTGCGGATATCGATCATGAATCCCTCCCTTGCACGTGTTCGAAAATGACGGCCTCGCTTTGACGCCTCCTTTGAACTAAATTCTGCAACCCATGCGCACGCGACTAAGCCACAGTCTTTGCCTCGACGGCTTGGACGCCCGATCAAGGTGACAACTTACCACGAAAGCGAGGTTCGCGCAGGGATCTGCAGCAGACTAGCGCGAGAATGTCCGCAACGGGTCTTGGTTGTGTGCAAACAGATAGGTCGGCACGCGACCGCGGTCGCCGATCATTTTAGGCGGCCGATGTTCTCGCGTCGGATCGTCCAATGAGCGGCCAAAGTAGGTATCGCGACGCGGTATTTGCGCTTTTGGACGTACTTTCCGGGCTTCAGGCGGCGCGGATGGCTGCAATCAGGCTCGGTTTGCCGACGATGTTCATCACCCGTGTGAGGTTATAGGCGAGAACATGCAGCGCCATCTCGGTGGCGACGTTCCGTAGGCGCTTCATCAGGAAGTGGGTCGCACCCATACGGGCTTTGATCGTGCCGAAGGGATGCTCGACGGTCTCGCGCCGCCTCCGCATGGCGTCGGGGTCGGAATCGAGCCGTCTCTGGACCTCCTCGACCACATGCTCATGCTCCCAGCGCGTGATGCGGCGCTCTTTGGACGGCGTACATTGGCTCTTGATCGCGCAGCCTTGGCACGCCGCTGTCGACCAGCAACGGCGCAGCGTCATTCCATGCTCGATGTTGGTATAGCGATAGGGCAGCAGTTGGCCGGATGGGCAGCGGTAGACGTCCTCATCATGCAGGTAGGCGAAGTCCTGTTTGCCGAACCGGCCCTCCGCCTTGGCGTTCGACGTCATCGGCTTGGGCAAGGTGACTGCAACGCCAGCCTCTTCGCAGGCCAATATCTCCTCTCCGTCGAAGTAGCCACGGTCGGCGACCGCATCGAGCTTGTCCACTTCGAGTACTTCTTTGGCTTGCTTCGACATACGAGCAAGCTGCCCACGGTCGTTCCCGACGTTTATGACCTCGTGCGTAACAATCAAATGGTGTTCGGTGTCCACCGCGACCTGGACATTGTAGCCGACGACACCCGATCCGCGTCCACTGGTGGCCATCGAACGGGCATCCGGATCGGTCAGCGATATCTGTTGATCCGGCGTGTTGCGCATCTGCGCATCAAGCACTTCCAGGCGGCCCATCTCCTGCTTCAGCCGAGCGATCTTTTCCTTGATCCTCGTCGTCTTGATGCTGATCGCTTCCGATGGCTCCTGCCGATCGGCGCTATCGAGTTGACGCAGATATCGACCGACGCTTTCCTCGATCTGCGCCATCCGCCTCGCCATCTTGGCATGCGTGAAGTTGCGGTCGCGGTTGTTCACCGCCTTGAACTTGCTGCCGTCGATTGCGACGCTTGGGGTCTGCAACAGGCCCATTTGCCGGCATAGTGCAATGAACTTCGCACAAACCTTCCGAAGCGCCGCCCCATTGTCCTTCCGGAAATCGGCGATCGTCTTGTGATCGGGAGCCAGGCGGCCGATCAGCCACATCACCTCGATATTGCGGCACGCCTCACGTTCCAGGCGGCGACTGGATTGCACCCGATTGAGATAACCGTAGATGTAAAGCTTCAGAAGCACTGCCGGATGATAGGAAGGCCGGCCCGTCTTCTTGGCGATCACACGCTCAAACCCCAGTCCATGCAGGTCGATCGCTTCGACGAACGCATCGATCACATGGACCGCGTTGTTCTCGCTTACCCAATCCTCCAGACATTCCGGCAAAAGCGTCAGCTGGGATCTGTCCGCGCCTTCAACGAAGCGTCCCATCCGTATCCCCCATCACGAGACCGAGGAATCGTAGCCGACTCGCGGCTTTTCACACATGGGGTAATTCCGGACTCGGAGCCATACTCAGGCTCTGGGAATCAGCTCTCCAGGACTCGACGAGGCCTACCTCAGGGCCTTGCAATGACGGAGAGAGGCAATGGAGCACTATG
>Ga0209389_1000394_pt1 | contig 26045 bp, 13 predicted proteins | sample CowpearedBW_FD_187526 | JGI IMG/M metagenome (GOLD analysis project Ga0209389, IMG submission 187526) | Root nodule microbial communities of legume samples collected from California, USA - Cow pea red BW (SPAdes) (version 2) | ecosystem: Host-associated > Plants > Roots > Nodule | place: USA...
AATAGATAAATGGATGATGTCAAAAAATTAATGACTACCTTGGCACCACTCATTTCATAATGGTTTAAGACCTTTTGTATGTACCCTTATTGAAAGAACATCTTCTAATCACGATCCCACTTGATCTTCATGCCAACAATTTTACAGTAGCTATTAAGTCTTTCATCTTAAATTCACTACCTAATAGTGACTTTAGCTTTTAAATCTCCATGTTATACATGAATGCTATAACCATATGTTCTACATACAAATAGAACATAAACATGGGAACCATCTTATACCTTCTTATGGTACACTTAAGCATCATAAAGACTTTTGTTATACCTATGAGAGAGAATGGACTCATTGAATCTCTTAAGTCATTGCCTTAGATATTACTTCAAATGATACAACAACCTTCGTAGTCTAATTTTCTTTCCTTGGTTCTTTGAAATTTTCAACTTAAGATATTAGAATATCTACCTTAACTTTTTCGTAGAGGAGGGTGTCACACGCCAAGCCACTCTAGCTCCATATCTATGAGTGCCCATAAGCACAAGCAAAACTCTAACGGACATGTGTGTTGGAGTATAGGTATAAAGATCCCTTTATAGTCCACTCCTTTTTTCTGACTATACCTTTTGGCCACAAAGTAAGCCTTATACGTGACAACTTCAACATCAAAGGTAGAGTTTCCAATCTTCTTCTTATAGACCCACCTACATCCTACAAGTCTTAAGAAGGGACTATAATTCCTCATGGATAACCATAGTTGAATTGTTAGACTTTAAGATATGCCCATGTCCCACAAAGGTTTACTCACCCTAACAACCCTTTAAATTACCGCTAGTTTGATATGTTTGGATGATCTCATTTTCATACTCTAAGGGTGAATGTAAACGCTACCTGTAAGCCCCGTGGAAATTAATTAATTTAAATAATTAATTGATTAATAACTGTGGGTGGTGGGAACTTTGATAGCATTAAATGTTAATTGGTATGGCGTGGAAAAGTACAAGCTCAAGTGGTTGAGAGTACTTGATTGTGTGAGAGGACTTGGGTTCGAGTTTTATGTATTCCAATTGTGTGTTATTTGATTTATTATTATTTTTAATAGTATATTTGAGCCTGTTTAGTGATAGTATAATCAAGAGATTATAATAATTATCATCAAAGATGATTTGTTTGAATGGTGATGAATTGATTTAACATTAGGAGAGTCACGGGTTCAAACCTTGATAGACATGAATTATTTTATTTTATAATAAGCAGCTTTGGCTTGAATGTGAAAGGGCAGAGAAAACCTAGCAGAAGGGGTAGCCAAGCTTGAATGTGAAAGGGCAAAGAAAACCTAGCAGAAGGGGTAGCCAATAGGGGCTGAAAACCATTGTGTAATGATCATCCTTGAATAGAAATTAAAACCACCATAAAGCCTATTTTCGTTTTAGCACTTAAACCCCTAATTAAGACACATATAAAAGGCAATTTTGGGGGAAAAGAAGGGTTTTAGCAGTGCTGTTAATTGGCTTTTGAAAAGAGAACGAAATTAGAGAGTGAGAGGTGAGTTTCGGGTATGCAAGAGGCTGAAGTGGGAGAAAGTCTGAGGCAAAGCACTAGTGAGAAAAAAGGGACACTCTTCTCTTCCCAAATTTTAATCAAGGATTTCAGGTTAGGGGAAGCTGTCTTTATGTGTGTGAATTAAATTATAGAGTTGTGCTTTTGGGTTTTCTCTTCTCCATTGATTCTTGTATGATATGAAATCCGTGTTATATGTTATGAGATTGAGAAGTTGAGGTAAATTGATGTTGCTGTAAAGTCTTTTATGCTTTATGCGACTAGAATGAGGGTTTTGGTACTGTATTGGTTGCCTATGGTTAAACCTCATGTTTTGGCGATTCAAATGGAATTAAAACAGGTTCATGTGATGTGCTTGTTGATATAGACTGTTTTGTAATGGTGGTGATGTGTTTTGGTATTCATTGGATTGTTTGCTTGCGAGATTAGAGACGAAACTCTACTATTTTCGCCCAAGCGAGTTACTCTCGCCTAAGCGAAAGTTGCAGATTATCGATCTTGGTTCTGGTTTGAGCTTTTCGCTTGGCGACCATTGTTAGGGTTGAGCAACATGCTCTCCTGCTTAGGCGAGAATGGCTAGCCGAAGCGAGGTCACGATGAGACTTGTGCATGTTACATTGAATCCTCATCCAGGCGAGGGACTGTGTGTTTGAGCGAACGAGGGTCTCGATAAGACGAGAAGGTCTCGCCTCAGCGAGATATAGCGGTGAACTCATAATGATTATGAGGGTGGGTGTTTTGTGGAATAATAAATATTTTTTGACTTATCGGGTGGGTGTATTTCATATTTATTTATATCTGTGTGCATAACTCACCATATCTGCTTGTGTGTGGCGATGATCGGGTAACTTGTTATCCGGGAGCAGATGATGTTTCAGGTGAGCCAAGAGTTGCATAGAGGCAGAGTGAGGGAGCAGAGTACGAGGGGATTTTATAAATACTTTTATTTAATTTTCATGTAATTAAATTACTATTTTGGACTTTCAAATTGTAATAGAGAATTATAAGTATTTTGTTTATTTATAGTGGATATTAAATTTAAAGGTTTTAAAAATTTTCCACGTTTCGGGAAATGGATTGATAATAAATGAGGTTTTCATGTCATAATTGTTTAATTCTTTTTATTTTAAGTAATATCGTATCGGGATGTTACAGTTGGTATCAGAGAAAAATTTTTGAAAATATTTTAAATATTCTGGGGCTTTTGGCGAGTGAGATTATCGATTGATTATTTTTTGTGTTTGAGTTAAATGTTGTAAAGGTATGAATGGCTTTGTTTAACTAAGTGACTGATTCTTAACAGTTGAAATGTGGCGTATTCAGGCTATGGCTGCTAACAGGAGGAGAAGGAATGGAAATGGTGATGATGACATCGTGGAGGCTATTCACTGGATGGTGGATGCGATGCAGCCACCTGTAGCAGCGCAGCCCAGAGCAGTGATTGCGTCGGTCAGGGTGCCAACTATGGAGGATTTCCTACGACACAAGCCAGTAAAGTTCACTGGCAAAGCCTCTCCTGATGAAGCAGATGCATGGTTCCGCAAATGTGAGAAGATATTCAATGTGATGAACTACGCGAATGAGAAGAAGCTCCTTTTTGCCACCTATCTACTGAATGATGACGCCGAGTATTGGTGGGCGGGAATGCAACAATAGATGCAAACCCGAGAAGAACAGGTGGACTAGACCAGCTTCAGGACTCGTTTCCTAAAAAATATTTCTCAAATACGACTAGGTAGGACAAGGAGGCTGAATTCCATGCACTGCAAAAAGGGATGAATGGAGGTCTCTAAAGTTTGAGCGAGGACACAAACATGAGCTAAAGAAGGTGGTAACGCCTTTGACAGAAAGAAGATTCCCAATCTTGGTGGAACAGGCCAAGAGTGTTGAGCACCTGGAGAAGGGTCCTGGTCCCGTTGTTCGACATCAGGGGAATGTCGCAGAGGCTAGACAGATGAAGAAGCCTTACAGCCGTCTTCCTACCACCTCTGGAGACTTTAAATGCTTCCAATGTGGGGGAGCGCACTTGAAGAGGAATTGTCCTAAGTTGAAGAGTCAAACCAGTGGACAAGGGATCAGTCCTTGTTGCTTCATATGTGATGAGGTTGGGCATTTTTCTAACCAATGCCCAGAAAAGAAGACCAGTGCGACGAAGAAACCATCACCTCCTAGATCAGAGAGACCTAAAGTTGCTGGAAGGGTCTTTGCTATGACCTCTACAGAAGTTACACAGTCAGGTAATCTCATCATGCAATCTTGTTTACTTGGGGGGCATAATGTACTTGTATTATTTGACTCTAGAGCAACGGATGTGTGGCGAAGATAAGCTTAGAGAAATGTGACTTGGACTGTGAGTTGTTGGTTTCAACTCCATCTTCGAATCAGGTGGTTACTAGTTCAGTTTGTGTTGCGTGTGTGATTGAAGTGGCAAGTCGCAGATTCAAAGTGAACCTGGTGTGCTTGCCTCTAGAGGGATTGGACGTTATACTGGAATGGATTGGCTGTCTAACAATCACATCATGATCGATTGTTGACGGCGCAATTTGGTATTCCCAGAACATGCAGGGTTAGAGTTGATCTCAACTCAGCAAGTATTGAAGGAACTACAAGGAGGGGCCACATGTTTTATGGTGGTGGCCAAGCTAGATAAGAAAAGTGCTTCAAAGATAATCTGATCCATACCGGTGGCCACTGAATATGCGGATGTTTTTCCAGATGAAGTGCCAAGATTTAGATTGCATGCATGAACTCATAATGATTATGAGGGTGGGTGTTTTGTTGAATAATAAATATTTTTTGACTTATTGGGTGGGTGTATTTCATATTTATTTATATCTATGTGCATAGCTCACCTTATTTGTTTGTGTGTGGCGATGATCGGGTAACTTGTTATTCGGAAGTAGATGATGTTTCAAGTGAGCCAGGAGATGCTTAGAGGGGGAAGTGAGGGAGCAGAGTACGAGGGGATTTTATAAATACTTTTATTTAATTTTCATGTAATTAAATTAATATTTTGGACTTTCAAATTGTAATAATAGAGAATTATAAGTATTTTGTTTATTCATAGTGGATATTAAATTTAAAGCTTTTTTTAAAAATTTCCCACGTTTTGAGAAATGGATTGATAATAAATGAGGTTTTCATGTCATAATTGTTTAATTCTTTTTATTTTAAGTAATATGCTACCGGGATGTTACACTACCCATGAGTATCACTTTTAGTCTAATTAGATGATTTAAGGTTAAATATGTTTTTAGTACATAAACTTTAAAGAAAAATTGGAATTCATCCCTAATATAGACTCTGATACAATTTAGTCCCCAAACTTTAAAAATAAATACATATGGTCCTTCTAATGCAACTGCGTTAAACTTTTTTTACGTGTCGATTGATGTTTCAAACTAGCATTTGAGCTCTTTACATTGTTATGTTTGTAGTTAGAATCACCCTTTGTTTAAGTGGTAACTATTATCAAAGGTTATACACCTTTTTTTTCTAAAAATTTCATGTTTATCCTTTTAGGTATCCCATTTTGTTATAGTGTATGATGAATAATACAATATCTAATAATACCTTAACCTTTAAAGAAGTTGTGAAACTCTTTAGAGTAGAATTTCAACCCATTGTTTGTCCTTTGATGCTTTTCTTTCTTATTAGTCCGTTTAACCATAAGATTAGTCAAATTTTAAATGAATGAAGGCTTTAAATTTGTTGGATTGAGTGTTTAACACTAAGACAAAAGATATAATTGATCGCCAAAACACAACTCTTTATATATAATGAAAAGTAAAATAAAATTCAAGCAAGAACTTTAAATAAATAACTAGGTATGGAGTAAAATGTCTTAAACAAATATAATAAGAAAAAACATTATTAATATATATATATATATATAATAATAATTTTCATTAAGGATGTTTTTATTAACATTTTTTAATTAATATGTATGTATATTTTTTCTCACTATTTATTTATTATTATTATTATTTCCATTTTACTTAGTCAACACGGTTTTCCAATGTTCAAACCATATATAGATAACACACTATATATGATTTTTATGAATTTAATCACAAAAGTAAAATCATAAATGTTTGCTTTCTGCTCACCGTAAATATGGGTTATGAGGTCAGTAGGGAATGGGTGAGGGTGGGTTTAATAACCTCGATAATTGAAAGTACCTCTATAACAACTAAGTTAGTAGAGGGAGGAGGAGAAGCTAAAATCTCCATAAAACTCTCTTCAACGAACAAGGAATGACAACCACTCTCAAAGGATCATTTCTTTGTAATGTTAACAACTTCTCTTTCTACAAAGGAGGCCCAAACATGAGAGGAATAATAAAAATTACAAGAAAAAGGCATTATAGAAAAGATTGTGTACTTAGTTGTTAGAAGAAAGAGAGGGGTGACAAGAGAAAACACAAACAAAGGGAGAGGAAACAAAGACATCAACTCCGTAATGTGTTTTCTAGTAATACAAAGTGCTAAAAAAGGAAGTCAAAACAACTTTAAATGAAGAAACATTAATTCATTTTGCTTGAAAGGATGTGTTCTCTCCAAATGTCAAGTCTTTAATGGTGTGTCTTAGAAATACAAAATCATAACAAACTAAGGGTTGTGTCATTTTAGAGTCTATGAAATCCCTTACTAAACATATTTATGATAAGTTCTTCAATAATTATTTATTTATATGATAAATTGATTATTCATTAAATTGATAATTGAGAAAAAAAGTTGTTATATTTTTTTATCATCAAATGTTAGTAGTTTGTATTTTATTAGTCGTTAGTTTTTATATTTAAATAATCAAATTAATGTTAAGTATGCTTTATTAGTATGCTTTTTATACAAACAATATGGGGAATAGAAAACAAAAACCAAAAATAACAAAGTATGCAACAAAATAATTCTTCCAAACTTGCAAGAATTTGTGAGGATCAATAAGAATAAAAATGACAACAATAATCACAAAAGAGAACACTTATATTTTTAACGTGGGAAAACCCTTTCAATGTGAGAACTACACTAGTACAAGTCAGTCAATCAAGCTTTACCAAGATCAAATACGGTTATAAGAGAGTCAAATCAAAAAGCACAAACAAGTGCCTATAACTAGCCAAAACATCAAAACAATAATCCTCTAAAATATGAAGAACAAAGAAATAGAAATCTAAAACTGAGCAATAGTATGAGACTGATTTCTCTAACCACAAACATTCAATTGGAGATCCCAATGGTTAAAATGAAGAACTATATGTTGTAAACCTTCTGTCAAAGTTTCATCTTGATCCAACGGCTAAGGTAGCAGAAATCGTAACTTTAGTGAGGGAGCTCAATGAATATGATGACAAATTTTCTCACTTTTATCTCCTCCAAACGTGCCAAAAATAGGACATTCAAGAAAACCGTTCTCGACATAGGTTAAGTGAGACAAGTAGACTTGATTAGGTTGAAATTTTTAGACACATAGTAAGGAGCTCAATTGATGAGTCACTATTTTCCCTTATTCCATTGCCTTTTTGTGCCCATCTTGATGGTTGTTTAGTGCTTAATTGTCTATTGTTAGTGCATTTTCATCTATTGGGCTACATTGGGCCATTACTATGAATTTTGATTAATTTGACATTAATTGGTCTATTTTCGTTTCTAATTTTTTTAGGTATTTTTGTGAAGCAATTTTGGAGCTTGTACACTAATATTAAGATGAAGAGAGAGTTGTCACATCATTCCCACATCATTGCCACGTCTATGCCATGTCATTTTGCTTGTCCACGTCATTGGGCCAACATTTTTGTAAATATGTGGATCTGTGGTGATGTGACCACAAGTTTAGTAGGATTTTAGGTTTTTTGCATAGTCGTTTACCCCCATTCTATTTTGGCACATTTTTTAGAGCCTCCATTGGAGACTCATTCAAGAATCCACAATTGTATTGATTCCTTGAAGAACTGAAATGAGACCATGGGGTTGTTGTTTTGTAGTGCATTTTTGTTCTAGTTTGCTCTTCATCTTGTTCAATCCATGCTTATTTGAATGAACACGAAATTCAGTGATGTTTAATCATGGTTTTACATTTTCTACACTTTTACAGCCCCTTATATGCTTAATGAGTTTGGGTTCTGTCACAGTTCTTAATCTGTGTGTGAGAAGTTGAATGATATGTGCTCTGCTTAATTGCATAATGAACTTGTGTTAATCTTTGCTTAATTGGTTAATTTCGAGTTTCATGAGAGTAAAATGGATAGAATAATTATTTTCGTAATCTGTGATTGGTGGGTTTTCATTGGAATCAAGGAATCAATACGTTTTAAAAAAATTTTGATTAAATTTTTACAATTACGTGTTCTTAATTTTTTGTTGGAATTTGAATATGCCAAACCAAACCCTCCCCCCTCCCTTTTTGTTGTATCTGGAAGGCTTTGATTGAAAACAATGGTCACTTTTTGAAGACCTTGGGTTAACTCCTAAGTATTGCATTTACACTCTTTAATTTGGTCAGGTACAACCTTGATCACCAACCCAAAATATCTCCCCCCTCACAACTATGTGGAGGTGACTGCCAATTAGACAATCTCACAAGAAACTTCAAACTTTTGTCTTGGTAATGCCTTAGTCACATATCAACATCATCATCTATGTGCACTTTATCTAACTCTAACAAATTAGGATTTAAGCAATCACAAATCTAATGATACCTCACATCAATATGTGTGGCTTTAGAATGAAAAGTTGGATTCTTACCAAAATGGATAACACTTTGACTATCTACAAATAAGGCTTGATAAATAAGGCTTAGACTATTAGACGATATTGGATGACACTAACTATTAGACGAGTCAAGATCAGATAATCATATGGCGCAAAAAGGTTAAACAAATCACAAGATGATACCAAGATGAAATCTGATATGATCAAATAAATCTTAACATTGAAATTGATGATCAAATCAATGAAAAGAATATCATAGTATCCAATTAAGAAGATTGAGAAGTAAGTATTCAAAGGCTCAACATAAATTGAAGATATTATGATTAAGGATCTAATTGAAGATATATCTTAAGAATATCAAGATTGATTAAATAGAAATATAAAGGAAAACCTCTTTAATTGAACATTGAGAATATTATGATATGATTATCAACCAATCACGAGCAAGGAAAAAACTATGTAGATCAAAGACAACAAGAGAATATCCATATGATTGAATAACGATACAATGAAGATTAAAATTCAAATTTTTGAATGCTAAAAAGGAAAGAATCGATAATTCATAGGAATCAATACACTTGACTGATTTACTAAGAACTTTCGAATGAAGAATTAAGAAGATATTGAAGATTTGCATAATATACTCAATTGAATATGCTTCAATGGTCAATTGGCACAACTTGATTTTAAATACAAAGACTGATGAGTCATTACTATCCCCATTCCATTGCCTTTTTGTGCTCATCTTTATAGATGTTTAGTGCTTAATTGTTTATCTTTAGTGCATTTTCGTCCATTGGGTTTTATTGGGCCATTATTCCGAATTTTGATTAATTTGGCATTAATTGGTCTAATTTTCGTTTCTAATTATTTTGTAGTTTGTGAAGTAATTTTGGAGCTTGTACATTAATCTTAAGATGAAGAGAGCTTCCACATCATTTTCATGTCATTTCCACGTCATTCAAGCGATTGGGCTATCATTTTGGACCAAGAGTGACATTTTTGTAATTTTGCAGTCTTGAGTGGTTTTTTTTTTTAAAATGAGTGGTTGAATTGAGGGGAACATGTTTTAAGGGTTTTAGGAGGGTTTTGGAGACCTCTCTTCTCTCCCATTATGATTTAACGTTTTATGAGAGCACCCACTTGGGAATTCTTCATTTTTGTGATTTTGTAACCATTGGAGCACCACCCAACTTAGGGTTTTTGTCCCATTCAATCGAAATTGCGGTTGTTCCCTCTTTTCTTACTCTTATAATGCAATTTTGTTTTTGTTTGAGTTGTATGTGGAATTCAATGTCTACCTAAACCCTCTGTATTGATTCCTTGAAGAAATTGAAATGAAACCATATAGTTTTTATTCGTTTTCGAATTTTGTTCTGGTTTGCCCTTCTTCAGGTTGCATTTTCATGGTAAAACATGAAATTGATGTATGCTTAATCTCAAATTCGTGTTTGTGCACCTAAATTGGCTTGTATTCATGCTTAATGGGTATGGGTTGTTCATAGCTTGCTTAATTTGTGGGTGTTATTTGCTTGAAATATGCTTTGCTTAATGGTATATTCAACTCTTGTTAATGTTCGCTTAGTTGATTAGTTTCAGATTTCATGAGAGCAAATTGGATAGAACAATTAATTCCGTAATCTGTGATTGGTGAAATTTCAATTGAATCAAGGAATCAATATTGTTTTATAACACTATTTTATTTATCTACAATTACGATTTGAATTTTGTTGTGAATCTGCCAAACCCCCCACCCTATTTTGTTGTGTTTGAATCTGGAACCTTTGAACGATAATATTAGTAGTTTAGGAGATGAATTTGGGTCCATTACCAAGTACTACATTTAAATTGTTTAATTTGGTTAGGTACGACTTCGATCAAAGACCAACATGAAGAAGAGAAGATGAAAGAATGCTGAAATAAAGAATGAGCAAAATTGTAAAAATCTATACAAGGATTCAAAGTGAGAATACTCTAAGTGCATAAAGTCAAATTCATATTTTGTAGATTGATATTTGGGTTGAGTGAAAACCATTGTAATAACATTCAAATTGTGAAGTTTGTTATGTCACCTTGGTTGTACTCTCCTGGTGAGAGATTATTGATGTTGATTGTAATTGAGAGTTCTTGATCTTAGGAGAAGATTGAGAAGGATACTTGAAAAGGTTTATGCTTATAACTTGGAGAGGTTTATACTCGTGATATCTAGAGAGATTGATTCTCATTGCAACCTGAAGAGGCTGATACTCATGTTAATCAAGGAATTTCATTAGTGGAACTTCTTAAGCAGATTTCTTAGGAGATGGGAAGTATCCTCAACGTTTGGGAGAACTAGTATAAATCCTTGCATTCCTTTCTGCCTTATACTTTTAATTCGCTTAAATTATGTCTGCGCAAAAATGATTTTAAAATGTCTGCAGGCTCTATTCACCCCCTTTCTAAAACCACGTTGCCCCAACATAAACTTAATCAAATAGCCTAAAGTGGACTTTTTGGAATCAATGTATCCACCCATATCAGAGTTTGAGTAACCCATCAAAGTAGATTTATCACCTCCAAAACAAAGCCTCAAATCACTAGTACCACAAAGATACCTCAAAATCTTTCACAAAATGTTAATGTTTTTTACTTACATTAGACAAATATCTAGTCTTGTACATACCATTGCACGCGTCAAATTGCACCATAAATGCATAAGGAACTTCATTTGAAGGACTTTGTTTACCACTCAATTTAAAATAGGTAGCAAGAGGAATGCACACAGCTTTATGAAGAATCACTTCAATATAAGCTGCAAGGGCCCCATTTGATAGATCCACATTAAGAGTAGTTGAGGATGATGCAACAATTATACTTATAGTTAATACCATAAGACTTGTAGTTTGGATTAATTTTACCCACGTCCCACGGTGGATATTTCAAAATGTTTTTATTGGAAAGTAGTGTCATTCTACTAAGAAAAGGCTTATCGTCAATGAAAACCGAGTGAAGATCTATGCAGAAGATTCTTCGACTCTCAAATCAATAAAAGTACAAAAAAATTATAAGTGTGTAAAAAAGAGAATAAGAATTGATCATCAAGGTGGATCAAAATTATAATATATGTAAATATTATAATTGATTACCAAATAAAATTAATTGACAAAATATCTTATATTTTAATTATTATTTCTATATCAATTATCAAGTGGTCTATTGTATTTATTATGGTGTAATTATATTTTTTAAAATATAATATATTCATTATGTGAATATTTTAATATTTTTTAAATATTATTTTCCAGTTTAAATGATGAAGGTACAATCTTAATATTGAACTTCTTTTTTAGTATTAACTTTTTTTCCTCAATTCTTGCTATTTGACAGGTCTACCATCCAACAAGTGCAATTAATATCTATTTTATCATTTCACACCTGATCCTCTACATATTTTTTTTTTTGTAAATAGGATGAATTATCGACCATTATTTAATAGTTTATATGCTCATATTTATGGTCAGAAGCTCAAAATCTTTGCCCGTGTGAAAGCATAGACTTGTTAGGATAAAGATAGACTCGTCGATTTATATGATAAAGATGTAAATAAGTCAAATGACCAATGAAATGAGACTGAGACTAAATAGTAGTACGAAAATTTCTGTTCATACGTAAATAATTTTTTAGCTATCTATTATTTGTATACGTACTATTAACTACATTTCATAAAAATAATAAAATATTCATAAAATGATATCAATAAATTATTTCTAACTTTATTCAATAAAATATAACTACCCAATAATAATATTTTCCTTCTTTAAATAAATACCCATCATTCACAATATAATATAATTACCCAATAATAACTATTCAATAAAAAAAACTATTTTGGCAATGACCCAGAAAAAATTTTGGATACCAAAATATAAATATATTTAAATTTCATCTATTCTCGTGTAGAGAAAATTAAGTAGGTTCTTGATTTTTATTAACAATAATAAAAAATTTGTATAGGATATTATCGAGATAATGTCATTTTGAGTAGAATGTACATCTTATTTCTGATTATAAGAACATGATTAAGATAACCAGAAGATTAAACACCCTAGAAGATACATTACCTAGGTATCCTAAAATTTGACCTAATGAAGGTCCATCCAAGAAAAAGCCCATGTGATAGGTATAAAAGGAGCATTGTTAACAATGTAAAAGAGTATACATTTATTACTATAGTTACTGTATTTGACAATTACTGATTTGGGCGTCAGAGAGTCTTTTGGAGGGACTCCCCGCATCTTGGTAGAACCAAAAGACCTCACTTAGACATCACAATAAGCGCATCATGAATTAAGAGACTAAAAAGGATCTTATAAGGACATATTAACCTCATATACGAACATTTTGTGTCCATTGTGGGACCAATTTAATGTTAGAAGATCACGTGGTGTCAACAAGGGACATGGTTAATTACGAAAAATAACAAATGGTTGGCGTTTGGGCAATCGCACAACGAAAGACATGACTTTGTTACTAGAGAATGAGGACGAGATGAAGTCCTAAGGGAAGAAAATATGTGGATGAAAAAGAAATTTGAGGATGCATCAAGGTACCAAGAAATAACAAGAGAGGATCCCAACAATCATGGTCGTGGATGGCACCAATGACCGAGACCAAAAGCTCAAGAAGAATGGAAACCTAACAACCTAACATCGAACTTATGTTGGTTGGGTTAGAATGATCTCATATACATCTATTCATTAACAGAGTAATGGAAGTCAATCTTCCTACAAATCTTAAAGTATTAACCATCGACCGTTACGATGGGAGCATCAACTTGGATGAGCATTTACACATGTATGTTACCTAGTCAAGTTTGAACACTCACTACACCATTTTTTGTCTTGGGCAACACTAAACTTGTCAACACATAATAAAGTGTTGCCTAAACATATAAAAGGCAACAATTTTATTCATGTGGTTTAAAATTTACTAAAGACCACACTTTTTTGTAGATGTGGTTTAAAATTTATCAAAGACCACATTTCATAAAATGTTAATTATTTATACCACATTTTTTAAAACGTTGTCTTCAAAATGTGTGGTCAAAACCATAAATATATCATGAAATTATTCTCATTGAAAATGATATATGATTTTTACTTTATCTTTTTACTAGTTTACTAATTTAAATATTTTACTAATTTAAAAATAGTAATATTTAAAAATAGTAACATTTAACTAAATCAATTTGATAAATTATAGTAACTTTTATTAAATAAATGTTATTATAAATTGTTCCTACGGAGAACAAATAAGACATGTCAGACACAAGCATTACCTTACCTCAATCTGTAATCTCCTTAGTAGGCTTCCTTCCGGCTGCTATGTGTCATTTGTGGGTATCTCGGTGTGGACTGGTTTGGACCCGAGAGGGGTTACCTACGGAAGAGACTCTAACGCTCAAGTCAGCTGAAAACTCTCAGAAAGTCAAATCTCGTAATTAAGTGAGTAATGAATACTTACCTTTATTGTTGGGGTACATGCGTATTTATAGGTTATTAATTATGTCTGGCCACGTCATGGATTGGGCCTCTATTTGGGCCTTAGGTGGGCCTGGGCCTTGGTCCAGGTCACTTGGCATGACTATCGCGGGCCTTATGGGTTTGGCTGGTAACGCTATGCTAAGTTCTTGTTTAGTTTCTTTAAGATAACAGCTTATGCCGACTAGTTCTTTAGTGACCTAGATGGGCTGCTCTTATAGCGGTTTAGACCGGTTACTTTCTTTTGCTTGACATATGTATGGTGATTATTTGCGTCTTTGGCAACTATGTGGACGGGTCTTTATGGCTATAGTCGGACTAAACCGCCTAGGTGTAGTACATAAATTATATTTTAAATAAATATTATTATAAATTATTAAAATATATTAATAATTATATATGAAATTTTCATAAATTAGTATAACGAAAATTTGAAATTTATAGTAAAAGATCATGTTAAGATTATTAACATTTTAAATTTAAAAACTTTATATGTAGCATAAATAATCATATCTTGTATTACATTACGAAGATTAAGATTGTATTTGAAAATCTATTTTGGAAATTGTGATTATTAAGTATGTTTTGTTATATGAGTAGGAAAACATTTAATTATGAAAGTTAAAAAAAAAGTGTTGGATGCATTAGTGTATAATTAATGTGACATAAATCAATGAGATAAAATATATAAGAATTATCTAAATGCATAATTATAATTTTAAAAGTATTGGTCTAAATGAACATTTATATTTTAAACCAATTTGAATATTTTGCTAAAAATGTTATAATAACTAATATTTATTTTTTGGTCACATTAGAAAAGTGTTATTTGAAAGTTAAGTAACATTTCAAACATTCTTGTCTATACAATAAGCAACATTTTAAAATGTATTGTTTATAAATGATAAGCAACATTTAAAATATATTGCCTATAACGTCGATCAATTTAGTAAACAATAGGCAGAAGAAGGGAGAATCGTTATGAACGTCCATGGAACATTTTAGGAAAGTTCATTTGAACATTTAAAACATATGCGAATAGTTTGTGTTAGAAACCAATAATAAATCTTGATGAGTTATTCAAGAGAGCAACTACGTTTATGCAGTTGGGAGAGGTGAGTGAGTTATGAAACAAAGCTTAAACTGAAGTTTTATCTTCTGAGAAGAAATCCTCTAATTGGGAGCATGCTCCCCAACCAAGATCACGAGTAAAAGAGCCAAGACCTCCATGCTTTTCTCACACTCCTCTTAATGTTAGTCGAACTTGAATACTAATACTGATCTTATACCAACACATGGGAAGGTTCCCTTACCACTAAATGTCAAAAGTACTAAACATAGCAAATATCACTACAATTACTGGCATACCATCGATGAGTGCGATGCACTGAAAGATAAGATTGAAGAGTTGATCCAAGAAGGACATCTTTGGCATTTTGTTCGAGGATATGAGAAGGAGGGACATGTAGTTGTGGGCGGTATGGTTAACACTATATGGAAGGCCGAAATAAAAGAGGGAAAGACAACAACGAGATCCATCTTGCGAAGTCTCCTTCTGAGATGATATCAGTACAATCATATGACATTTTGTTGGGAGAGGTGTGTCAAGTTCCACCCAGAAGATGCACCTTAGGATGGTCGAATTTGTAAATGTCGGGTGTCACAACCTAGAAGGAGGATGCCACCATTAACATTTATGGTGACCATGGTTGAGATTGAAAACTTTGCCATAATGTTGTTGGTCGACCAATGAGAAATACCTTTAACCAAAGGACCTACAAGAGTTATGACTAGGAAGATACAAGAAGACTTGGCCTCCTCTAAGCATGCTAGACCCAAGTTAAAGTTCATCTAGGCTAAGGAGGATGTGAAGACTTAGCCTAGGACTCTATGTTTGTAAATATTAGATAGAATCTAATTTTTAGCCTTGTATTATGGGCCTAGTAGTATAGGGATTTCTTTAGGCCATGCATTTGGGCCTTGGAAGGTTTTGGGCCTTAAAACCATTTTGGACCGAGAAAAGTTGGACCTTGGAATGGTATGCATCACCTAAGGTTCTAACTGTAATTTGTGCCAAGCTTGGTGGGCAAGCTTCTCCATTAGCGCACCAAAGCAAGGAACATGTAATTTCTTAGGTGGCAAGTCACACCTTGCACATGAACTTTTTTTGGCTCCAATTACAACATTCTAAACCATTTTTCCCTATCTTTGTCTAGACAACCAAAATCTCCTTTACTCCTATAAATAGAGAGCTCTAGGTCTTGTAAATTCATTCATGAATATAATAGGGAAACTCTATTTAGATGAATTCGGGCCTTTCTCCTTTTGTGAATCAACTTAGGCTAGAGCTCCTTTAGTGGCTTCCTCTAGCCTCCTTTATTGAGTGTTGACCTAACCTCACTTGAGAGCATTCACAATACACCATAGCCAAACCTCTTTACTATCATTGTACCCAACTGTCACGTCTTACATGATGCCATGGAGTTCTCCATCAGTTACTCATGGACTCCAAGCTTGAAGGTAGACTCATCATAGGAATCTTTATCGATATCCTTCACTGGAAGACTCTCAAGAGGTTATAGATCTCAAAAGAAAAGATCTAGCCAAATTATGATCAAATCATAGGCTTCACAAGAGATAGGGTGGGTACTCGAGGATACATTAATTTGTACACTAAATTTGGAGGAGGGGGGAATACACGAGTTATACATATCAAATACGTTGTGCTAGAACTGAACACTTCATATAATATCTTACTCTAAAGGCAATTTTTAAATTCATTAGGGATGATCATGTTGCTATTCAGTTTCCTTCAACTTTAGGGACGTAATCACGGTACATGTGGATTAAAAGAAAACAAGAGAATGTAATGCCTATACATGTTTGACTAACATCATATGAACCAAAGATACACAATGTAGAGAAAGTAGGGGCAACAAAAATAGTCAATCTCGACCCCTGAGTCAACAATAACATTCAGATAGAATCAAAGGGAGATACTTGTTTCTTCCAAATCAATAGTTAAGGGCAGAACACTAAGATCGAAGGGTGTTGACTGGCAAGTTCTAATCTAGCAAGTGTACTAGGTCATTTGTACTACTCACAAGTGTCGTATCCACATGAACTTGTTCAAATGTTCAATTTGTCTAAGTTTGTTTATGATTTACTTACGAAGACAATTTTAATAGAGTGTTGATAATGACGTAAAACAAGACAATAAAATATTGATGCAATCAATTGATAAATATTTATTGAAATTTGGGTTCACTTGTCTTTATCAACTACACTCTCACAATTTTATGAAATAATAGAACAATTAGTATTGTCATTAAAATTTAACTAATGTAGATCCAAATTAATTCCTTGAGTTTAGAATTTAAGGATCTCAAGCACAACCTTCATTCCTCAAGCACTAATGCATGAATCCTCCATTAAAGTGAAAGACTTGTTAACTTAGCAAGAGCAAGTAGATCTATTCCTAGCATCTAAGTACAGGAGTTGACTTGGTTGGCCACAAATTAAAGACTAATTTTCCAACTCAATTAAATAAGATGATTGCTCAATCCAACCATGCATATAAGCACAAACCAAATCAATAACAATATTATTATTGATAAAATAGTACCACTATATAGAATCAAAATAAACTATTCCCAATATCAACAAAAGGAAGTTTATCTATCCATCTTGATCTTCCTAGTAAGCACTTGGAGTAGTTACCCTTCTTTTCATACTTTCTATAAAGATATTACAATATAATATGGAAAGAAATCCTGGACAAAGGCTAGAAAAGATAATAAAATAACAAGATATGTCTCTATATTTTAGAAAATATTGGTGTGGCTTTAGCTTTATCTTGAACGCTTCAACGGTAGAGGTTTGCTTTCGTGCATGGATTCCTTTAAGCTTAAGCATCGTGCTCTGATGATCTAGTCTTAAGGTTTCCCTCCTGCGAGGGCTTCCTTTAGGCTTAAGCCATTCATGAAGAAGCTTTAACTGTTTAGATTTCTTTGTTGCTTTAGTTGTGCAGTCTTATTTGATTTGCTCTGAAACTCCCTTTCAACGCTTCAACTGTATTCTCAAAGCTTCAGCTACATAGTCTTTATTTCTTTGTAAGATGTTGCAATTAAAACAAAAACACATTAAATTCATTCTAAATTGACTATCTATACTATATTCATCATTCTAAGCTAAAACAGGTTGATTTACCCAAAGATAATTCAATTTTATGCAATATAAATGTCAAAATTATGTGTGAAAATGAGTAAATTGGACACTAATAAGAGGGCCCCTTGATAAAGAAGGAGAGAAGGTGGTAACCGAGGTGCTTAAAAGGATTCATATTTGTTTGCTTGAACAATAGTCGATATCCAAAGGATAAGCCCCGAAATAGTTTGTCATCGACTCTTAGTCTATAAGGAGGCCAAACTAGTATCGTAGAATAAAAGAAAGCTAGGAAAGAAACGACAAAAGCTTCCAAAGCAAAATTGGAGAAGTTCCTAAAATTTGGTTTTGTATAGCAGGCTAGATATACTCCCTTCTTACCAACATTGTCCTACTGAAAAAGGCGAACAAAATATGGCAAATATGCATGAATTATACCAACTTGAACAAGGCATGCCATAAAATATTGAGTTTCTTTAATGCCTTATTTGGGTACAATTAGATCAGGATTCACCCACTCGATAAGGAAAAGACAAGATTTATAATAGAAGAAGCTAACTATTAAAATAATCGCATGCCTTTCACCCTAAAAAATAATGGCACAACATACTAGAAACCTATGGAAAGAATATTTCAATCCTTCTTGTGAAAGACCATAGAAATATATGTTAACAACATTAAAGCTAAGTCAAATTCAACAAAACAACTTGTTGAAGATCTAAACGGGATGTTTTCTCAAGTCATATAGCACAAGGTTGAACCCCAATAAGTATGGCTTCAAGGTTAACGATGGAAAGTTCTTTAGGTTTATGCTCACCCATAAGGGAATTGAGGCAAACCTTGATAAATATAAAGCACTAGTAGAGATAAGGAGAGCAAACAACTAGAAAAAAGTGTAGAGGTTAGTAGTAAGGTTAACTTAACTATCGTAGTTTATGCCAAGGTTCGCCGAGAAGACCGGACCGATCATATTACTTAAGAGGAAGGCCATATAGTTATTTAGACCGATCATCTAAATAACTTAATATTATTACAAGTTCCAAAATCCACAACCAACTCAAAAGGAAAGTACAAATTAACTAAAATCAGTTCCTTAAACTTAATCCCCATTGCTAGCCCTCACTCCGTCTCGATGTTTTCTCAACGTCAATCATATGCTCTCGTGTGACAAGTCATACAATCATCGCAAAACACAAATAGAAAGGGGGAGCGTATAAAGAAGAAAATATGCATAATACCTCAGTACCAGACAAACACAAATAGAAAGGGTGAGCTCCTATTATTAAATATGCATAATAGTTTCAGCACAAACTCAACCATGGTCTTAGGGATTTCATATGCTTCCACAAACATGCTCGCTCGTGGTCCAACTCTATGAACCTCCCCGCTCGTAGTCTAACATGCATGAACACCTGCTATGAACCTCCCGCTCATAATAGCCTCAAGTTTGAGTAAGGAACATACAAACCCCCATGCTTGTATACCCACATAAGACTACATCCAATACAAACCTCCCCATTCGTATCCATTAAGCGTTTCCAAATCCATTACGAACCTCCCCGTTCGTATTCATTAGCATTTCCAACTCCATTACGCTCGTATACCCACACTTATGACAAAGAGTTGTATGCCTTACTTAGGGCCTTCTAAACTCGAGAACATTATCTAGTTTCCAAGGAGTTTTTCATTCATAGTGACCATGAGTCTCTTAAATACTTGAAGGGTCAACATAAGGTGAATAAAAGGCATGCTAAGTGGATGGAGATCTTGGAACAAATTCCTTATGTCATAAAATACAAGAAAGGTAAAAGTAATGTGGTGGTTGATGCCTTGTCTAGAAGGCAGACTTTGTTTTCAAAGCGGATTATGCTAGCAACATTGTTAGGTTTATCGTTAGAGAAGTGGTAAAGATTCATAGCATACCCCGCACCATACTATCTGATAAAGATACTAAGTTCCTAAGCCATATTTTAAAAACTCTTTGGTCTAGGCTAGGAACTAAGCTTAACTTTTCTACTTCTTGTCATCTCCAAACTTATGGGTAGACAAAAATTGTCAATAGGTCTCTCTCTCTCTCTTTCTATGCTAAGGGAAATTTTGAAAGGAAACTATAAGTCTTGAGATTAGTACCTTCCCCATAGTGATTTTGCTTACAATAGAATAGTTCATAAGACTACTAACATATCTCCATTTTAGGTTGTTTATGGCTTCAATCCTCTCAGTCTAGTGGATTTGCTACCACTTCCCACATCTTTAGACTTTGTTCACGAAGAAAGGATAGTTAAATATGATTTTATAAAGAAAATGCATGAGAGGGTTAATAGTCAAATCCAACAATAAATTGCAAGGTATGTGATGAGTGCGTATTTTTGCCCTCATTTAATGTTTAATTATGGATTTTTAATTGAATTTTGTTCTTAAAAAATGATTTAATTGGGATTTCTTATAATTAGGTTTATTGAGTATGAGATACAAAAAGATGTTAAAAATAGCTTTTTAGTTGCATAAATGTTCTTTGGATATTTTGAGGTGTGTTATTACAACTACAGCTAAGTTGAGCTCATGGAGGTGTGAAAATAAATTGCTTAAAGCTTCATGACACCTTAAAGATAAATCCAAGAGTAGGAAATTATCAAAATCACAAAAATCCAAGCCAAGCATTGCATGAAGACAGCGAGAAAAGCTTGAAAAAGTGAGAAGTTTGGCTAAGCAAAGAAGAGGGAAACTGCAACAAAAATTGGACCTTGTAGTTTTCTCTATCTTTTTCCAGAAGAAAGGCTTTGATAATTCATAAATATTTATGATAAAAGATAATTTGGGAAAATAAATCTTTAGATATTTTATTTGATATTTTTAAATAATTATCTTATTTAATTATATCATAAAATATCAAAAGATAATAACTACCAAATCTTTTTAAATATGGCAAGATCTTCTTGAATATTTTTAGATCTCCATAACAAACAAATATATCTTGAAGATACTGGATTATTTAGAAGATAATTGGAGACAATTACAAGAGGGGCAAAATTGAAAATTGGACAGAAATTAAGTTGTTGGATAATTAATTAAAGATTTTTGATTAATTATCAACAAAGGAAATCTTCCGAATATTTTAGAAACTGAGAAAATTTGTTAATTATTTGAGAGATATTATATCAAAGGATAAAAGATTTCAGCAACAAAAAATATAACATTCAAGCCCAATCAAGACGTATATAAAGAGCCCCAGGCCAGTAGAAGAATTATTTGACACTTCGAAATTTAGGAACCCTTAGGGTGGCCTAATTTCTTTCTCTCTCCATTCTTCTATTTTTCTTTTATTTTGAGTTTATGAAGTGCTAAGCTTCAAGGATTGGTTCCATTGTAATTTCATTGTGGATACTGAGGTTAGAATGAATAAATGTTTGTTCTTTTGATTCTTGTTATGATTTATTTTGATCTTTGTCTTTTATCTTTGAATCACGTGAAAAGTCATGGTTTTTATATTATATCTAATTAGTGAGATGTTTTAATATATATGCATATCAATCATATGAGTTCAAGGGTTTTAATTTTAATTGAGAATTTACTTTGATTAAATTTAGAAACTTTCATGTCATTGAATGAGTTTTAGCCAATGATTGAGAATGTACTTTGATTAGAGGTGAAAACTTTAACTAGAATTAATCAAGAATGTACTTTGGTTAATTATCTTTTTGCATGATTTTAGAGGTAAAAGAATATACATGATTAAGGATAGTAATATTTAATTGAGAATGTACCTTGGTTAAATTTACTATGACTAATCTACAAAGTTTTTGCTTTTGATTAAGAATTTACTTTGGTTAATAGTGAGAACTCCAACAAATTAATTGAGAATTCACATTGATTAATTTGTAAATCTACAACAATAATTAATTGAGCAATAATCTTTAGATAATCGATTATGGATCTATTTTGAAAAAGTAGTGGGATCAATCTATTTTTCTTTATCATTGTTTCTATCTTACTTTATCTTTTTCCAATTTTATTTCTTTGTTCCTTATTTCATTTGACTAACTCTTTTGTATAATTTTTATAAGAACTAATTTATTAGAAATCAAGTTCATGTGGTTGGGAGACGACTTTGGGTAACTTTTGTAACACCCCTTTCGAGATGTCACGTATATGATCTTTTTTTTAAAACATGTAGCACAACCTTTGATACCAGCGTATAAGATAGGAATTTTCACAATTGTTTTTATCTTAAACATCACCTGATAAAAGATTCATCCAAACCTCTTTATTCATCAAGATGAAAACATAGTTCATATAATCAAATACTTAAATTGCATAGTTCACCAAGTATATTAACGGTATTGCATTCTCTCATAGCTAACCAATATACCTTCCCTGTGCACCAACGCCTCTAGGAAAAGTCCATTCACCTGCTTTCCATAGACTTACTAGCAACAACTCCACCCGCTCAATAAAGCCTTGGGTGGAGCACTCTTGCTAAGCTCATGATAAAGACTTACAAAGGAATGAAACCTCTTTACCCTAACTCAACAAAGTCCTCTAGGTAAAGAAACCATCATGGCTTTACAACTATCATAGAGTTCATACTGCCTCAATACATATGCAAACTCATTCATGCCACACCTCATCACATCATGCCATCCTATACATATGTAATGTAGTTCACATAATCACATAAGTATACAAGCATCCATCATACCATGACATACATATATCACAAACGATCAGAAAAAAAAACATAGTCGCCCAACGACCAAGGCACTCGCCCAACGACCACCCGACACTTCCAGAATATGAAAAATAACGTCAAATATCATAGTTTCATGAATATTTGAACCCCTAACTTGGAAATACACCAAATAGTGTCTACATAATTGTATCAAAGCTACAAATGCCAAGCCCTTAAAATCTTTAACCTCAAATAACCATATTTTCTTCTTCATTATTTTAATACCTATAGCATCACACTTTGAACCAAAAAAATATGACAATCCATATACATCTATTTGAATAAAATTATTGTAACTTAAAATCATCAAACGCATATAGAATTACTTACAAAATTGTTGCCATTGTAGCCTCTCTTGGTCTATATTACTACAAAAGAAAACATTTACATTTCATACACCTAAAGTTTATTCCCGTTGCCACAAAACCCAAGGATATACTACAAAAACCCAACTGCACCAGAATTTAGTTCACCAACTAAAACTCATGAACTTTCAAATTGTAGATAATATAATATTCTAAACTATCATTACAAATCTTAACTTATGAAATCCCAAAATTTCAATTCACTTCCCAATTCCATTCTACTTATGTTCAAGTACATTATCCCTGCACCTCAATTCACCAAACTAACTTTCCCATTTTACATTAAACTATACTTTCAAAAAACTCAATCTTTAACCCACGTAAATTTTCCTTTCATGTTCACTCCACATCCTATTTATTTCAACCTCTCTTCAATTTGCTCTTCATTTTGATAACTCCTTTCCAAAGCATTTTGACAAATAATTATAATAAGCAAATTCATTCCTTTTAATACACCACACAACAATAAAAAAAAACAGTAATCTTCAACTAAAATGCATTTCCCAATTCCTGCCTATTTTCGTCCAAAAAAAAATATAAATTCTCTAACAACAACAAAAATTAACGTTTTCCCCCATCTTGTCTCATATTCCACAAAACACTAATCACATAAAATAGAAATAACGAGAATACAAGGTGCAGATCCCCTTACTTGGAATTCTTGAAATGCGATCACCTTAACTTGGTCTACCCTCTTTTGCTCTCAGTCCAACGTTGTCTCCACTAATTTTTGCAGTTCATCTTTTCTTTGCTCCCAACATACATTTTTCTTCCTCTCTCCCAAGCCCCAAATTTCAATTTTTAACTTAGCTAAAATGACCATTTGCTTTCCCTTACTAGGTTATGTAAAACAAAAAATAAAATAAAAACTTAATATTGTTGTACTTTTCAAATTTCTTGCCTCAACTTTTCACCTCCCTAGGTGTATCATGAATTTACTAAAAAGAAAACTTTTTTCCCTTTTATGCTCTAACCAAGATTTGAACTCACAACCCTCAAGACTCAAATAACACTCCAAACCATATAACCATCATGTGTTTCTTGTTAATCCACACGCACCACAAAATTACAATGTACTTGCACATTCATTACATTCAAGAAAGTAACCAAAACAATATTCCTAAATGTGGCAATTAAAACAATGTACTTCACGTTCAAGCACACACATGAGCACATCCTAAGCAATTATAAAATAATAGAAAAATTATAATTATTCTAATGTGCACATAAGAATCAAACCCATGACCTCTAAATCTCATGGCAAGGTTCTAACCAACTATGCTACTCTCCACCTTTATTATGAACTTGTATATCAATTTGATTAATATTCCTCGCATCCAATTATCCCTTAGAATTATAATTATTTTCCTGGGTCTTACAACTTTACCCTTTCTATTTTGTTAGCTACTTTCTTAACAATACTGAAGTTGTTATAGATAAGTAGAATTAATTTGATCGCGTCTGTAAGACCCGAGAAATTTAAATAATTAAATAAATAATTATTTAATAAATGCAGGTAGTAGGAGCCCTTATGGCATTTAATGCGAATTGTTATGACGTGGAAAAGTACTAGCTCATCTGATTGAGAGTACTTGGTTGTTGTGAGAGGACTTGGGTTTAAGTCCTATGTGTGTTAAATTGTGTGTTATTTTAATAAGTGCATTATTTTGAATGTTATGTTTGGATGTGATTAGTGATAATGTAATCCTAAAATTATAGGAATTATCACGAAACATGAATTGGTTGAATTGGTTGTGCACTTACCTTATGATTAAATGGTTGTGGGTTCAAACCTTGCTAAGAATGAATTTAACTTTCTTTTTGCAAAATTTTCTTTTGGCAAGAATATGAAAGGGGAGAGAAACCCTAGCTGCAAGATGGGCAGCCTAGGAGGTTGGGGAGGCAGCCACTAATGGTTGAATGGCCATTAACTCCACCTTCAAAGCCATTTTCATTTTCATCTCATTAACAAACATTAAGGCTTAGTTAATGGTCTAATAAGTTGGTTTTTGGAGAAGAAAGAGAGAAAAAGTGATGGAGCAAAAAGGGCACACGAATTTGGCAGTGAGGGGGAGAGAGTCTGAAGGTGTTTTAGAGGGGATTTTAGCATAGCATGAAGTGCATTGAGAGAAGTCCAAGGCTGGACTAGTGGTGGCACAAGAGAAGTCCTAATTCTTCCAAGTGAGCAAGAATTATCCAGGTTAGGGGAGTTCCTTTATATGTGTATATGATATGTACAATGAATGTGATACTATATGAATTTGTACAATGAATGTGATGTCATAAAATCCGTGTTATACTATATGAATGTGATGCCTTTATATGATAAATATCTATGTTTACGCATTTCTGGAAAATCCCCAGAAACCGCCTGGTGGCACACTCACAACTTTGAGTGTGCCACCAGGCGACGCATGAATATTAACCTAATTCTAGGTCTTTTGTGATGAACCACCTGACGGCAAGGGTGGCTCCGCCAGGCGATGCGAATACTGTACAAAAATGCTATTTTTTGTACTTTTCGTGTAGTAGGAACCGTCGGGCGCAGCTTTGATACCGCTAGGCGCCAAGCTTTGATTTTCTGCGCGCTAGGCGCTACAGATTTTTTCTGGTTTGCGCAGTTTTCATAAAATTGCGTTGCTCGATTTGTTAACCGTTGATTTAGGTGAAATTTTGACAGGCGATTCATAACATGTTGTTCTTCACTTTGAACGGTGGAGATTTGAAGTTTATGTCTGCAGCTAGAGATATACATCACTCATGATTGGTTTTTTGAATTCCCTAATCATATGATTACTAATGGATGATTAAGTGTTCTAAGTGCTGGTATGGCCTTGATTGGTGAATGTATATATATATATATATATATATATAAATATATATATATAAATATATAGATGTGTGATTGATGAGTATGTTTTTGGTAGTGCTTGCTAAGACATGTTGAATATATGAACCTATATATGTTAGCTCGAATGTAAGATGTTATAAGTGTGTGAATAAG
>Ga0209389_1000397_pt1 | contig 26015 bp, 21 predicted proteins | sample CowpearedBW_FD_187526 | JGI IMG/M metagenome (GOLD analysis project Ga0209389, IMG submission 187526) | Root nodule microbial communities of legume samples collected from California, USA - Cow pea red BW (SPAdes) (version 2) | ecosystem: Host-associated > Plants > Roots > Nodule | place: USA...
TATATATATATATATATATATATATATATATATATATATATATATATATATATGAGATCTTTGGAGGGTATCTATACTTTCACAAGCCACCTAAAAAAGTTTATATTTTATTTTTAGTGTAATTTTTCTATACATTTTAAATTCCAAAAATAATATGCTTTTATGCGGACAATCATGTGTCTTTTTCAGTGTGAGATTTTGTACAGATAACACTGCACATTGAATTTCATTTTTCAGTCAGGAGACCACTATATGGTTGAATCCAATGGGTATAGTAGTTGTCTTTAAAAACTTTTCCATGTCTTACCATTGACTGAAATCATAAAACATTAAAAGGTCTTATGTAGGAAAGAAAGACGTTCAAAATAAACTGCTTTTACGTGTAAAAATATATGTCTTTCTGGGTGCGATATTTTGTACAAATAATATTGCACATTAAATTTCTAGTCAGGACACCACTTAATTCTTGCACCCAATGGGGTATAGATGTTGTCATTAAAAACTTTACCAAAATGGAGTCTCATTTCGTACAGCGAGATTAAAATTTTTTATACGACTTATGAAACAAAGAGACACTTATAAAAGAAATTGTCTTTATATGTACAATTATGTGTCATTTTCTGTGTAAGATTTTGTACACATTAAATTGCTCATTGAATATCAAAGTTTCTTAGACACGTTACTGAGATAAAAACCATTATTTTGATTGTGAAGTTGACAAAATATCAAAGTGTAGGAAGTCATATGATATACGTTACTTAAATGGCTTTCTATTTTTTTTTTATCTTCATAAGATTTTGTACACATGATCATGTGTATTCAATTAGGTAGTTCCTAAATGAGTACTCCCAATACACTATTATTTTTCATCAATTGCTTAATCAAATCAACGTTCACTATTACTAGTAGAAAAATAACTCTTCACTGTTAACACAATAACATTAACAAAGTTAAATGACTTTCTGTGTATAACTATATGTTTTTTTCTTTGTAAAATTTTGTACACATGGTTATGTTCATTCAATTAGGTAGTTCTCACAATAGTACTATGTTACTCCCAATACACTATTAATTTTGATTAATTGTGTATCACAAAAGCACATTTGAAAGGCTACCTCCATTTCCATATCATAGTATCAACAACAAACATAAGTGTCTTTCTGTATACAAGTATTTGTCTTTTTCTTTGTAAGATTTTGTACACATGGTCACGTAAGTGTCTTTCTGTATACAAGTATCTGTCTTTTTCTTTAGTACATGTTTATTCCTAAAATGCTATTAATTTTAATTTTTAATTATCATTAATTGTTTGACTAACTCTAACCGTAACAAACTTAAATATCTTTTTGTGTACAAGATTTTTTTTCTTTGTAAGATTTTGTACACATGGTAAATATATTTCTGTGTACAAGTATTTGTCTTTTTTTTTTTTGTAATATTTTGTACACATGGTGGTGCTCATGATACCAGAAAAACCACCATTTATTGCTAACATAATAATAGTAATAAACTTAAATGGCTTTTTGTGTACCACCATCTTTTTGTTTTTCGTAAGATTTTGTACATATGGTATTAATTCACATAACTGTATGTATGTGTACAACAACTTTTTTGTGTTACTTATTTCTTTACGCCACATTTATGAAATTTTCGTATAAAGTTTTAGGTAACATTTTTAATTTGTAACATATAAAGAACATAATTATAATTTTCATAATTTAAATACTAAAATTGATAACATAATATTATTATAATTTAAATTAAAAAACAACAACAGATATATTCATATTCTATATTCCTTTATGCCACATTTATGAAATTGTGGTATAATGTTTTGGGTAACATTTTTAATTTGTAACATATAAAGAACATAATTATAATTTTCATGATTTAAATACTAAAATTGATAACATAATATTATTATAATTTAAATTAGAAAACAACAACAGATATATTCATATTCTATGTTTTGGAAGAACTTTCATTTTACGTATTCAAAATCTTAATAGTACATTTCCTTATCATTAAAATGTTTACAAAAGAATATTTAAATTGAAAAGAAACTCCCACTAAGAACATTTACAAGAATAAAAGTATTTATATATTTTGTCAATTCTCTTCTCCAAATCATCTTCAACTCCACCTTGCAAAAAGTAAACAATATTAAGTCATGGACAATATTTATAATAAGTGGTCCAACTTTAACTTCTCCTTATACTAATTGATTTTTAACTCTTAACTAAAATAGAACTTTTAACAATATCCAAACAATACCTTTTGTCAAAGTTACATGGATAAGGTATGCAACTTCATACATATATTATTTGACATGTGCAAATAAAATTAATGCCTTAAGCATAGCACATAAGCACATAACATAAGCACTAAATAATTAACTCTCATGGTACGAATTGACCATAATCTCACCCATGAATATGCAACACTCAATCACCATATGATCAATATAAAGTTATATTTGAAAATTAAAATAGAACAAGTATACACCATGTTTTTTCTTTAATAATTGGTATGGTAACCTCAAGTATCATGTAGTTGGATTGTAGCCATTGGGGATTGGAGTGATTCCTACAAGTAATCGTTCTTTTTTGTTTCACTTCTTACCACATTCCTAACCATTCAAGTTGAATTGGAACATGCTATTCAACATTTGATATGAGACTAAACAAAAGGAAAAATGTATCGTTTGACTATTTTCAAAAGAAAGATCTATGAATTCAATTTCTTTCTACCATCCTTTAAAAAGCAAAACAAATGACAAATGAATAAATTCCAATGATGAATTAGCACGAAACACTAAACCACATAATTTGTTACAGATTACTTAGATCAAAACTCTATATAAGAAAAAAACAACATACTTGCTTGGTAAATACAAAATGTTTAGAACAAATTCTACCTAATTCATGCAACAACATATTGTACCAAAAACAAATAGAAGAACTTCAAGATTGTGACCCATAATCCCATTAAGTACAAAATTCATATTACTATTATCCAACAATAAACATAATCTCATAAAAAAAATGTCCAATCCATATGCAAAAGTTAAAAGTAACTTATGAACCTTAAAAACCACAATTGGAGTAGAAATTATTCCAAGTAGGAACGAAATTATCCCTAACCTATAGCAAGAAAATGACCCTCCACAATGGAATGAGGTAAGCACCTCTAGTACCCTAGAAAAGAGAAGGCAAGTTAGAAGAACAATCATTCACCATTTAAAATCGAAATATATTAAGCACTAAGCAAACACCTAAAAAACTAATCACCAAACTTCGGCGAGAGTCTTTAGTGTAGAAGACAATGGCAACCACACTAGTGCCATAAATCAAAGATCTAACATAATTATATGTTAAAACACCAATGAAGAACTGGACGGACAAAAGTGGAATCACAAACCTTCCCAGAAACCTCTCTTCGATTCTGAAAATCAACACTAGGTTATGTGGTCGCGACTTCTGAAAAAAATAAGTTAGGGTTTTAATGTGACTAACCTCATTAAATCCTTAACAATGATGACGCACGATGACGATTAAACTCATTGTAGAGACCGAGTTCATGAATTAAAACTTGAACCCTAATTTCAACAATTGGGACCAACATCTCAAACTACAGAGGAAAACTTAATTTTTTGAAGAAGAAAGGTAGTGAAAGATAGGACGTAGACAATATAAGGTTGGTAGGATGTCAGGATATTGATGGGAGTGGGGGAGGATGCGGAGATTTTTTTTATCAATAGAAACCCTTGGAGTGGAGAGGAGGAACTACGAAGCAAAGTGATGGAGGTTGTGGAGATGGAACTGAGGGAAGGCAACCATGGTGAACGAAAAGAAGAACCTTTGAATAACATGAAAAAAAGAAGAAGAAAAGAAACAAAACAAATCTGAGGAGGCAGAGGATAGAGAGATGACCATCGGAAATGGAAGAGTGGAAAAGACAATGGGCGCGAAGGTGAAAATTGTGTTAAAATTCAAATATTTTCGTACACCTTTTAATCTCCTTTATCCAGCGTGCACCAAAGAAAAAAAAATGAAAAAACATTATCAAAATTACATATAGGATGCCAAAAAAAAATGAAAAAAAGTATCAAAATTACACATAGGATGCCAAAAAAAAAATGAAAAAACATTATCAAAATTACACATAGGATGTCACCTCACTAGGTCAAAAGTAGGTAAAAAATACTGAGTTAAAGTATCATTTCCCATTAATTCCTAATCAACCCATGAATTCCCACCCCTGCAACGTAACCCGTACCCGCTACCAATCCATGAAACAAAGCATTCACTATTGCTCTTCCCTATGAGATGAAGTTGTAACACTAATAAAGAAATCGACGAAAAAAAAAAATAGAAGCAAATTTGAGAAACAATTTCCGTAATGGGAGAAACACAAATAACCCTAGGACCACCACTACTAAAATGAGAGAAAGGACTCTAAGATTAGTGTTTCATCTTCACCACCCATTAAGATCACAGTTCCAGAATCTAGTGCCCTTGTTGCCATAAACGTCTCCCACGCATCCCTAGCAAGAACAATACCAGAAATAATATAAAAACAAAGTATAGAACAATGATCAATCTAGGAATTTAAATCAAGGGGGACATAGTCGTTCATAACACGCTCCATGAATACTCCATGCGATGCTCGACACTGAACGCGGATAATCCAACCACCAATCACCGTTGTAGGGAAATCATTCGCTATCCAACACTATATTTGGGAATCAAGTATTTTAAATAAATAAAAAAGGGTTAAATATGTTTTTGGTCCCTTAACTTTTAGTGAATTTTGGAATTACTCCATTTTGAAACTTTGGACCAATTTAGTCCTTAATCTCTCGGAATACGTGGATTTAGTGCTTTTAATCAAATTTTGTTAGATTTATTTGATGTTTCGTACACATGTTAGGATTCTATTTCAGTTGTTTATACTGTTTGACACATTTTTGCTTTAATGTTAAGTCAAATACTATTGTGAAACGCGCTTGAAATGCCAAATAAACTTAACAAAATTTGATTAAAAGGACTAAATCCACGTATTTCAAAAGATGAAGGACTAAATTGGTTCAACGTTTCAAAATGGACTAATTCCAAAATTCACTGAAAGTAAAACCTAAGATGGCATGGCTGCAACGTAAATAGAAAAAAAACAATGCAAGCTTTTCAAGTTTCATTCATCAAGCAACCAAAATAAGGCCAAGCTTTAACCCAAACAGAAAAGAAAGGTAACTTCCCCTACCTCTCTAGATGATTCCTCTTCTCTACCACAGCCATTGAAAACTCTAACTTGCACTTTTCCTCTCTTTTCCTTCTTCCGTCTACCTCTTTTCTCTAAAGAAAACTTCTAGGGTTTAGCTTTATCTAATCCCACCCAATAATTCTGTTAAAATTTTTAGCCCATTTTATTTTTTCCTTATCATTTAACTCCAAAAGATAAAAAAACAGAAGATATAACAGAAAAGAAAATAAGCACGAAAAAAAACAAATTGGTTGCAGCGTTTGAACCCAATATTTCTGCATGCTAGAAACACAACCCCATTCACTCTCCATGGGCCCCACTCCTTTAAAGGAGAACAAAAATTGAAATTTTTAAGCAACACTAAGCCAATTTCCATCCGCAAGGTTCGAACCCCTGGAGCCTCACCTGTGCACGAAACTTTCAGTACTAGGCTATATGCCATCACATGATATAATATGCATTATAAGAATTAAATCCTTATACTCCACAAACCATAATTCCTTAAAGTAGATAAATAGGAACTCTAATTACTCATTTAATTAAATTTAGTCTTTTGTCATGACTAAATTTATTTATAGATCCATACCAAAATATAAATCACTATTTAATTTTACCTAAAGTGTTCCAAGTTGTTCCTGGGTCTTACATGGTGCAAGAGGAGAAATTAGGGTTTCTCAAGGGAGATATGAAGATGATGACGTGGCACCATTTGGTTGGCTGAATTTTGAGTTGCTGGATCAATATAGGTGTCAACATGTGGTTGGATAAATTTGAAATTTAGGGATTGCCACATGGCATGATCTGAGTGCCTTTTATTAATGAGTGGAAAAAGGGATGAAAATAGACAAAGGCAGAAGTGTAGAAGTAAGTTTTGTGTGACCCATTTGGAAAGAGAGAAGTGTATAAGTAATGTATGTGGTGCAAAAGTGATTTTTCAAGAACTTGCTGATTATAACCTTATTCAAAGGTGGTTTGTAACTTCAACCAATTTATTTTCTCACCTTGAATGAGCTTAATCTTAACTTTAGCTGCATCAACAAACGTTAAAATATCCAAGAAATATCACATTTTTTATCACACAAGCTCAAACAACCTAATTATCAGAATTATCAATTAAATCACTCTTTAAGCACACAAATTCAATTAAATACCCAGAATTAAACATTAAATGAGGGCAAAAATATGCACTCATCACTCCTTCTCCTTGTGCTTCTGTTTTCTTGTTTGGCTTTTCTTTTGCAATGATCACCAAAATTAGTGTAAGCAGATGAGGAGACGTCTATTGATCCTGATTAGGTGGAGGGAGATGTTGTCGTGTAGATAGGATGTCTTAGACAACTCTTTTCTCTTAGCATCTTTTTGAAGGACTATTTCTTATGTTCTTAGTTAGTTCTCTGTTTTAGTATCCTTTTGAAAAACTCTTTGATGTATATGTGGATAACTGTAATAGTTATTCTATTATACTTTTTCTCGTTGCTCGTTTATATTAAATTATGTGATGTTTTTTTTAATAGTGTTTTCTGGATGTTACAAAATATGGAATTTGAGAGTTTTAAGATTTATCCATGTTTATGACTAGTGCTTCGTAAAACTTCAAGAGTTAGTGAATTGAAGTTGATATTAAGATTTTAATGCCCATACCCATTCCCAAGAATTTGGTCTCTTATTGTTAAAATACTCTCCTAAGTCATGATTCTCCTCTTAAAACATATTTTTAAAGTTGTTCTTCACTATTACAGTTGTTAGTTACACCTCCAATAGTTGTTGTAGGAGTGAACACAAAACCACCACTCATTGATGAGATTCTAATTGTGATATAAAAAAAAGAGAGAGAAAGATAAAACGAAGCATAATATTTAATATGATTATTATTCAATGGTTACCCTAAAACAACGAGGGTGCATGTGTATATAGGCATGCATGAGTATCATACAAAGACCCAAAAGCTAAAATTCATCATTCACGTAATATCCCCTCTAAAACTTATGTGTGAGTGAGGAACTATCATATGTTTTTGTCTGAATTTATCAAAAGAAGTAAAAGATAAAGGCTTTGTGAAGACATTCGCTACTTGATGTTGTGATGGAAGATGAACCAATTGAATGAGTTTTTGTTGAAGATGGTCACGAACGAAATGAACGTCAAGTTCAAAATGCTTGGACCAAGTGTGCACAATGGGGTTGTCAACCAAAAGGATAGCTCCCTCATTATCTAAATAAATGTTGGGAGTTGATATAGTGACACAATTCTCTTTGATAAGAGATTGAATCCAAATAATAAAAACACTGATAAAGCTTTTCCCCAAGCTAGGCCCGCTCTGGCTCTATGCCTCACCAATACCACCTACAACATCACATGCTCCCATGTAATGCAATACACGATCATCGCCAAACACAAGCAGATAGGGTGAGCTAACAGTAACATATAATAATTCAAATATATATAAACTTACACTCATCAAAGGAACTCTATCATTTGATACAAAGCCACATGCCCACCACCATGTTATCCATGATCTACGTCTTTAGATGAATACCTCAAGATACTCTTGCTGCCACACTTACAAGCCACAACTTGTAGAACATGTGCAGGAACCTGCTACGGACCACACTCCATAACGCTAGGTGGAGTTCCTAATACGAACATAGCTCGTAATGTCCCAAGACTACCAAACTTACCGAGGAGGGCAATCTTTTGGACCCATCTGTACGAGCCACAACTCATACACTCACACCAACAACACTTGCCAATCCAAGCCACAACTCAAGGATTCCTTGTGTTCATCTGCCATCTTGAGTCACAACTCAAGAGATGTCATTCCGAGCCACAACAAAAGAAATGCCACATGTTTAACCCCTATCCCGAGTCACAACTCAAGGGATACGTTCTGGGCCACAACTCAAGGAACACTCCAACAAGTCTCTCTTAAAGGTATCACCCAAACCTTGTAGACCACACACGTTCCAAAATAAACAGACCTTCTACCTCTAGGTTATCGCCTGACACTACTCTAGAGCTGCCAGGCGAAAGCCAGTTCCAAACCGCCTGGCGAAAGTCACACGCCGCCAGACACCATGTGTTGTAGAGCCCACTGCATTCCAATTGTTGCTTAGCGGAACCCTTCTCATCGCCAGGCCCTAAGCGCTATAATAGCCTCTAGAATAGCAGCCATTGCCTCGCGGCTCGAATCCCACCATTAGGCGCTACACCAATACAATGAGTTGTACTGGTTTTATGGACAATAGGGCAGGGTTAAACACAATCCAACATCAAGACCCAAAATGCTCTCTCCCAATTTAATTCCATCAGGTTCCACAGTCTTAAACTCCATACTCTAGATTTATCTCCATATTTCTAATTCCCATGTGATTTCATCGACACAAGTATTCCATCACTTAGACTTGATTGTAACTTAACATGCTCTTCTTAATTCACACACCATCCCTGGTTGGTACTTACAACCTAGTTCTATTATTCATCATTCCTCCGTAATCAATGTCCCTTTACCATTTGGAGTAGTATCTATTTCATCATTTCACTCTCATTAGTCCTATCCATAACAAAGTTCAATTTTTAGTAATTCATGCCACTTATTAGAAAAAATTCACACCTTATTATCACTATCCATTCCAACCACTTTTCTGAAATACCACTCCCCACTTCCACTCTTTACTATTTATTCTCTCATATTTTCAACCTAGGCAACTTTAAGGAATCATCCAAACAGAGGTCCTATTTTGCATTCCATTTATCATATAGTGCCCACTCAATTCCCAAGAACCTTTTAGACCCAACTCCCCGCTACCAGTCCAGTGAAATAACAAAATGCCCCTGCCCTAGTAGTGCGCTTGGCGGCCCATTCATGCCGCCAGGCGGTTCATCACAGAAACACAATAACACACAGGAAAATTCATGTGTCGCCTGACGTCTTTGAAGGCCCGCCAAGCGATTTTTGGGAATTTTCCAGAAACCCAGAAATTTAGCATTTATAAAACGGAATCATACAATATCATGCTATACATCATGCAGTTAAATATAAAATATAAAAATTGTCGTACTTCAGCTCCCCTAACCTGGATTCCTAGATTAAAATTGATAGTTATTGAGCTTCTTCCTTGATCAATAATGGTCTCCTTAGTGCTTCATCAGTTCAGCTCTCATTCTCACTCAATTGGCACTTTGATACTCTGTAAAACCTCTCCTCCCAGTCCTCACTAACAACAACCTTCAAAACTCTCTCTTTTTCCTCTTAATTGGCCAATTACTAAGCCTTAATGGTGGTTAATGGCAAGGAAACGAAAATCACTTTAATGGTGATTGTAATTGCCATTCAAGGATCATTATGAGTTGTTTTCCAGCCCTCTTAGCTGCCCCTCTCAGTTAGGGTTTCTGGCCTTTCAAATTCATGTCAAAAAGAATTTTGGCAAAAAGAAAGTTTATTGTGTCTACCAAGGTTCAAACCCACGACCATGTAAATGCCACAAATGCCAAATAAATGCAAAACCATTGAACTAATTCATGTTTCATCATAATTCCTATAAATGTAGGATTTTATTAACACTCATCATGATCCATACTTTATCAAAATAAAACTTAATTAAAATAACACACAATTGATATAAATAGAACTCGATCCCCAATCCTCTCCACATATACCCAAGTACTCTCAACCACTCGAACTAGTACTTTTCAGCGTCATAAAAATCCATATTAAATGCCATAAAAGCTTTAACTACCCACATTTATTAATTAATTATTAATTTAATTAATTAAATTTCTTGGGTCTTACACTAAATGTTTCATTATAATCACACCTTGGAGTTTGATCATACCCTTTCACGACTAGTCTGGCCTTGTGCCTTTGACATGTACCATTAGCTTTGTACTTATTCCTGGATATCCACTTACTATAAAACTATTAAGGATCTTTAAGATTTAGGATTCTCACATGATAAAACAATATAAAGCACTAACCTTGATCCATAAGAGATCTTGTGAATATGTATTCTTCAATTTGTAATTTTGTGTGCTCTTCAACCACCATTTCCCAATCTATCTCTTTGCCTTTCTTTTCTCTTCTCACCCGTTTTTGATGGGTTACTTTAAAAAGAACCTTATGGCTAGAAACAAAACCCCAATCCCTTTTTATAAACCAACGTTCATTAAGTTGATTTTTATTTTATCTTTATTTTATTTTATTATCACCTCCCATAATAATAACCAATAGGTCTTTAAATTTTTATTAAATCACAATTGTGACCACCATGGCTATTATTATTTCTGTATCTATTATTATTTATGTATCTATAATGAAACCAATTTATTAAGGTCTTTTAATGCGCATTATGTTTATGTATTAAATCACATAATGTTATGACATCATATGAGTCAAGTGGGAGAATGTTAGAATTAATTGACGAATTAATTCTATTAGTGACTCACTTGAAATATTATGATGACCCAATTGTGATTTAATAAAATTTAAATACCTATTGGTTATTATTATTGGAAGTGATAATAAAATAAAATAAAGATAAAATGAAAACCAACTTGATGGACATTGGTTTATAAAAGGGATTGGGGTTCTGTCTCTGGCCATAAGGTTCTTTTCACTGTAAACCATCACGAACGTGTGAGAAGAGAAAAGTAAGGCAAAGAGATAGATTGTGAAAAGGTGGTTGAAGAGCACACAAAATTACAAATTGAAGAATGCATATTCACTGGATCTCCCATGGATCAAGGTTAGTACTCTATTACCTTTTATCGTGTGAGAATAAATTCTAAAGATCCTTAATTGTTTTACAATAACGACAACCATTAGTAGAAGTAACAGGGGATGGACCCCGAATATCAACGTAAATGAGCTGTAAAGGAAGAGTATACAAAGATTGAGAAGATTTAAAAGGAAATTGATTAGCTTTAGCAACAATGCATGGTTTACAAAAATCTTTAGTGTTATTACAAGCAATATTACATGAACGAAGAACAAGAGAAACTATAAGAGAAGCAAGATGTCTTAAACAATAATGCAAAAGCTTAAACAACGACTTATCTATTTCACGAACATTGTTGAAAAAAATGCAATTGTTATTATGCAGCAATTTCGGAAACACATATAAACCGTCTTTAACTAGCCCTTGGAGAATGATCGAGTGAGTTGTCAAGAATCCAAGTGTGAGTTTAAGTCCCACATTGGTTAGAAATAAGAAAGTAGAACACTATATAAGGATAAAGACCCAAAACATTAAGGCAATGGGTTTATGGGTCTTTATCCTTATATAATGCTCGTCTTGAGTTTTAACAAGGCAACGATCAATATGAAACTCAAGATATACTTTATTGTCTTTGGCAAATTGTGACACACTAATGATATTCTTGGTCATAAAAGGAACATGAAGAAGATTGTTGAGATATAAAGGTGTATTTCTATATGGTGGTGTAAACGAAGCTGACTGATAACATTGTTGTTGACGTGATCAAATTAATACTACTTAAAGTTAACTTTAAATCGTCTCCCAATGAACACATAATTGATTTCTAACAAATTAGTACTTATAAAAACAATACAAAGAGTTAGTCAAATAAAATAATAAAAATATAAGAGGATTAAGATAACCAAAGAAAGAAATAGAATTGAAGATAAAAAGAGATGAAAACAATAGTAAAAAAATAGGTTGATTCCACTGTTTTTTTCAAAATAAGATTCATCATTGGTTTTCTACAAATAATTCTTATTGATTTCTTGTCTAAGATTTCAAATTAATCAATGTAACTTCTCAATTAATTTGTTGACATCCTCACAATTAACCAAAGTAACTTCTCAATCAAAAGTAAGAACTTTATAGATTAATCATAGTAAATTTAACCAAATTAACTTTTCAATTAAATATTACTATGCCTAATCATGTGTATTCTTTTACCTCTTGTATCTAGTGAAAATATAATTAACCAAAGTAACTTCTTGATTAATTCTAATCAAAGTTTTCACCTTTCATCAAAGTAACTTCTCAATGATTAGCAAAACCTCATTCAATCATATGAAAGTTTCTAAATTTAACCAAAGTAACTTTTCAATTAAAATTTAAAAACCATTGAACTCATATGATTGTTATGTTGTAGACTTAACACTGTGCTAACTTGCCACAATGTAAAAATCATTCTTTTACTAGATTAAGAACCAAAAGAAATAGATGAAAATAAATCACAACAAGAATCAAAAGAACAAACATTTTTATTCATCTAACCTCAGAATCCAATTAAAAAATTATAGTGGAACTAACCCTTGAAGCTTAGCCCTCCATGGAATGTAAAAGTGAAATAAAAATAAAAGAAGAGAAGGTGGAGAGAGAAGACGAAATTAGGCCCCCCTAAAGGGTTTGTTAGTTATTATCTTTTGATATTTTATGATATAATTAAATCAGATAATTATTTAAAAATATCAAATAAAATATATAAAGATATATTTTTCCTAAATTATCTTTTATCATACATATTTACGAATTATCAAAGCCCTTTTTCTGAAAAAATATTGGAAAAAACGCAAGGTCCAAATTTTGTTGCTTGTTCTCTCTTTTTGGCTTAGCCAAAGTTCTTCACTTTTTCAAGGTTTTCTTGCCTTCTTCATGATTTTTGTAATTTTCTATTCTCAAATTTATCTTTAAGGTTTCATGAAGTTTTAGTCAATTTATCTCCACACCTCCATGAGCTCAACTTAGTTACAGCTGCACTGACACACATCAAAATATACAAAGAATATTTATACAACTAAAAAACTCTTTTTAACATGTTTTTGTATCTCATGCTTAATAAACTCAATTATAACCTCTCCTACTACTCACTATTCAACTTAACAAGATCATGCCATGTGGCAATCCACCACTAAACATTTGAGCCAATGAGATGTTGCCACCTCATCATCTTCAACCTCCCAACACAAATAGATATGTCACGCACATAGCACGCTGTCAGCCACAACGCTAGTGTCCCTTCAACCTCGACAGAGTTGCAGATCGTAACAGCGCCGACGGTGCACCATCTTCAAGGATACAACATGCAACAAGACCTCCCACCATAGACCACCTCACGTTGTTGCTAAAAATAGAAAATGTGACCGAGAACCCACCGGACAAAATGAACAAACTACCGTTCATGCATTAAAGCAACCACACCGTACAACCTCACCAATTCGCAACCTACATCTAAAACACGACTTACATGCAGCATTTAGGAGCCACGACGAAGCCCTTTTCATAATGTTATTTTATCGTAGGAACACGTATGTCCACCGCAAGTCACTGCCAACCACCATTTGAAACCTTAAGCATCATCTGAAAAAGCAAAACCAGACCAAAAGTAGTATAGTTCAATGTGTTGCCACTTTATAAACAACAACTCTCTACTTGTGAAAAAACTTTATTGACCTATTGTTGTTGTTGTTGTTTATTCATACAATATACAATACAATTTATAGACTCACATTTTCTAATCATTGTACTAAAAACAACTATAAACGGCTAACTCATTAACTACCTAGACTCCAACGGCCAGTGCATTAACCACTCACAACGGCTAGTTTCTTATAATGGCTAGTTACCCATAATGGTTAATACATTTAAGTTTATTAAAAACCCAAGGGAATCCGGCGAGAGCAAACAACAACGAGGCCAGCAAACTAGTACATTGTCTTGCACGAGAATGATGAGGAAAAGGCTTAATTTTGGGACAAGGTGGGAGTTGCCCATGTCAACTTCTCATTGGATAGTCAAAGGGTCAACCAAAGTCTGGTCAAATGGTCAAACAATAGGGGTTAAAGTATAAACATTGATATATTTGAATTTATTTGCAAATTTAGACTATAGAGTTGCAAAAGGCTTATTTGAAAAAATAATGCAAATACTAGTTGATTATAATTTTTCAGATATCTTTAAGTAATTAATTGGGAAAAATACGTTTTTGGGCCCTCAAGTCTAACCTAAGAGTGAAAACAATTGCAAAGAATATAGAAATTTTTACATTGAACTTTATTTAAAATTGTTTGAAGTTGTTAATGGAAAAAATGCTAATAAAAAAATTCAAATTATTGTATTGATATTTTATTACATCATATTTTAATATTATTTTTTTATTTGGATTTATATTTCTAATAATTGTATATTTTTAAAATGTGTAAAATAATTTCTATATAAATGTTTGAATTGGTGTAAAAATAACAATTATATAAATTTGAATGTAAAATTTTAAAATAATTATATATAATTTATATAACAATTTAAAACAAATAAATTTAAAATTTGAAAACAATTTTAAATAAAGTTGAATATGAAATACAAATTTAAATAAATTTAGTTTCGTTAAAAATATATAATAAAAATATCAATTTGAATAAAAATATCAAATTTAATAAAAAGTAGTTGTATAACATTTATATAAAAATTATTTTTTGTTTCAATTTGGAGAAGGACGAAATTGCTCAATATTTTAAAAAAAAATGGGACTAAATTGAGAAAAAAAATACATAGACCAAATATAAAATGAAAAAATGACACCTAGCATAACATGTTGCACTATCACTACCACATCATACTATCAAGCGACGTTGGATGATGTCAGCTTAACACGTGACAAATTTTTTATTTTTTTTAAATAAAAAATAAATAAATAATAAAAAAATTAAAAATCATGAAATGACACAATTGAGATAAATAAAGATAAAGAGACTAAAGACATAATTTAACCTATAATTAATTTATAAAATATTAAATACATGTCACACCACATGCTCATATAACCAATTTTGAAAAGTAATATTGAAATATTGCAAACACTCCAAATATATACATCAAGAATTGAACCCTTGACCCCTAACCCATGATAAGGTTTTAGCCAACTATGTTACACTTCACTTCTATCTTAATTATTATTTATTAATTTAAATAATATCTCACATGCAAAACTACAACTTGCAACATTACTTATTTTTCCTGGGTCTTACAAAGATCACATTCTCTCCCTCTAATCTTACACAAGATTGGCTCAAGAGTAAAGCAGGTAAAACACTCGCTTTAGGCCTCCAAAGAAACAAGGCCTCAAAAAAATCTTTTTTACTAATAATATTTTTCTATTAAATTAATTATAATATTATATTTAATAAAAAAAATCTCAAATGTCATAAAATAAAGCTAATAATAGAGAGAAGAAGGAAAGGAAGAAGAGATAATGGAGAGTAACTTTTTTGTGTCTAATTACAGATAAGAAGAGTCCTATTTATAGATACAACATGTAACCCATAAAGGATACAAATCAAATAGTTAATACAAATATTTTACATAAAGAGTAATGAATCATATGAGTATCAATCATATCAATCATATGAGTAACTATATCAAATCATTGGACAATCATTAATTTATAGCACTCCCCCTTGGGTGTCCATTGATAAGAGATTGTGCTTCATTAAAACCTTACTTGGAATATATAATATTGTTCTTTACATCTTTTATTCCCCCCCCTCATTTAAACTTACATAATTAAGATGACAAAGTCCAATCTTGTGAACCAATTGCTCAAAAGTTCTCCTTGGCAAAGACTTTGTAAATAAATATGCTAGATTTTCACATGAATGAATCTTTTGGATATCTATATCATCCTTTCAATTGAACAATGCACTGTTGTCTTCATATATGGTTGTTGATTCCATTCTTCTCAAGGATAGACCACAAGTTTGTCGCACATATTGACTTACGGGCCTTAACCAAACACATTCACGACTTACCTCATGTAATGCTAAAAATTATGCATGATTTGACGATGTTGTTGTTATGGTCTCTTTCACATATTGCCATGAAATCATTGTGATACCACATGTGAACAAGTATCATATTTTGTGATCAACCATTATGACATTATGATAATTTAATATATAACTTGCATTTGCATAATCCATTAGATATAATTTTGAATCATTTGGATAAAGTAATCTCATATTCATAGTACCCTTAAGGTAATGAAGTATATGTTTTACTCCAATCCATTTTCTTCTTGTAGTTAAAGAATTATATCTTGCTTAACAAATTTACAGTGAATGCAATATCAGATCGAGTATAATTAGCAAGATATAATAGTATTCCTATGACACTAAGATATGGTATTTTTGGACCAAGAAGATCTTCATCATTTTCTTGAGGTCTAAGAAGAGCCTTTATCAATATCTAATGACCTCACAACTATCGAAGTGCATAATGGATGTGACTTGTCCATTTAGAACATTTTACGCATCTTAATTATATAAGTCTTTTGATGTATAAAACCACATTTATTTAAATTCTCAATTTCTAATCTCAAACAAAACTTTGCCCTTCAAAGAACCTTCATCTCAAATTCTTTCTTTAAGCAATCAAATATCGATTCATGGTCCATCCACAAAAAAAATACCTAACGTTGTTTATGGTTGATTACATCTAAAATGATATTGAAAGCAATGGATTTGGTCATGATTCAATCGATTTACATTGTCAACATTTTCATTAGGTATCTATATTGATAACTCTTCTTGTATAATTCTTGATAGTGAATTCCAATGCATTTGAAGATAAAGTTGGCATATCAAAATCCTTGGTTGTTTTACCATTCTGAATTAAAAGGTCATTTAAATCCCTCAATAACATAGGAATAAAGTTCACACCGATAAAAGTGTTAGTTGAAGTATAATATTCAAGCATTAAGGTACGAAATTTATTCCATAGGCTTCTAACATCAGTTGGTCCACAAAAAAGTAATATGGTCACAAACAATCTTTGTAAAGCATGTGGCATTTGTAAAGTTGGTGCTTCAACTAAGCATTCCTGAATACTATTGTCACTTTCTAAAAGTCCCTATTTCTCAACTGGCTTTTTAAATGTGGGACACTATGTTTCATTTGGTGATAATAGATAATCCCAACTGGTTGGTCCTCTTATGTGAGAAAGCAAAATACACAAGAAGAACTTATATCCTTCAAAAGGATATACAATATAAATTCGACTAATAACTTTCTTGTTTGACCTTCTTGGGTACCATTCCTTTTGTCTGTTATTCTAACAATAATGCTCTAGAATTTCTCTATACAAAAATTTTCTAGATTGTGGATCTCTTACATTGAGGGTAAAAAAATGTGAGCATGGTTTTGGTGTTGTATCATCATTTAACATGTAATTGATGTTTTGATATTTATAAAATCGCACTTGATGTCGATTTGGTAAATGAATTTGTAATCTTTCAACACATGGATTCATTCGGTAGATTGTAAATATGAAGATTTTCCATAAATCCTTTGGACCATAAATCCATCTAGCATCAAGATGTTGTTGGACTTCTTCTACAATAGATCCTTTATGAATCTTCATTTCTACTCGATTCGGTCCTTTGTATAAGTCTAAGACATGTTGTAATTTGGGTTAAGGCTCCATAAGCACCTTCATACTGCACATGGCTGGGTCCTGGTTCATTTGGGTTCATCCATCAAATGGTCACTGCTTTTCCATCATAATCACATTGCTTTATGTGCACATGTAGTAGAATTAATTAATAACTGAATATAAAAGGCATAACCTCATAATTTGAAATTGTTTCACATGTACAAATTAGGATCTCATCATTGTTGAGTTAAGTAATTAACATCAACTTATAAATAATAAAATAGGCTTTGTTATCTTTGAAAAACTTACTTGTTAAGGTGCATTGTAACCCTTTCAAATTGCAAATACTTCATAATCGATGGACATGTCCTCTGTTGGCCACTTTGGCCACATCAAAGAGCTAGTGATCCATGCACTCCCATCTCTGATGTAACTGTTGAAATACATGTAGTGCTAATTATATACATGTTCTTTCAAACATATATATGAAACCAACTTAGTAAAGAATATAATTGCACCAAACCTATTCATGTAGTTAACACAACATGCAAAAAGCATAAATCAACATATTAGGTAGAGGTCGATCAAGACTAACATGTAAGAAAATTACATCTTAAGAAACATAATAGAAGTTTGAGAACTTTCTGAGGGGCTTAAATGTTATTTATCACTCAATGTATACTAATCTTTTAAATCTTCAAATTTTATGTGTTTTCTTCTTCATTACAACTTTCTCAACTCCCCACCCTCTTTGTTTGACCAAGTCATTTCTGTGGGCAAAAAACTGGAATCAAGAGCTTTATTCGAAACCTACAAAAATCCAACTCGTGAACTTTTAACATTCATTTCTTGGCAACAAAAGAGCATAAATATCACAACGTATATTCCTTGGAGGAACATGTATCTGCTATATCCTAATGAATTTTAGTGATTGCTTTCTGCAAACACTTTAATGATGGTAACAAATTGTGAGAGTTCTGCAAAGTAGAATTCCCATGGGCCTTGCAAAGCTCCTGTGAAATCATACCGAAGATAAAATTTTATAGAACTACCACTACCATGAGCAGCAAACTTATGAAAAGACTAAATATAAGTAAGTAAAGAATATCTGATACTATTTAAGTATAAATTCCAAATGTGGACAATTCTCTAAAAGATCTGCAAGTGCCTCCACTATTTGTTGGATTTGTAAGGGATTGATGTGGAAACTGGTTGAATATGTGCTGGACTAAACACAAATATTATTTTTTTAATGAAAGAATCCTCATTCAAGCAAAGGCTAATGATCAAGGATTTACTTGGTTGATTTTAACAATGATCTTCTTCAATATACTGTTCTGAAAGGCCACCTTAAGTTATTAATCACATCAAAGTAGGAAATAATGCAATGAAGAAAGAACATTGTATACAGCTAGATGGAGAGCTATTAAATTTAGATATGTTTCATTTTCAAGTCGCACAATGTTGATTTTGATTCTTCGCTTTCATGATTTAAATTGAAAGACAGATCTACAACTTAGTTATCTTCATTTATATTTGGTGCAGAAATTTTACCATTTTTAATAAATTGCTGAGAAATGAAATGATACCCTAAACCCCGTGGTTTCAATCAACAGTTTCTCTACTTTATCTGCACATAAAAATCACCAACCAACAAATTAGATAACTTTTCCACCCAAAGTATCATTGCATGGACCATTATATCTAAAAGAATAAACATTTTAAATAATAAAAATGAAAATATAAAAATATAGTAAAGAGGAAGAGAGAAAAACAATGTACCTCAGAACCATGCTCCATGAGAATTGTTTCTTCAACACCGTAGCTAGCATCCAATAGAAACAACAAAGTTGGAACCACGTAGTTCCATAGGAACCAAGGGTTAGGCTAATAACAAATATTCATCAATCAACACGTGTTCAACAATCTATCAGATTACCCAATATGTTTATTGCAATCACGTTTCTCCACATACCACAAATCTTTAATTCGGATAGCAACCTTAAGTGTTTCCCTTTTGTCGTCAATATCACTGATCATATCCAGTTTCTTCACCATTTTACCTATAATATGTACAACTAACAAATAAAATGTTCCAAAAATAATAGAAGGTACAATGTGAGACACAATACAACCAAAACCAAATAATATTACGAATAATACAAAGCAATACATAAGCTAACCGATAGGGTCATACAATAGAAAGCAATCCATAAGCTAACTTATAACCAAAATAACATCATATAGTTCGTCCTACGCAAACATTACCAATCCACAAAAGTTGCGAAAATAATATTACCAACCATAAAAGCACATTTCAACAAAAATAAAGTCATGGATTCAACATTTTACATCAACTTCAACAATCCAAAATCCTTAACTTGTTTGGTAATATAGAAACCTTAGGTTTTCAGGGTAAAATATTCTTTGGTGAAATTAGAAGTTCAGCTACAACAGGGTTTCTGTTGCATTTGAAAAGAAGGAGAACAACGTTCGAAGGGTTTCCCCATTTTACATCAACACTCAATAAAAATAAAACACAACTTGGACTCCATAAAAATAAAAAAATTGTAAGTAAAGGGAAGGTGAGAAAACTCCATATTACCTTCACGAAATAATCTCCAAATATTAGAATCGGAAGCAAAGAAGAGAAAAACCACCATCAGGACTTTCCAATAACACACAAACCAAGCAACACGTATCATGAAGAGAGACCAAGAGCCAAAAAACTGAAAATCTCTAAAACAAAAAACCATACCCATTTACGGAGACGATAATTTGTTCCATATAAGTTGTCAAGATCGAGAACAAAAAGGAAAAATAACAGGAAAATGAAACACAAAAACACATTCCAACCAAACACAACTCGAAAACAAAAATCAACAACTGTTTACAAAAATGAAAAATTCTCCCACAAAAATAGTCGTGAGGAATAACGAAAATAGATACATCATCCCCAAATGAAAGATAATACAAATTTAAACTTGTATCACAAAATTTGAACCATTAGAAGATATATTTCACTGATATATAGAATGTTAGTGCCAACTTCTTCTACAATACACAAAGAGGTAAATGACAACAAAACCTGTTAAATGGACACTTGGCAACATATGAAGTTGGGGTAAAATGGGGATTGAGGACATGTGTCGTTATTCTAGGTATGGGGAATTGGGGTTTTCACCATTGTATTTCTATATTTATAATAAAAGAAGTATTTGACAGATATATATAGGGTTAGTGCCAACTTCTTCTACAGTACACAAAAAGCTAAATGACAGCAAAGTCTAATAAAAAATGGATACTTAGCAACATATGAAGTTGAGGTAAAATGGGGATAAGGGACATATATTGTTATTCTAGGTATGGGTGAATTGGGGTTTTCACTAATACATTGTATTTCTATATTTATAATAGATACAACGTGTTAGAAAATTGCTAATTTCTAAAAACAACACTCATTAATAATGATAAAATAAAGCGATGTTGTGTGTAAAAAAATAATGATGTATTAAAAAAATGAAAGAGTAGTGTGAGGTAATACAGTTTGAGGCTAATACGACACTTTAGGAAATTGATAACCTCTAAAATCAACACTCAATAATACTGATAAAATAAAATGATTATTTTGTATTAAAAATGCAAAAATAATAATGAAAAGTAGTGTGGTTTTATATTCATGTGTATATATAAACGAAACTTGTGAGAACCTAGAAAATCTTATTTTAAGATTTTGAGTGTTTTAGATAATGGAACCTTATTATTATTTTAATAATAAAAAGCTTACATATAAATAAGAAATTTCATAGAAAGATCTCATTACCTCAAAACATTCTATCTCTCTAGAAAACTCTTTTTAGGAGCTGTCTCCCTTCTCTCTACCCTATCTCACAATATACTCATTTGTTTGATGATCAGAGACTATTGTAGAGATCTTTGCGGCATACTCTCTGACTTTGTCCGATTAGTTTCCTCCACGGAATAAGTTGATTTTCTACCTTTTTCTTTGTCAATTATTTTTAGGGGAAACATGTGATGATTGATGAGTCGCATGTGTTTTCTAATTGTTCCCTCTGAGTTTTTGCTTATCAGTGGTTCTTTTTCTATGCCTTGATCATGTCTATATTAGAGTTGAGGTTGAGTTACCAAATAAGGGAAGCTAATAATTCTTTATTTGCCTAATGTCTCTGATGAATTTGGTGTCAATTGTTTGGACTGATTGTGAATTTGATTGTGATAGAGGTTTTGTAAGAAATGGATGTTAGTTTGAACTTTGACATTTAGGTTGAATTTATAAAGTGATGAAGTGTTTGAATTTCTATGCATATCTTGTTTGATGTCCCTAAGACTTGTGGCAGGAATGAGGTATATGTGCAATTCTAAAGTAAACATCTATCTGGGCTCTGAAGTGTATAATTCTGTAGGTTTAGGATTTGCACAATTATGCAGAATTTTGATCTATAGAATTATGCAAACTCGTTGGGTGAGTAGGATTCGTTGGGCAACCTGCTAACCTGGGGGGTCCTTATTCATGAGTTGTTAGGCGAGCAAGAGCTCACTAAGAGAATTATGAATCAAGGGTTTCCTGTTTTACAGTTCGTTGGGTGATTTATGAGTGAATTAATTCCCTAGAGTCACAATGATAAACTCGTTGGGTGAGCAATGGCTCGTTGGTCGAGAGTGTACCTCTCACCCAGCGAGAAGACATGCTTGCTGAGCAAGTGGATCGGGACTAGAATTCAAGGTTCCTCTTTCATATTGAAGTATGTGGTTTGTATAAACCTGATGGTAAATGATAATTGAAATAATTGTATATCTGTATATGTATGTATGAGTATGGTATGAGAATTGATTTCTAGAATTTCAAGGGAAGTTTTAAGTTGTGGTACTTTAGTGTATGCAATGACATAAGGATTCATTATTGGTTGGTATCCTTTCTCTAATAACTACTCACACTCAAGTAGTGTATAGTAGGTTATGTGGTGAATAGAAGAAGGAGGTCCTAGCCACTGGACTCGATCAAGTCCTAGTGGGTGGTTGGGTGGTAACCCCTCAAGGCCAAACTCTACAAAGTTTGGGAACCACACACAGGTGCAGGCTTCCAAGGGATCCAATGTTCATTGCATGTTTTCGGATAACGGAGTCAATATGTATTCATTACTACTCCTCTTTATGTAAATATTTGTATTAAGTAGTTGATTTGTTTCCTTTATGGATTACATGTTGTATCTATAAATATGACTCTTCCTATCAGTAATAATACGCAGAAAATGTTCTCCCTATTCTCTCATTTTTATTTTTATTTTTTTTATAATATGATGATTATTATTACTATTATTTTATGTACGAATTCTAAACATGTCAAATCTTGCAAATTTTGAATTTGTCACCCTTGATATTACAAGGAAGAATTACTTATATTGAATTTCAAATGTTGAAAAACATTTAGACGCAATGGGTCTTGGGATACCATTAAAGAAAGAAATAAAGTTTGAGCAAGTAATTTGCTTCTGTGACAACAATATTCTAAAAAGAGATTTCACAAATATTATGAATTTATTTCATGCCTTTGTATGGTTGAACAAAGTAATAAACTTTTGATGAAAAATCATGAGATCTGCTTAATCTACTCCATTCTCAGAAGTGAATGCAACAATACATATTATGAATTTATTTCATGCCTAAGTATGGCTGGACAAAGTAATGAACTTTTGATAGAAAATCATGAAACATGTCCAATTGGTTCTCTCTCCATTCCCAGAAGTGAATGCAGCAACATTTGATTTATATTTTCATGATCATGATATTGACTATGGACATGGTTATAAAGAAAATTTCAAAGACATATTTTGTCACTAGAAGTGGCATAATAATGTGAAAAAGAAAAAAGAAAAATGGGAAAATATTGGAAAATAAGATGGAAGTATATTGATGTGACCCCACCAAGCCCAATTGCACCTTCAAGCCCAAGCCCAAGCCCATTAAAAGGCCCAATTACAAGATCAATGATGAAGAAGATTCAAAAGGGCCTCCCATTAGATGATGACAAATTCAATGGGCTTCACACATTATTCAAATAGGCCAAAGAGATCACAAAGACTTGAAGAAGTGCATGTAAATCTAGTAGTGTAGATTTAAATTGGGCCATTATTTGAGCTTTGCTTTCCAATAATACATAAGACATGAAAGGAACATAGGATGGGGTTCAAATTGGGCTTGGCCCAATTCTCTTCATACATGGCTGAGATTATCAAGGCAAGGTTGGTCATCACATCTAAAGGCTAAGAATCCTTCTTGTTTTTCAAGCCAAGATCCAAGGGGCGTGACCTTGCGTCCTTCTCCGAGCTTGATCTAAGGGCCAAGATCAAGGCCCACTCCATCCAATGGCTCTCCTTTCTCATGTGTAAATGGCTTCATATAAAAGCCAAAATTTCACTCATTTATAGACACTCTCGAAATTTTATGCAATAAATGCTACTTGAGTTGAGAGCATTCCTCTCTCTATTGCCTTTGAGAGTCACCCTTTCTAGATATTTCCTCTCTCTACCTCTAGCCACCTTCCTTAGGCTAGCCTAGATTAGAAAATCCTATCACCTCCTTCACTTTCCATAGTTTGCAAGTGCCTTTAAAACTTGCCTCCATTCCTTCATCCAAGTTCCGCTGCCCATGGAGTTCTTCCCGCACCTTTGGAGTTCCACCATATATATTATCATTACGATGATAAAGGTCATTTGAGTTATACTTGTCGTACATCAAAATCATCTTACAAATATTGAGAAGAACACAGAAACACATTTTTCTTATGAAGATGGTGATTCTGATTATGGCCATATGAATGCTACTCATATTGATATTATTATTTTCTTTGCTAAACCAAATGGAAACATGGATCACCTCATTAGTTGTGAGAGTGTTAAAAAAAGGATTTTCTCATAATGATATTTATGTTTAAATGAAAAATGAATGTTGACACTAGCACCAATGATGATGATATGTGTCTTATTGATAGTGCAACAACTTATACAATTCTCAAGAGTAATAAATTTTTCTCTTGTTTGGTAATGCGAGACATCAATGTTAGTATTATTTATAGTACTACAAATATATGAAGGCTCTGGAAGAGCTATTATACTTATACCAAGAAGTTGAATAGAAACTTATTAAGTGTCAAGGATATTTGTCTAAATAGATATACTATTAATACTAACAATGAAAAAGATATGAAATATCTTTATATCTTTATGATTGAGTTGAAAAAAATGTGTATTGGAGAAATTATCAAACATCTCTTATGGTTTACACATATATTAGTACAACTGAGATGCATGTCATGGTAAACCAAAAGTTTATGAATCAATATGAATGACTTGTTTGGCATGATCAGTTGGATTGTTTGTACTACACATAGATCAGTACAATTAAAATGCATCTCATGGTAAAGTAGAAGTTTATGAATCAGAATGAATTCCTTGGTTAGCATGATCAGTTATTATGATGCAAAAAAAGGTTGAAAAACTCATGTGGACATACACGTAAAAGTCAAAAGACTTCTTCAGACCAATGTGTTCTCATGTACTGTATGTTCACAAAGGAAAGTTGATATAAGACCATCACATGAAAAATTAGAAATGTGGATCATTTCCAAAACGAGTGCATAGTGATATTTGTGGTCTAATACATCCACCATGTGGATCATTTCATGGTTTTGATTGATGCATCAACTAGATGGTCATATATTTGTTTATTATCAACTCGTAATCAATTATTTGCAAAGTTATTAGTACAGTTAAAAGCTCACTTCCTAGATAATTTAATTAAGAAAATTTGTTTTGATAATACTGGTGAAATTACATGTCATGCTTTTCATGAGTATTGTATATCAATGGGAATCGAAATTGAGCATCTAATAGTACATGTTCATACTCAAAATAGACAGAGTATTCGAGAGCAGAAATCATATCTTACCTTAATCGTTGACTTCTTGACTATTTTCTCCTTGGTTTCGATATGTCCTCTTTTAGTGTTGGCGGATTGGACCCTTAGTGGGTTACCTACGGAAAGGATTTCGACGATCAAGTCAACAAAGGCTCTCAAAAGTGATGAGGGATTATCTTGTTTCCTTTTAGAGTTGTGAATATGGTGAAGTTGTTTAAGAAATCTTTTTGAAAATTCCCACTGGACATTAAGATAACATGCTATCTAGATGTGAAGGTTCATTTCTCAAGCTCATGAAAGGAAGAAGAAAGTTGGATTCAAGCTTAAACACACACGAAAATAACAACACTTAAAGAGCAAAATGAAAGAAGAAACAATAAAAATGGAAAGCATAAAAGATGAAGAATGGAAGAAGCACGCCACTCA
>Ga0209389_1000411_pt1 | contig 25466 bp, 11 predicted proteins | sample CowpearedBW_FD_187526 | JGI IMG/M metagenome (GOLD analysis project Ga0209389, IMG submission 187526) | Root nodule microbial communities of legume samples collected from California, USA - Cow pea red BW (SPAdes) (version 2) | ecosystem: Host-associated > Plants > Roots > Nodule | place: USA...
ATGCATAGACCAGATGTTATAATTGAAAGTTAGGGTTTGTGTGATTTTGAAATGTGGTTGTCTTCCATCCATCTTCAGCTGAATAGGAATGTCTCGTGGGGCATCTTCCTCTTCTTGCAATAGTTGGGTTCACCGAACTTGCAATTCATGCCATTGTGGTTCTAGGGTTTCAGGCTCACCCCCAATTTGCGATTATGGAGACATTGCAGTGGTGCGCAATCATTAACACTAATCCCAAACAATAGTCAGCAAAAAATCAAACCCTAAACCAAAACCTACCTCCGCAATGAACACCTTCAACCCTCCGCGAACGATTCTTCATAGATCAGCGTCAATATTGGATGGCAGAAATTGATCTGAAAGGGGCAATTGAAGGATATCCCCAAATCCCCAATTCCACAAACAGAACTCTAAACCCAATTCAATTAACCTTAAACCTTAAATGCTGCAATTACAATTAAATGACCAACACAGTAAATTAACAGACACGTCATTGAATAGTGCTCCACGTCACAGAAAAGAATCACGCTGGCCACTGTTCCATTAACCATTTAGATGGAGTTAAGGAAAAGGATTTAATTGAAAAAATTTAACGAAAGGTAGGACCAAATTGAAAAGAATTTCAAAAATAGGACCAAAGTGAAAAAAGTCGACCAAAACTAGGACCAAATGACTATTTAAGCCTATTATTTATGTAATAAAGATTTGAAATACGTCTACAAATCGCTACAAGAAAATAACATATTATCGATGCATGCAATCTGTTAGTAACAGTACAAATTTGTCGGCAATTCAACATGTAATTAAATTGCTATCATTTGATTATTTGTTTTTATTTTGAGTTCTTAATCTTATAGAGATCAATACAAATAATTAAAAATGTTTTGTGTACTCATAATAATCAAGAATGATTAGTGTATTAATTATATTCAAATTTGTCAGTAATTCGAGCTTATTGATGACCACAAATTTCTTATTACAGTAGTCATTGATTAATTTTACTTAAAAATTGCAAAATCATTTGGTAATTATCGATGACCACAAAATCATTGTTAAATATTTGTTGCAAATTACTGACAAATTCTAGTCGTTGGTAAACCCGTAGATAAGCATTATGATTGGGTAATCTTCCTCCTCCACCTCTTCCTCTTCTTTTTCCTTTTTTTTTCTTAATGAAGGCTTGATCCCTACCAAGGATAATGGCCCATGGTACATGCTGGAGAAAGGGGGTTCCTTAATCCCTTTTCATTGCTTTTATTTACTCTAGTTTGAATTCCATAAAGTTAGCTTGGTTGACTATTTTAAGTTGACTTGTTGACCTTGATCTTAAGTTGACTAGTTGACTCAAAGATTAGCTCAACCAAAGCTAACATTTTAATTCAATTTTAACTTGTTTTGTAGGTTCATTAAGAGGTGGGACAAGGAAGGACAAATGGCACATTTAGAGGGCATTTGGAGAGCACATGTGGAGGAGAGAGAAGGAGCAAAGCTTTCTAGAAAAAATTAGAAAGGATGACCACATGCCTTGGCCACCAATAAGTCTAGAAACATCTAGAAGGAGCATCCACCTTTGCTTCGCCAAGATGGATTCTAGAATGTGTCCATGTGCTCCTTTATTGACTTACTTTCTAGATTCTAGGTTTTATTATTGGCATTGTAATCCTTTTTAGAACTTTTTGTTTTTGCTAAGTGGCCCCTAGACACTTCTATTTAAAATGACCTCTAATACTTGTACAAGGGTTGAACATTTTGAAGGATTAAACACCTTTGTGTATCGACCATTGTGAGAGTTTCCTCGCTAAGGAGTGAACACTTTTAAGGCTTATCTTGAGCCTAGACTTAAGTGGCGGCACCATCACTTATCTTCAAAGGAATCCATGGCTTTGGCCTATCCTTTGTAGTGGCATGCTTCTCACATCCACTCATTTCTCTTCTTGCCATTTTATGCTTTGTTTCTCCTTTTAGTAGTTGGATTCATAGTGTGTGTACTCTCGGGTTTGAAGTTTTATTACGCATTTCCACTCTTTTCTTTGCTTGAATCAATCTATCATCTTCTTCTCTTGAGCTTTGCGAAATGAACCTTCACATCTAGATAACATGTTATCTTAATGTCTAATGAGAATTTTCACTTAGTTTTCTTAGGAAATCACCACCATATTCTTAAATCTTAAAATGGAACAAGACAATCCTACATCACTTCTTCTTCTTCTTCCTCCTCCTCCCATCCTCCTCTCATCCTTTTAGTGCTTTTGTCGTTGTGGCACCATCTTTGCTTCTATCGTCGTCACCTCCAGTTCCTCTTTTTCTCCTTCTTCCTCTTTTTCTTTCTCCTCCTCCTCCTTCTCCAAATTTGATCGGCACCGCCATTGCACCTCCATATCATCACCTTTTGCTTCTCCTCCTCCTTATTTTCTTCTCTTCTTTTTCTCATCGTCTTCCCTTAATATATAAAATTTTTCATCAAACCTAACAAAAAATTTGTTGCTTAATTTACCGATTGAAAAATCCATCGGTGAAAAGGAGTTATAAGTTACCAACGAAGTTTACCGAAATAATTGTTGTTGGATACATTACCAAAGGAAATATTGGTGGATAACATAATTTCTAATTTACTGAAAAACTTTACCAACACATTTATTATCGATAAAAATATTCGTCAATAATTAAAATTCTAAAATCAGTCACTAACATTCGTCGATAATATTGGTTTACCCAAAAAATTATTTTTGTGAGTAAAAATACTTGTAGTGAATGTTTCAAAATAGGGTGATGAAGGCTTGACTCCTACCAAGGATGATGGCCCATGGCATATGCTTAAGAGAAAGAGAGTTCCTTAATCCGTTTCATTATTTTTCATTATGTTTGAAATTCCCTAAATTGACTTAGTTGACCAATCTTAGTTGACTTGTTAACCTTTGACTAGGGTTGACTTGTTAACTAAAGTTGACTTGACTTATGTCAACAAACTAATTCATGTTTACTAATTCATGGAAAAGTGGCACAACACCATTGGAGAACATAAGTGATGAGGAGTCCATGTGGAAAAGAGAGAAAAAGCAAAACCTTCTAGAAACTTCTAAAATGAGGGACCACATGACTTGGCCGAGAATCCACCTTGGGAGGCCCATTATATTCCTTTTGTTGCACCATTTTGTTTCCTAGCTTATGTGTTTTTTTCTTAGAGATACTTAAACCCTTCTATATAAGGGGTGCTCTACTACATGTAAAGGGGGTTGATTGGTTTTGAGTTAAATACATATTTTTTCAACCTTTATGAGAGTATCCTTCCTTGGGAGTGAAACTTTTAAGCCTTATCTTGAGCAAGACTCAAATGGCGGCACATCTCCACTATTCTTCAAGGATTCATGGCTTTGGCCTCTCCTTGAAGTGGCTTGCTTCACTCACATCTTTCACCTTGTGTCTTTCAGTTTTCTAGATTGATTTCTTTCCTTTTCATTTTGGTTTCTATGTTATCTTCATCATCATGTTTTTGTTTTTCTTGAATCAATCCATTTCTCTTCTTCTCTAGAGTCCTTTGAAATGCGCATTCACATCTAGATAACTTGATATCTTAATGTCTAGTGGGAACCTTCACTAGACTTTCTGAAATAACTTCTCACCATATTCAAATATATAAAAAGAACCAACTTAATCCTTCATCATAGAGAGTCTATGCTTAGTAGTAAGAGCACAAGAGTTATAATTCATCTTAGATAAGAGGCACGTTTCCTTTTATGGTTGTCCAAAAAGGACTTGGAATACGTTAATGAATGTTTATGAATTCCAAAATATTTTTTTAGAGTAAAAAATTTGAAAATGTATTTAAAAGCATCCCATTGAAAAATTGAAGAAAAAATAACATAGAAGAAAGAATAATTCAAAAAGGTATTCAAGAGTAGGCCATTTAGGAAAGTATTCAGAATATTACATTTTAAAAAAATATTAAGCCTATATTTACAAAAATCTAAAATATCATATATATGATTGACACAATTTAAAACAATGTCTTAGATTAAGCAATTCAAAATAACTTTATAATAATTTCACACTAAAATTTCTAAAATAGTTATGAATTTTGGAATAGTGCTTTTGGTCACTTAATATAACGCAAACAATGAATTGGTCCCTGCTTAAAACTTTTATTCTACGTTATCACCCAACTTTAGAAAACAATAGATTTAGTCCCTTTCACTCAATGACATTAAATTTTGTCTGACGTGGCAAATAACATTGCACTGGGCGTATGACTTGTTGACACGTCCCTTGACACAGTTGTCCATATAACAAAATTTAATTTTGCGAGTTAAATTAATTTTTTTTTAGAAAATGTGCATAGAGGTTCTCTTTTTCTTCCTTTTCATCTTCACCTCTACTGTACACAACAACATCCATCTTCATCTTCTTCACACAACACACAACTTCCATTCGCTCCATCGTCCCATCATTGTCCAATTTTGCTTTGATTATATAGATTTTAATTAATTTCAATTTCACTTTAAAAGAAATAATCATTGTCCTTTAAAATTTAATTACATAAAGTTTTTTATGGAAAGGGGGAATAATCTAAGTGATTCTAATACTCTGAGTTGATTTGTAGGTGGCCAGACATGGAGATTGACCAGAAACGTAGGGCAATGAAGAAGGAGTCAACGTGGTTTGCATTAGCTTTGATGTACATTATAAGTAGTTTGTGGTCGTGGAAGATTGGAGAATTTCATCTGTTTTTTAGGGTTTTGTCATTTTGTCTTGCATCAATTTCCTTGATTTGGTTGAGATTATGAAGGAAACCAATGAAATATTGAGTTCTAGGGTTTTTTATTTGTGATAGTTTTAATTTTGAGTTCTGATATTGTTGTCGTCAAGCGATCAAATTATCACTACTTAACTATAACAACTTCAGTATTGCCAAGTTAGTAGTGAACAAACTAGATAGGGTTAAGCTAACCCTGAGTCGTCTCTCAATGAATATGAAATTGATTTCAAATATTTGATACTTATAAAAATATATCCTAATGCAATTAAACCTAGTAACTATTGAAATATAGGGTTTTGATATGCAAAAGAATGAATGTCATGCAAATTAAAGATTGTAAATGGTGACACATGTGTGCTGCTACTCGTGTGCGTCAATGGTGGAGGCTCACGCAGATCTGCTGTTGTTTCGAGGTGAATGCGCGTGGTGGAGGGCGACGTCGAGCATGGTGCAGATTGTTGTGGTGGCAGCATGATGATTTGGAGAAGATGGTGGCACGAAGATGGAGGATTATGTTGTTGGTTCGTCTCGCGCCGCACTTGGTTCTGCTCATGGAGGTTCGATGGTTGAACACAGCAAGTGCATGGAGGCTGCCATGGTTGTTGGTGCCGCAAATTGACGCTGGTTTGGCTTCGTTCACACTGCCTCACGAACTTAGTTTGTTTTTCGACCAGAAAGAGGTGCAAGGCTAATGGTGGTTAAGCGTAGGTGTGATCTGTGGTGGCTACCGACGTGGCTGCGAGGCTGACGACAAGTGGTGGCAGCATGATGATGGAGGTTAGGGTTTCATGTGTGAGATTGAGGGTTGAAGATGATGAGGTGGCAGTGTGTGATAGGCCAATTTAGTTAGTGAAGGATTATAACACGTGTCATCATGTGGTTGGACAGATTTGGAAGGTGATGATTGCCACATGGCATGATCTGGTTGAGTGGAGTTTAAGTGGTAGGAGGGGTGCAACTTAGAAAAAACTAGGGGTGCAAAATAGATTTTTAGGTGGTCCACTTGAAATAGGGGAGTGTGTATGTAATTTAGGGGGTGCAGAAGTGATTTTTCCAGAACTTGCTAATTTCAGCCTTATTTAAAGGTGGTTTTTAACTTCAATGAATTTATTTTTCCACCTTAAATGAGCTTAATCTTAACTTTAGTTGCATCAACAAATGTTAAAATATCCAAAAATAATTTATGCAGCTATAAATCACTTTTTAAGACATCTTTATCACACAAGCTCAAATAGTCTAATTATTAGAATTGTTAATTAAATCACTCATTTAAGCTTGAAAATTCAATTAAAACCCCCAAATTTAAACATTAAATGAGGGCAAAAATTTAAACTCATCAAGTTCCAAATTGAGGAAAAAGGACATCATATTTTGGATTATCATGGAGTTAAAGCAAGAATAGAACACAAGAGTGATGGAGAAACAAAGAATTGGATTATCATTAGATACAAACTTCACTAGATTTGGTTTCATAATTCAATTCAAAGCAAAAACACCAAACGATATTCTTCTAATTCCTACTCTCGCATTCACACCTTATGTAACAAGCCCTAATGTCTTAGACCTTTCCTTATTAAGATTTCGCATTAATGATCAAAATTATGATGTTATGAATGACCAATCATGTACTTTATGTCTAGATGCATAATCAATTAGTTGTTTATTCTAGTCTAGGTTCTAATATCATGTCCAATGATTAGATACCCAAAAATATCCAATCAATAATGATCATGTAGTTAAAGAAAGAATAGAACACAAGAGTGATGGAAAAAATTATATTGATTAATGGAATTCACATAAAATTAAGAATATATTACACCCAACTCCCGTGAATGAGAGATTTAGCTACTCCTAGGCATACTGAATACTAGACTGATGTTGAAATTAAATGCCTCCATTCTTCAAAATGCCCTTATACCTTAAAATGTAGAGATATCAAGTTTCTCTCTCTCCAAATGTGTTTTTTACCTATGCCAGACCCTCTACTTATAGACTTTCATAGACTTGATTTTGTACTTGAATAAATTGTAATAGATAATCCTTGAGATATATCTTTTAATCTTTGAAGATTCTATATCTTTGATATATTCTTCAAATCTTATCATTTGTAATTTGAATAATCAACTTTGTGGATATATGATATTATTGATAATCTTTGACTAGTTAATATTTCACTTATTTTGTCAATAATCTTCCCAAATCTTTGAGATTTTCGCTTATTTGAAAAATATATTCCAAGCTTTTGTCTTTTCCACTTTTACTCAATAAAACCTAAAATATCAAATAAAATCCAAAACTAAAATAACAATAAAACATAAAAAATAAATAAAATAAAAACATGATAATGTCAATTATCAAACACCCCTTTTGAGATCTCACGTAATTTTTTCTTTTTTAATAACAAGCAAAACTCTGATACCATCCTACAATTAGAAACTTGGCAAAATTAATTCATAAATACTCGTCCAAATTTATTCAAATGAAACATTGTAATTTTTTTTTCAAACATCCTTAAATAGTCGATTACAATTCGTCAAAACTAAAAAAAAGAAATAAATTCCAAAAAGAAGTTCGAAATCCATTTACAAAAACCTTCCAAATGTCCCAAAGTTCTCCCCATCGCTTCTCCTTGCATATACACATTTCCACTATTATTTGCATTCACATATGCTCTCATATAATACACACATTGTACGATCATCGCACAACCACAACAATTTCAAGAGTGAGCTTAACAAAAAAAAAACAATATACAACCATATTGTGATATCCTACAACTCACTTCATGACCACAACATAATACATTATTCATCCAAATCATGTTACCATAAAATAATATCACATAGTATACCATTCTCTCATATCCAACCATTACCTTTCCTGCGTACCAATGCCTCTTGGAAGGAACTTCTCACCTGCTTTCTATAAGACTTACAAGCAACAACCCTTACCTGCTCACCAAAGCCTTAGGCAAAAGCACTTTTGCTAAGCTTAAGCCAAAGTATTACACTAGAACAAAACTCCTTCTTATCCGACTCACCAAAGTCCTCTGAGTAAAATTGCAACTTGGTTTTACATTTATGAGAGAATTCATATTGTTTCATCACATATGTATACACATGCATGCAACATCTCATCACATTATCAACATACCTCAACTCATCATGCAACTACATCATATCATGCCACATCATACCATACCATACATATATGTGTATAAATCTAAAAAATATATAAGTAACCACACATCATCATCATGTCATGTCATATCACATAGTCCATCATGCATCAACTCATCATGTTCAAACATTTAGTGTACTACAAACAGGGATCCACCACAATTTATCACAATGCAAGTATCAACATAATACAACTAGAAAATTAACAATCATGTGTGACATATATCTCCAACTACCGACATTCAAACGAATATCACGTCGTTCAAAATGAAGAACAACATGTTACAGATTGGCTGTCAAAATTTCAGCTAAATCCAATGGTTAACAAATTAGGTAACTCAATTTTACAAAAACTATATAAACTATAAAATATTAGTGGCGCCTGACGCCCTAAAACTAGCGCCTAGCACCCAAAAACCAGAGGCCCAGCGCCTAGCAGTAGGAAGCCAGCGTCCGACATTCCAAAAACCCGAAAAACAATGTCAAAGCGCCCCAAAACCCATTTTTCAACACATGTAAGCATCCAAAATATGCAACCAAACTTAACCAACATCTAATCAACATAATACTTGGATTCCAGGACCTTAAAACACCAAATTTTTTTTTTACTCCAATAGATCATCCAACCAAAGAATTTCACGACTTCTATATTCATTATAACGAAGAAAATTCTACACTTGTAATCCAATTACAATGATCAACCATAAACTCGTTTTGTTCTTCAGTTAACCACCTTAAACCACCATGCTAATTCCAAAATCATATAAATTGCCAAACAAAAGAAAATTCCCAATATTGGCATGAATAGAAAATTTTCCAAGAACCAATAACCCAACCAAATCTGTTTTATGCTACCAACAGAAAATTTCACTGCACAAAAATTATAATTAACACGTATTATATTCATGAACATAGAATTGTCATCTTAATATCAAGACCAACATGGTCTACAATCAACTCATACCTCTCAATTAAAAATTTCCATTTCAGAATCAATTCCTTATAACCACAAAATTAGCAAAAATCATGTACTTAACAAATTATACATTTCTCCTAACCACAACTCATGTAATTCAACCAAAAATTAAAATTTTGCACCCACTACTTCACTCTTTTGAAATGCATATTTAGAAAGCATATCCAACAAAATTATCCACTTAAAAAATTTTGAAAAAAAAAAGAATTTTCCATGATCACATCATCATACCAATTCTTAACTATGCCCAATTTTATTCTGAAATAATTTCTCCAACCCAAACTATTTCAATTCCATCCATCATAAAAAAAAGAACCGAACATAAAAAAAAATTATGTTGTGGCCTTAATCCCAAAGGAAATTTACGCCACCAATATCTTAACATCATATCACCATAGAACTCATGCATGGAATATGAACGATTATCCAACGGTTACACCCATCAAGAAAATTGGATAGCTCCCCTTACCTGGAAATTTATAATCACCAGCTCTAATTCTTCTAAACCAATTCTACCTTAAGACTTTTCTCTCCACACCACAAACACATTTCCTCAAAAAAATTTTGCAATCCCTACTTTCCTTCTCTCCCAAAACTTGCATTCCACTCTAAACTCTCTATGCATTCTTCTTTAAAAAAATTATGACTTAAATTTTCTAATGATTCAACTGCCTAAATTAAAATAAAAATATAAATATTAACCTTAAATTAGTTTTAACATTGAGACGTATATTAAAATAAAAATATAAATATTAACCTTAATTTGGTTTTAACATTGAGATGTTGATTAAAATAAAAATATAAATATTAACCTTAATTTGGTTTGAACATTGAGACATAGATTAAATTAAAATAAAATTAACCTTAATTTGGTTTTAATATTGAGACGTTTTGCACTAACTCTCTTCTTTAATTCTTATTAATCAGTCTTAACCATAGTGTCTGTGACCAAATTCAATGAATCTTCCTTCAATCTTTCATATTCCACAAATACTTAAAAAAAATTGTAAAAAAATTTAAAGTTACTTTACTCTAGTCAAGGCTCAAACCCATAAACTTTAATCACATCAACCATTTCATACCAACAAGCTAACACATTTTCAATATCAACCATAAGCAACACAAGTAATACAAACATCTAAAACACACTAACACATTTTAAAATATTTATCAAAAATAAATTACATATAATGCACATGACAATAATTGAACACATAACCTTCAACCTTATCCTAAGGTTAGGCCCTTAACCAATTATGCATCACTTGCTTTATCAATTATCATTATTAATTATTATTTATTACTTCCACACCCATCATTTCTCTTGCCACATTACTTATTTACTTTAATACTATTTCCAAGTTCAACCAACTTACTTGCAAAAACTATAAATATTTTTCATGGGTTTTACAGTTGTCCTCCAAATGATTCTCCATCAATTGTGCCTCTTGTGTGTGTGGGTTTCTTGTGTGAATTTGGAGACAAAGGGCTGGTGATGGGTGGTTCTATGTGTCATTTAGAGATGATGGGTAGTTCTTTGTGACATTTGGAGATGGTGATGATGAGAATTGGTGGACTGGAAATGCTATAGTGAAGCGTTGTAGATGATGTTAGATCAGATACCTCCTTACCAAAATCGTTTTCATAATCAAAATCAAATAAAAGATCTTGCCAATCACTGGATGCCATATGTCCACCCATTAATAGAGGATTTTTAGTGAGTGCAAAAAGAAAAGCATGGGTGTGAGGATATTAAGAATCACGCGTTTGGCCACAAGCCCATTTTGGAATAGGAGTTCAAAAAGAAAAAGAAAGGGTAGTGTGGTTGATAAAAAATTTTGGGTTGTTGGCCCATTTTGTAAAATGGGGTTTAAGAATAAAAGGGCGCACTATGGGTGTTCAAAATAAAATTAGGTTGTTTAGGGTTTAGGGTAAAATATTTAATGAAATGAAAGACATAACTAGTGAAGTCCTAGTTTAACTAAAGAAATATGTATAAAACACTCATACAAAGATTGGACTAGACTTGATCATCACTAAACTATGTTAAGTACCCATTGGATCACTCATTGATTAGATGTTATGTAATGACCAACCCAAAATAAATTGTGATTATATTTGATTATATGATGTTTGTTCATGATTTCCATGCAAACTTTATCATAAGTTAAATTAACATAATAGATGAAATATAAAGAAAAAACAAAACAAGTGCATTGAGCAAACAAGTTAAAGTTGATAAGATACTTGTGCTAATTCGACGGCTAAAGACAAAAGAACCAGACAAGTCAAGTTAATGGAGTCACCAAAAGAATGAAGTAAGTAACAAGTACACCTACCAAATGACTGGATTGACCAGATTATATGGAAGTCAAACTTATGCACTAGACGAGTCATATTGACAAGAGGAGTAAAGCTTAATCAAGTTAACTAGAGGAGTAAAAGCCAAAGTAAAACCATACGAGATGAAAGTCAAGTATACTAAGTAGACGAGTCAAATACGTGTTGACCAGACAACATAAGAAAGTAAAAGTTGACTAAACAAAGTCTACAAAGGGTACTAGAAAACCCATCAGATGAGACAAAGAATTGAACCTGAAAATTAAAGTAAGATCAGAGATGATGAAAGTGAAGTATACTGAGTACACGAGTCAAAGGTGAGTTAACCAGACAACATAATAAGAAAGTCAAAACTGACTAAACTAAGTCTACAAAGGGTATGAGACGACCCATAAGATGAGACAAAGAATTGAGCTTGATCTATCATTTCATAAAAAAAAAAATGTTCAAAAGGAAGATTAAATACACGAGTATCATATCAAGATTTATTATAAAAAATTAGAAGAAATCTAATTAATTGAAGAAGAAGAATATAGAGAATATTTACGCTAATGGAAGATCACAAATTTTGAAGAATATCATATATGATTTAAATTAATTCTAACAAAAGGAAATATTCTGAAGATTTCAAATTACTTGAAGAATAACCTAAAGATTACATTCAAAGCTAGAACGGTAATATTTGAGTTGAAGAATGAAGAAATTCAAGTTGAACAAATATAAGAAATGAAAGAATGGATAATTCAAAGATGCAAACACTCTAATAGATATATCAAGTCTTTCCTTATAGATGAAGATATTGAAGTAAAGAGAAAATATTCAGTAGAAATACATCAATTGTCATATTCTAGAACAATATTATAAATATCAACAACTAAATGAAAAAGCAAACAAATTGGGAATGAATGGTTGAATAAAGATAGAATGAGAACGAGCAGAAGATTAATATACACACTTATACTATAGAGTCTACCACAACTGAAATCGTGATGGAATGACTAACCAAAAACAATCATTTAAAAAAAAGGTTTGAGATCGTCACCGTAGTTTATTTTGAAAAACTCTGGAGAAATTGAAAAGTAAGACATGGTTTGTGAAATTTGATTTAGGTTCGAGAGTCTGTTACACATAGGAAAGGTATTAGTACCCTACAAAGTCCATCCCACGACGACCCATTTAATATAATGTTCAAACAGTGATGTGGTTTTTCAAAATATTTAATTTACCCCAAAAGTAAGAAAACATTGTACAAAAGGAAATAAAAATATTTTTGTTTGAAAAAACAATTTGACAATGAATAATCCTCACTTCTATGAATTTCCACTCATAATGGAAAATCAAGGTTTACATAGCTCTAAATGAAAAAAATCTATTTAAAAAAGATTTTGAAACTTTTTTGATTTTTTGAAGGTGAACCACATAAAGACTAACCTCACTTCTACGTATTTTCATTCACAATGGAAAATCAGGATCATGTAGTTCTTAAAAAACTAATTGAGAAATTGTTGGTTATTTTTTTATTTTTATAAATTTTTTATATTTTTGGGTATTTTGAATTATGTGAAAATTAGTGTCATGTGACACAAGCAGCGGAGCAAACACAAAAAAGGTAAAGAAAGAAAATATTTGTCATTTTTAAATTTTTATTATTTATAAAAAAATAGAGTATGTAAAAAGTGAAGTATCAAAAAGACACAAAGGCAAAAGTGCGATACACAACATGGGGGGTACGACTTATAAGTGTGTGGGTGTAGTAAATAACAATGTGGCCCAACCCACAGCAAAAGAAGACTACAATGGGTGTAAGAAGTGGGGATAGATATGCGGCCAACATTGGCATAAGGTCCAATTATAATACGGGTGCAAGAGCATTAAAATGAGGGGGTTTCTTCCTGCACCTCAAAGTTTTCTTCCTACATTGCCAAATTTTACTATGATTCCAATTATGTCCTACTAAATTTATATTTTAGATTTTAAATTAATTAGGTAATCAATAAATAGTGTTTACCAACCCTATTTACTACCTTCATCCACAATATTTATTGGAGTTGCACTCCCAAGTCATTTTTAAAGCACTAACGGTGATTTTAGTTTCTCCCGTCAACTTTCTTCTTCTTTTTCTTCCTTAGCTTTTTTCTTCTTCTCGTGTGATTCAGCTTCTTCGTGTATAAGGATGGCAAAAATACTCGAGCCTGCGGATATCCGCAGATAAAATCCGCGATAGATAGTTACTATCCGCAGGTATTTATTACCCGTGGGTAGCGGGTAGCGAGTATTTTAATACCCGCTTATAAACGGGTCGGGTACGGGTATCATACTATCTGTATCCGCGGGTACCCGTTATCCGCAAAAATTAAAATTAAAATTTAATTTATATTTTATTAAGTTAAATTTAATTAAAATTAAAATTAACAGTATATTTTATTATGTCAAATTTAATTATAATTAAAATTTAATTTAATTTATATTTTATTTTAATAATTTTATATTAAAAAATTTATAAAATATATATTTTTTTTAAATATTTGCGGGTATCGGATATCCATGGATACCCGCGAGTTTTAAAAATATTCGCGAATATTTTTTAAGCGGATACCCGGCGGGTAAACGGACGGGTAACGGGAGGATTATTTTTTGGCGGTCGGGTTACGGGTAGGCACTATCCATGCCCGACCCGACCCGTTGCCATCCCTATTCGTGTATCTTCTTCCTTCAACGAGTTTCTTCTTACTTCATCGGCTTCGTGCATCCTTTGGTTAGTTTTTTTTAAGCTTAGAATTACACTACTTGTTTATGGGTTGTTTTTATTTTTACAACTTTTTTTTATTATTTTGAGCATATATCGTGTAACACCCTAGGAGGATATTACTTTATAAAGCAAATTCATATAATTCTTTGGAATTAAAATAATAGATAAAGTTCCCAAGCTTGGGAAAATTTAAAAATGATATTGCTACGTTCAAATACTCTGATGCATCCTTGTTACAAAACCATTAGCTCGTGATAGGTATAACAAGCTAACAACTGAAGTAGGCATATTAGATATGAAAATTGTGATCTGATGTGTGTTTAGCATGTTAATCTTATAAATCCATATATTGATTTCTTTTAAATAAGCTAATGTGAGCATAAAATGTGAACTATCATAATTAGTCTGCTGATTTTACAATTTTATTCGTTGATTTCACTTAAAAAGTCACTATATGCAGGAAACATAATCTAATACATCTTTTAATCTGTTGATTTTACAATTTTATATGTTAATTTCATTTAAACAACATCTGGATACAGAAAGTTCAATTTTACAAATTTTTAGTCTATTGATTTTTCAAATTTATGTGTTAGTGTCACTTAACTAGATTTTGTGTAGAAACCTATTATTTGATGAATTTTTAGTTTGTTAGTCTTTCGAATCTATATGTTGATTTCACTTAAATAGTAAATATTTGAATAAAATAGATTCAAAAGTTGATTGGGCCAAAGCAATGGTCACGTGATCAAGTACAACCTGCTCTTAAAAGCTATTCCATCAACTATTTGCTACTTTTTAAAAAACATTGAGCATAAAATATATGTGTTGTGTGATTCCAATGTGCGTGTACCTTACATGATCTGAATTTATTGATCCACTCATGAAAACTCATTGGAAACATAATACTTTAATCAGATACAGATAATCTAATGCCTTTACATTACTTTGATAAAATAAACAGAATTAAATACAAGAAATTTGCACAATTCAACTAACTGAATATGCATTCAATTTGTTCATCTATAAATATTACATTTACAAACATGAATATGCATCCATACTTTTTAGATACAACCACACCTACAATCATCATGCCTTGTCGCCAACAACGTCATGTCCAATCTAAGGAAGAAGACTCCACTCGTCCCACTCCCAACTCTCCAAATCACGAACACCAAGGAACAATTGAGGCTTGGTTTGAAGGGGATGAGAAAATGTGTCCAATTTGAAGTTAACCCAATGGATGAAGAAGAACCCACTACTGAACCAATGGAAATTGTCCCTTTCAACCCTCCAAAAGACAACAGCTCTATGACATTCATTAACTGCATGATCAAATCTATGGCATTCATGATCTGCTTACCTCGTTCCAAAACAGTAACCATCATTAGGATGACTGATTGGGTTGTCTTTTAGGGTCATGCATTGCATTTGTAGTGTTGTATTGTTGGTTTATGAGTTCTATCAGTTTTTTAGTCAATTGATTTTAAATTTTAGCATGTTGATTGTATCAAATTTTTTCTATTTCTAGTTCTTGTCCCCGGTACAATGTCCTTCGATTATTAAAAATAATTGCTTTTATTCTTGTTCTTCATTGCTTTAACTTCTATTTGATGAATTCAAAGGGGGAGAAATATTGAAGGGATTGAATTAAGAAATTGAAAAGTAAATGTATATTGGGTGAGAAAACTAATGAACCAGTTTCTGTATGACAACCCATACTAGTGATAGGGGGAGCATGTGCATTTATGTGTGTTTGTTATCTTGTGTGTACTGCTTTGGGATATTTTTTAGATTCACAAAAGACAAGCAAAGTGGATGGAATATTTGGAAAAATTTCCTTATTTGATCAAATACAAGAAAGGAAAATCAAATGTTGTGGTTCATGCTGTTTCTAGAAGGCGCAATCTCTTTTCAAAACATGGAGCATAAATTCTTGGTTTTTGATCACATGGAAGAGTTGTATGGACAAGATAATTTCTTTTCCCATTTTTGCTAGTTGTCAAAAGAAGGCTCAAGGGGGTACTTGTTTAGAGAGGGTAAGTTGTGTGTGTCTCAAGGTTCCTATAGGAAGCTCCTCATCAAGGAGTCACATGAGGGAGGTCTCATGGACAATTTTAGAGTTGATAAAACTCTAAGCATTTTTCAAGAGAAAGGAATTTCAAAGGAATTGTCATAAGTATATTGCATGTTTGTAAGCCAAGGCTAAAACTATGCATCATGGTTTGTAGATCCCCCCTACCCATTGCTTCATCCCATGGGAATACATTAGCATGGATTTTATCCTTGGTCTACCCAAAACTCAAAGGAGATATGACTCTATCTTTGTGGTTATGGATAGGTTTAGTAAGATGGCTCATTGCGTACCATATCAGAAGGTAGATGATGCAAGTTACATAGCAAAAAACTTCTTTAGAGATGTGGCAAAACTCCATGGTTTTCCTAGGACCATTGTATCTGATAGGGATATTAAGTTCCTTAGCCATTTTTGGAAGACACTTTGGTCTAGGCTAGAAAGCGAGCTTCATTTTTCCACCTCTAGTCACCCCCAAACTGATGGGCAAACCGAGGTTGTGAATAGTTCATTAGGAACCATGTTAAGAGCTATTTTGAAAGGAAACCACAAGTCTTGGAATGAATACCTTCCCCACATTGAGTTTGCATATAATACAAAATCTCTCCATTTGAAGTTGTATATGGCTTTAATCCTCTCATTCCTTTAAACATCATACCTCTCGCAAATCCTAGTGATTTCATTCATAAGGAATGAGTATCTAAGCCCGAATTTGTGAAGAAAAATGCGTGAGAAGGTGATGTCTCAAATACAACACCAAATCAAGAGATACATCAAGAAAAATAAGAAAGGTAAGAGGGAAGTGGTTTTTTAGGAAGGAGATTGGGTTTGGCTCTATTTAAGCAAAGATAGATTTCCAAAACAAAGGAAGTCCAAACTCAATTCTCGTGGTGATAGACCTTTTAGAGTGCTTCAAAGAATTAACAACAATGAATATAGGCTATAGATGCCATGTGAGTATGATGTGAATGCTACTTTTAATGTTTGTGATCTAACCCCTTTTGTAGATGATTTGGAGCAACATGAAGATGAAGAGCCTCTAGATTTTAGGTCAAATCTTTCTCAAGAGGAGGGGACGATGGCACACCCCTAGCCAATGGTCCTATCAAAAGGAGCATGGCCAAACAAATTCAAGAAGAGTTAGCATCCTCTCGACAAGGTAAAACTAGCTCCTCTTCTCTTGGGACATCGTGAAGCATTTCTAGACCTTGTATTAAGGGTCTTGTACTATAGGATTACCTTTGAAGATCTTGTAGTAAGAGCCAAGTAGTATAGGATTTTAAAAATAATCTTGCTTGAGTAGGAATGCTTAACTAGAAGTGTAATATGGATGATATGATACAATAAAGTGGTGTGTGTGGAATAACAACCGTTGTTAAAACTAATTGTTATATCTTATCATTAACATCTTACACGAAAAATTAATTGATATGCTTACCATTTTAACAAAGATCAAATATCCATGATCTCTTAAAATTATGAATGCATTATTAGTTTTTTCAGGACTACAATACTTATTAAATCAAATATACACTTTTTAACCTTTATAAAATTGTAGGCCTTGTTGAGTATACACAAATATTCTTAACATTTTTGCAATATGTCCTTTCTCTAAATAAATTACAGCATCTTGTAATACGAATTATTTAGACTGTACAATGCCATTCTATTAGATATAAAATCATCATATCTTTCAGACACAAGGGCTGAGCATGCATGGTATAGAATCTAATTTGTAATTATATGATTAGGGCAGTGATTCAATGACCAATAAAATTTACACGAAACTGAATAAATGAATCCGGTTACTTCGTTTCCGTTCTCTATCCATATCCCTCCTCTATCATACATATTCTTATTCTCGTGAATAAGAGTTTTATGTTACAAATCAAAATTGTGGTGGACTTGCAAAGATCACATCTAGTTTCACTTAAAATTCTCATTCTAAATTAGAAAGAGCAACTCATCTCCCAGCAAGAATAGTATAACAAGTTGCACACATCTCCCTTCCCTCTCCACAACCTGTACAAAAAGTCCCAATGTTGACTAAATGAATAACTAACATCCACACGAGAGCAACTGCACTTTTGACATGGCTGCATCATCGCATAAAGCATGCAACCAACCAGCCATTCAATGCTAGCTGCTGGCGGGCAAGTAACAATCAAGAAATTTGGAATCATTTCCAGCCCATGCTATAGTTCCTCCTGCAGTGTCAAAGGAGCTGTTTGTTTCACCTCATTCAGTAGGGAATGACATATGGAAGAGCAAAAGCATCTGCCTGCTCTATAAGCAGAGCTTCTGCCCATACCTGTGGTGTATCCCCAACATCTGAACATTTTATCATGGATTTTCTTTCAGGAAGATTGCCGCCAAATAACCACTCTTCATCAAAATCAGTCCAATGATCCACCTTAGGTACTGAATATAACTGGTCTAGGTACTTGGTATCTGGATGGGGTGGCTTTAAATGGGCTTCAGTTAACAAATCAGTCGACACAATAGCAGTGTGAGTCTTCTTGGAAGAAGCTGAAAATGGCTTAGCCTCAATGACGCCATTTATCTTGCATTCTTTATTTTCTACCTTAACACAGTTGTCTTCCTGTGGCCTATATGAAGAATCTGGAGTGGAAATCAGAATCCTTCCATTATCAGTGAAAGAGTGAGAGGAAGACAGTTTTGGAAACTTATTGGGAAAACTGTCATCAACTGTAAAAGAATTAAACTTGTCAGTCAACCGCAGATAATATGCAAGCTTGAGAATATTGATCAATATGAATGAATAAAAATTATCAATATAAACATGACATTAGTGAAAACCCACCGTGGATGTAATATCTCATTTTAGGTCATTGGGCCAGCAATATACTACTACTCCAAATCCAATAAGTGAAACATCTTATTCAAATTTTAAATATTACTTTATAGGATCACTGAGTAAATGACAATAAGACTCATCTTAAGTAACACTCACCACGTGGAACTCCATTTGACTCAATGTCCTTTCGTTTTTTGAGATTTTCCCCTCTAACAGGGACCTCAAGGCTGTTCCTAGAGAGCTGTGCAAAATCGTTAACTCCAATTTTGTTGCTTTCTTTTGATTTATTTTGGTCTGCTGTTTTATGTTCACTATGCTCCCTAGCTTTCTCCTCCTTTTTCTTCTCTTTATCCCTGTCTTTGTTCTTCCCATGCCCTTTCTTCTCCTTCTCTTTATCTTTCCTTTTATCTCTTCTTTTATCATCTTTTTTATCCTTAACCTTTTCATTTCCTTCATCTTTCCTTTCCTTAACCTTTCCTTCTTTTGTCTTTCGTCTGGCCATTTCTTTATCTTCATCTTTGTCTTTCTTTTCTTTAACCCTTTCGTTCCCTTCAACTGTTGCTTCCAAATTCCTTTCAAAAGGTTTTCCCAAATGTTTGGGTATTCCATCAACTCTAGGATGAAAATTTCCAGCATGATTTGGAACAGGTGTATTTCCAGTAGGTCGGACCTCTGGTTGAATTTCCCTCCCATCAATCTTTTTAACATCAAGACCCTTATCCACGAGTTTTTCATTACCATCACTAAAGGTGCCACCAGCTTTCGCCACCAACCTAAAAGTTTCTTCATCTTTTCTATTGTCTGTATTAGTGGATTTATGAACAAATTGATTGTCAGCTCCTCCATTATCGTCCCTAATCCTCCGGTTCAACTCCAGGAGGAACTTTGAAGTTTGGTTGTCCTCAACCAAATGATTTTTCTCTCCTGCCTTCTCCCCATTGCTACCAGTACACTGTTTGGTGAGTCTATTCTCAAACATGATGTCCTTCTTATCATCTTGCTTAATTGCCTTTTGATGGAGATTACCATTGAGGACCTCAGCTTGTCTTGGAAAGCCTTTGTCATCTGCAGTACTGATTTTACTTTTATCTCTGTCTTTGTTCTTATCCTTGTCCTTATCTTTCTTCTTCTCTCTGTGTTTTTCCTTTTTGTCCTTCTTTTCCTTATGCTTTCCATCTCTTCCTTCTTTGTCCCTCTTTTCCTTACTTTCCCTCTTCTCTTTGTCTTTCTTATCTTTCTTATGTTTTCTCTCCTTCTGCTTTTCCTGCAAGTAACATTGTGAGAAGAGGTATTTGCAATTGTCAAATAAGGGAAAAAGCATAATGGCTTCACAATATCTACACCCAAGAACAACCAAGGAGAAGAAAGAGAAACTATCACAATTAAAACAGTTAAAAAAATTGGATTCTTGTCTTCAAGACCATCTTAAATTTCAAAAGCAGAAACCACAACAATTAAAAGATCAAAGTCCATTCAGTATACAATATCTACCCACAAAGTGTTCTGTATTTTAGGAAAGGTTTCAGCCAACTATAACCAAACTCTGAGGGAAAACATAATTCCATCGAAGTCAAAATAAAAGTATAATAATTAATGCCTAGTAATTAATCAGTCCCAAAGATTATATTTTTAAACAAGGAGAAACACTTCCAATGCTAGATGCTAATGCTGGCAATTGTGATCTGTTATTTTCATTCTTCTTTGCTTTTGGCACAGATTAAAAATACTTTATAATGTAACAATTTTGAAGAATGTTCTGTTATCACTAATACCGAACTAAAGGGATCAGAATAGCAACTGACATCTTATTATGAAGGATGACAGGCAAATACAACATACATGTACAGATGAACCAGCAAACTTTTCTTCTACTATGTTCTTCGCTTCAGTTGCCCTATATTATTAGACCTACCTTTTGCATCATTGTAATAATGAGTCTTCCCCTTTTCACTGGTGTTGACGTTATTCACATCCACAATCTATATGAAATAATTACAAGCTTACTACTACTACAAGGGACTAGATGAAATTATTCAAACATAATGATTTAAACTAAGAACAAGACATGCAAATCAATGTAGCACACAGAATATTTAAAACTTAATTGAAATGACATTTTTTTATGCAATAACACAATCAAAATGAAAACAAAAACCTAGCACATTATTCAATTCCACACACACACACATATATTAGAACTAAATTAGGAAAAGGAAAATGATTATGATTGTTTAACTTTTATTTCAACATCCATACAAATATGTCCTGCTGTGTATAAATACAACCTTGAGAGGAATTATGAATCCAATTGAAGGAAACCAAAATGGTAATTATCATCAAATAATTATCAGTTGATCATAGTACTAAAGAAAATATTTTTCTAGATGTTTTCTTGTCTCTGTATAAATAATCCAAAGCCAATACTTGTTTAAGGAAAACAAAAATCATTCAGTGTCTAAAATCATATTTAAAATATCCTTTGACATTAAAAAACAGAATCCAAATACACAGTTCACTAAAGGTGTTCAAAACCCAAAACTTCTACACAGATGGAACCCCAATTCAAATTATGTAGTTCAAGCCAGTTCCTATCATGCAATACCTTAAAGGTTTAGTCATAATTAAAACAACTACTAAAATTGGAACAGACTTGGTCACAGGAACAAATTTAATGGGTAACATACCCCGTTCAATGAATCACCCAATGCAAATAATCCTAGCTGATCAGCAAAAGTTCAACCTCCATACTGAAACTCCCTCTGTCAGATTGTTCTAGGATCCACTACTTTATTTTTGTTGAAAATTTATTTTTTCTCAAAATGTAGCATAAGAAAAGAGAATATGTGACCAAACACCCCTACCAATGTTGTGTCTCACAAAGAAAGTGATATTGTTTGCATGTGTTACATAGAAAGAATAATTAATGAAAGGAATCATCCCTTAAGAAACTTAAAGTGTAAATCAATTATTCTTAACATTTTCCAGAGATGTATTAGGCCTAGGTGGATGATTACTGATGTTTACTCATTTTTAACAAAATGACTCATAACTCGATTACTGATGACAGTTATTCAATACTAATCACAGGGTAGTGTTTTGAAGAACTCATACTCCCAAGAAACGAGAAAAAAAAAATCCATAACAAATTCATATATCATGTATGAGAGACTGATTGCACTACTTTGTATCTACCTTAACAGGCATACCAAATATTTTATAGATACCTCTTGAAATAAATGATAACTCAACACTTCTAACATGAAAGGCTGAAAATAGGTAGTGCATGACAAGAATTAAATTTAGGTGATAAACACATTTAATAATCATAATATTGTTCCCTCTTCACCAGTAATTAACTAATTTCTCCACTCAATACTCATGGAACTTGTATATTAAGCACTATATTTGACAACAGTCCAAAAGTCCAAAATTTTAACACAATTCAGAAAACCTATTATGAATCCTGTATTTAAATATCAATTAAGATAAACTCGTGTGCATCCCTTGAACCAACTAGCATCAGCAAAGAGTGAAACTGCATTATTCATTGCAGGCCAAAACATATACAGTGATGTAAGCCTCCAATCAGCTTCAATTGCACTTATCCGAACAACCATGGCTTATGTTATAGTTCAAAAAGGACCAACTTAAATGTTTATAGCAAGCATTTTTACAACAAGCTCCAAACAAATTGAACTTATATCACTACTAAGTAAAAATAAAAAGATAAAAGTTAATGACTACATAATTCATTTGAACATTTTATACAGAAAAGTTTTAATGCTCCATCAAGTAAAACAACATTATAAAACCAGTCCATTAGTCATACTATATATACAATGTGAATATAGTAAAGTATATTAACCTTTTTCAACAAGCCTACTTCATCTGTTATAGTCTTCTTTAAATATCCTGGTGGCGGAAATGGAAAACAGCGCGACATTGCACAAAAACACAGATATGCCTAGCGTAAAAGTCTTCAAGACAGAGTACTTGAATTAGTTTCCAACAGCTGCCCAGTTCCAGAAAGGGGACAAACCAGAACCAGGAACTATACTCTTGTCCATGCACCATGTCACTGCGTTCATCTCCAGAATGCACAGCAGGCAAGCAAATGATTCAACCAATCAGTATACAATTACTTTACTAGTGTCAGTCTAACTATATCAATTCAAAAAGGCTGCTTTAAAAATGTAAAAGACCACTGAAATCAGATACGCCAAGTTCCTTATGAGCAAATAAAGAATCTATCAGCTTCTTCTTCGTGTCAATTCCAAAGCCAAAATTGTCTCCCAGCGAAGTCAAAAAACAGAGAAAACAACAAAAATGAAGACTCAGATGGCTTTGCACTGGTTCTCCAATCTTGATCAACAATTCCCAGTTATAATAGACAATCTTCTTCCATGCTCAAACAATTAATGTCAAAGACCATCTTAAGCAATCTCCAAGGGCAAATGTTCAACAAAAATAGCTTTAAATCCAGAATATGAACCCCTCGAAAGTCCAGAGCTCTTGCCCATTTCACGCAGACCCACACCACAGAATTAAGGTCGTCTTCTCGATGACACCTTCTGATCAAAACAAGCGCAAGTTGCGATCTAATGAAACCCTAAAAAAATATAAACAAGTTCAGTACATATACTCCATAAATGCCTACGAGTAAACCAAACCCTAATTCCAATTCCAAAAACTTATATTTATTAAACATAAAGCGGCAATTTGAAGGGAAGAAGAAGAATCAAACAACTTTTAAACCCAGCCACTAATGAATATATAGATCAAAAAGTTAAAAAAGGAAGCTCTGATCGAAAGGGTTCATCCAAAAAAGAAGGAAGTGAAACACCGATTAACGAGGTGAAAATTGTTGCCTAATATTACCTAGTAAGCTACAAAGCCACCATTGTAGGATGACAGGATCTCTCTTTCTTTCACTCCAATAAAAAGAAGAAAGAGAGAACAAGATCTCAATATACAAAAAACTATCTATACGTATTTGAGGGAAGTACTTTTTGTTTGTGTGCTATTGCTATTGGTATGCTAGAGGCGGTTTTTGTTCTCTAGATTTGTGGATTTTGTTTCTCTTTTGTTTACCCACTGCTTCTCTTCTTCTCTTGTGTTCTCTCTGCTCTATTTGCGTCTTATGCTTGGGTTGTGCTGTGTCTTCGGCTGTTCCTAATATTTATATCTCATCACTCAATTATTATTGATTGTTAGTGATATTCATAGTGTTGTTCTTTCTTTCTTTATTTTTATTATTATTTTTTTTTCTCACCTTCTTCTTTCTTCTGCTCGTTCTATTCCTAGTGGCTAATGTGCTATTTTTGCGTTCGGAAGTTACACGCGAGGAGGAAAAATAATTGAAAATAAAAACAACCACCGAGACCAGAACAAACAGCAAGGGCAACACTGGAATGACGAGAAAAACGCATTTTCAATCACACCGCATGTATGTACGAGTGTATTTAACGTGTCCAAGGAAATTCAGTTCTCATTTATTGGACAAATTTTACCATTTTGGTTGTAAATGGGGGAAATTTAATTTATAAAAAATTAAAAATTCTGACTTAGTAACTAAAGAAAAATGGTTCAAAAAACATGACAATTTAATGTCAAATTCATTATCAAATCCACATTGAATGTTAAGCTGGTCTTTAAATGTTTTTGTATGATAAATTTATAAAGTATATGAAACATACATTTACTTTTACAATACCTTTGTTTGTTTCTTCTTTAAAATAAATCTTGTAGTCTTCCTAGTCTCCCCCGACTAAATTTTCTATTTTACTATTTTAATTAGGGATGGTAACAAGGCGGGGCGGGAATGAGTTTCGTTATCTCATATCCATCCCCACACAAAAAATTCATCCTCATCCTCATACCCAAATCCAACGGGTATCAAACTTTTGTCTCATCCTCATCCCCATCGGGTAACGGGTATAATCTCGTACCCATACCCGTACCCGCGTTCTAATTACTTCAATATTAATTTTTATAAAAAAAATTACAACAAAGAAAACATAATATTATCAAATATTCAATATTAGGTGTTTGCTTGACACTGCGCCAAGAAACCGCACCACCTGCCAACATAAAAATGTAACCTGAAGTAGATTTTAAGCTATCTTGACATCCTGCAAAATCTGAGTCAAAAAACCCAGTGATCTCCAACTGGTCTAACCTCCTGTATGTGAGCATATAACCTCTTATTCTCTTCAAATATCTCATGACCCTCTTTGCTGCTTTTCAATGGTCCATTCCTGGATTGCTTAAGTATCTTCCTAGAACCCCGACTATGTATGCTATGTCTGGACGCGTACATACTTGGGCATACATCAAACTTCCTACAGCCGACGCATAAGGAATCTTCTTCATTTCCTCAATTTTCAAATTTCCCTTTGGGCACTGATTGAGACTGAACTGGTCTCCCTTAGCAACTAGAGTATCCCTGGATTTACATTCATGCATGCTAAACCTTTTAAGAACTTTATCGATATAGCTCCTTTGTGATAATCCTAGAATACCCCGAGATCGATCTCGGTGTATCTGAATTCCTAATACAAAGGAGGCGTCACCA
>Ga0209389_1000414_pt1 | contig 25312 bp, 12 predicted proteins | sample CowpearedBW_FD_187526 | JGI IMG/M metagenome (GOLD analysis project Ga0209389, IMG submission 187526) | Root nodule microbial communities of legume samples collected from California, USA - Cow pea red BW (SPAdes) (version 2) | ecosystem: Host-associated > Plants > Roots > Nodule | place: USA...
CAAAACAAATAAAAAACAACAAAAAGAGAAAAAAAAAAGAGAGAAAGAAAGCTGAAGTAACATAAGGTCTCTGTTATCAGTAGACCCATGCCTGCTATGCTATCATGATTTTTGTATTGGGAATGACCTGTAATAGCTAGCTGGCCATGGTCATGATGGCTGAAGGAGCAGGAAGTAACATTTGCTCTCAACCTTATCCCACATCTCGAGATTAGAAGGTGTAGAGAAAAGTGAACAAAACAAAAGAGAGAATTACTTAATAAAAACGGAGAGATTCATGAAGGGGGGTTTATGATTACAGAGGAGAAGGGAAGGCACCAAAAATCAGAAAGGGAGAGAATTAATCAAAATTGAAAACGGAAGCAAAGCTGTTAATGCATTAAGTTTTATTTTCACGGTAAGTGTTCTTAACTCCTTCTTAGCTTCTGTTACCGTGACTTAATATTGATGTTCATGAATGTATGAATTGGATCTTCTGTTATCGTGACTTGATATTGATGTTCATGAATGTATGAATTAGAGATGATTTGAGGTGAACATAGTTACATCTATTATTTATTTTGTTTATTCCCATCGCACCTGCGTAAAAACAATAAGGAACAGAGCACAAAATTTTTTTCTCTTACTTCTCCATTATCGAATAATGGCTACCATACAACACCATCATAAATGCCATAGAATTCCTATTTCTTGTCTTGTCTTCATTGCTCACCTGCGTAAACCGCATCCAAAACGAACCCATTACACCTACATTCCCCTTCTTCAATCTTCTTCCAGCCACTAATGGACCTCCATCACCAAATAACATTTAGAGTCTTAATCCCTTTCTTCCACCCTCTGCCCGACCATCACGCCTCAACCACAAGAATAAAAACCCAATCCCCTTACATTCAATGCCATCGAAAATAGTAAAACCAAGAGACGAAAAAGAATCGCCGGTGGCATCGCCGGTGTCGAGTTGAAGCTTCAAACAGAGGTGGAGGTGCGACAGTTGGCCGTAGAGTTGGTGTCCCCAACGCGACGCAGATGGAGAAGGAGGCCTTGACGTCGACGAAACCACCAGTGAAGAGCAATGTCGACGGTGTTGCTCTAGTGGTGGTGGTCGCAGCACTGTCTCGAACCCGCTTGGAAAATAGAAGAAGAGATGTTGTTGACGCGATTGTATGAGCGCTTCGCTATGGAGCGAAGGGAGATGGCGTCGTCGGTGGCCTCCAGCGGTGGCGTGATGGCATGGTGGCGTGACGTGGTGGAGTGGTGTAGTGGTGCGGCGGCTGCGGAAGAAAGAGGAATAGAAATAAAGCCTTTAGGGTTTCTGATATCTTAAAAAAATAATAATAAAAGGTTGGGTTTGGACTGGCAGTCAGACCCATCTTTACTTCGCGCACCCCGTCCTTAATCCCTACACACCCCCATTTTTTTGTCTCCGTGCAACCCCTTGTTTCTTTATCTCGCACCCCTGTTTTAATTTTACTGTGAGTACCCCCTGATGTTTACTAATCTCGCACCCTTGTCACACTTGTTTCATGTTTTACTTCGTGCACCCCCGTCTTTAATCCTTGCACACCCCATTTTTTGTCTTTGTGCACCCCTTTTTTCTTTATCTCGCACTCCTATTTTAATTTTACTATGATGTTTACTAACCTCGCACCCCTGCCACACTTGTTTCATGTTTTACTTCGCGCACCACCATAACTGATAACCTTGCACCCCTGTTTTTGTTTATCTTGTTTTGGGCCTGTGTTTTATGTTTACTTCATGCACCTCACACATTCCTCATGCACCTTACTATTGTTGTTTTTTCTTTCACTTTTATCCTTTTTTTGTTATTAAATTTTCTTTTATCCTTTTTTTGTTATTATTTTTTTTCTTCTCCAAAAAAAAGAGAAAACAAAAATATTTAAATTATAAAAATTACAAAGAAAAAATAGAAAAATCTAAAAAATGAAAAATGTTCTCTTTTGTTTTATTGTGTCTGTCTTGTCACCCGCACCGCGTGACACTCATTTTCAAAAATACAAGAAAAAAAGTTTTCTTTCTCTTTTAGTATCTATCCGACTGCTCACGTTGTATGACACATATTATAAAGTAGTACAAAAACACCAAAAAATACAAAATTTTCAAAATATAAAAATATCAATATTTTCAAACAAAAAATGTCATTTTTAAGAACTACGTGATGCTTGATTCTCCATTGTGAGATACGTAGGAGCAAGGCCAGTCCTTGTCAGGTTCACCTCCAAAAAAATTAAATCTTCTTTTCCAAATAGTTTTCCAAAATGTTTTTCTTAAAGAACTACGTAACCCTGATTTCTCATTTTTAATGAGAATACGTAGGACCAAGGTCAATCCTTGTCGGGCCCGAAAATAAAAAAAAAATATTTTTGTTTCTTTTAGTATTATTTGTCTTTTTTGATAGGGAAAATTAATGTTTTGAAAACCACATAAACTTTGCATGTTTAATTAAGGGTACCGCCCTTCGATAGGCGTTGTAGGGTGCTAACACATTCCCTCTGCGTAACCGACTCTCGAACCCAAAAATTTGGTTTTTCCGCAGACTTGTCTTATTTTCATGGTTTTCCATAGTTTTCCAGAAATAAATATGGTGGCGACTCCAAATATCTTTGTAAACACGTTTTCTTTTTTGGTTCGCTGTCTCGTCGCGATTCCGGTTGCGACATACTCTCTATATCTAACTGAGTTATCTTGTGTTAGATTCTGTTTTGAATCCATGACTATGGTGTGATATTATGATGCATTGTCCGAGGCTTTACTTGGCAAATTATTCATATTTGTGTGCAGTTTGATGCATGTTTTGAATCCAATTGCATGTCTGGTATCCTTACTTGTTGCTTTGATGCAGTGTTCATTTTGGCCATATTAATTGTCTTCATTCAGCGTCAGTTTGTATCTGTTCTGCTGAATTGTTCTTTAAGCATGCTATTTTCCTTGTTTGCATAAAGCTGGCTTGGTTGATATCTGATTTATGGTCCTAGTTATGCACTGTCCGAGTCTTGCTGTCTTGTGTGCTTTTCATCATTTTTTTCTTTTTTAAGTTGAATCATTTGAACTCTGTCATGTGCACTTGTTCACTGATTTGGCATTGGCAATTGCTACTGTTGTTGGCTGTTGTTTAAGATATTTGAGAATTAAAAGGAAAGAAAGAAAATGAAAAAGAATGTATGATGAGAAAAAGCATATGAAAGAGAATGAAACAATCTTGATTTAATTTGAAAACCTTATTTGTTACAACAAAATACAAGTTGTCTTGCATAGTTCACAAAATTAGTACTGCTCTTTTCAATATCAATTGCATATGCTCTTGATTCAACTTATTTTGAGTCTTTGTTTGAGTTTGGTTTTATTCATCTTATTCTAGACCAATTCCTTAGGTTCCTTTTGTGTGCCTTCTTTATTTGTTAGCTTGTTTTCTTGATTGTGTTTGATGGCTCTCCTTTGAGTTTGTCTATTACATCCATCACTTGATGTAGTCCAGTTTTAACTTTGAACTTTATTGATTTTCTGACTTGCTATTCTTAAGTGGCAGCGCTTGTTTTTCCTGGATTTCTTTGCTCTGGACACTCACTTTTGTTTGGCAACCCTTGTAGGTGCAATTTTGTCTTGAAGGTGGAGCTGTTGTGAGTGACTCAACTATGAGAGTACACTGCCGAGAGGAAACAGGATTGAGTGGGACTTGAGGGCACCACAATGATGTTGGAAGGAGTGCAACCACGAGAGGATTCAAAGGAGTTAGCTGGGACAAATTTCAAACATTGGCCCGAGAGCTTGAGAGCAAACTGCATCATTCTTTTATTTTGTGATTTCTGTTTTGGATGTCACGGTTTTTGAGTTGTTATTTGTATTATTTCAGTTTTCTTCTTTCATTTAGCTTAGGTAGGAAAATGCTTTAGAGCAATCCCATCCTTGGCAAAGTTTGTAATAGTTTTAACGTGTTTAGTGTGAGGTTCAAGGGGTTCCAAAGGCCACTTGTATCTTCACTTAGAATTTAATTTTTTCGTCTCATTTACGTTTTCAATTTTTATGTTTTCAATCTTCATGTTTTAAATGTCCAGGTTCTGTTGTGTGTGCTTCACTTTCTGTTTTAGGTCCCATGATATCTAGGTGCCATGCGTTTCACATCTAGTTGACCTTCTTTTGGTCTTTAGATTTCACTTTGTTCTCACACTTTGACAAATTGTTTTTCACACAATCTGCTTTCCCTTTGAATTTTTAATAAAAAAATTTTTGTGAAAGAAATTTAGAGATCTCTGACTAGGAAAGGCTTGGTTTCTAAGCTTGTCCATGAGACTCACCTCCCTTTCCTGGGAATATCTCTAGAAATCTTTTCCATTATTTTCTCTTTTGAAATTCTTCAAGTTCTTTGTGAAAAATTTGTTTAGATACAAGTGTTTAAAAAAAAACTGTTTGCAAAATAAGGTTTTCTTCTTCTAGCCGTGTGCATTTAGATAGGCATAGCATTGTGTAATTAGATAAGTATAATAGTGTGCATGTAGGTAGGCGTAATAGTAATGAGTTGCATCATACCATTCATAGTGATATTCCATTCTTTAGGGAAGATATAGGACCAATATCATTTAGAGATTGGATATGGGATACAGAGAAATTGGTGCAACCATTGTTTTGTAAGTATAGTCAATTAGACATTCTTAGGCATGTTACTTCTAGGTTTGTAGGCGTGCATCCGAGTGGTGGCAAAAGAGACAGTCTAGAGTGCAAAAGGAGAGAGAATCATGCATTAATACATTTTATGAATTGAAAGCATGCATGTGGAAACATTTCATTCCCCCTTCATTTAGGATAACTAGAGAGCAACAAGTTAAGATAGAAAACTTCATTTACATAAGGGATGCTTTCATCTAAAATCTTGCTAAGTTTTCTAGATTAGAAAAAGATTTTAAGCATAATTTGGACTTGCTCTTGAGTGAACAAAGAGATAGAGAAAAACAAAAGTGAGCACGGGAGCTTGAGTGAAAAGTTTCAAGAGCTTGATATGCAAAGAGTAAAAGAAAAGCTCGAAAAGCTTCGTGTAGAGGAAAAGAAAAGAAAGCAAGAGGAGTATAAGAAAATTGAGAAGAAGAAAAGAGATGAGGAAGAAAAGGCAAAAGAGGAGAGTCTAAGTAAAGTCAAAGAATAGAATGAGAGAAAAGAATTTGAAGCAAGAGCGAAAATAAGACAAGAGAATGAGCTTGAAATCCAATCACAAGTGGTAGAGTTAAAGAGTATTTCAAAACAAAAAAGGAACTCAGTGTTAAGGATTTGGTGATAATTCCTTCATCAATTCCTTACATGAAGATTCAAGTTTCAAAGGGAGTTTTTCCATCTTTAAACTCTTCTCACTTTTTCATTAAATCTTTTTGTTTTGTTTCCTTCTCAAACTTTTTGTTCTTCATCTCATTCACTTATTTCATCCTCCTCAACATTTTGTGCCAAACTACACTTTGACTATAAAACTCTTTTCACAAATGATCTAAGTCAAGGTGTAAAACACTGTGAAGTGGGCATGATATCACCTTATTCCATTTTTAAAAGCCATTTTCACACATTTCTCAAGCAATTATACTGCATGGTCATTATGAATTTAATACAATTTTATTTGATGACTATTGCAAATATGTGTTTGATCCAGGTGGACCATTCAATTTGGTTGTTGTGAGCCTTTCATAACCCTTTTGATCTGAGGACAGATCCTCTTCAAGAGGGAGGGGATGATGTGACCCCATCAAAGCTTATAGCATTGGGTCAATGCCCATGTCCGTTTCTTTTAATTCTTATATATTTTTTTTGTAATTAAATAAAAGTTGTTATAACTGGGTTTGTTTTGCTAATTGTAGCATATTTTTCCAAGCTTCCAATTATTGAAGTCTTTGGCATTGGGCTTGCGACCCAAATCTTCTCATACTAATGCTTCCAATTAGCTTCCTCTGTTGGGCCATAATGTTGGAACTGCCACAACCCAATTTCTTCCAGTTCAATCACTTACACCACCATTTATCACACCAGCCAGATTTCAATTTGATTCCAGCATGGGTCGGGATTCTCGTTCCTTCATGTGCAGCACAAAAATTATCCACGCGTGGCTTGCTCTTCCATCTGCACATAACACGCTTCTTCAAACTGTTTTCAACCTAATTGGGCCCGAGCCCAATCCTTCCAACTAGCCTCTCTTCATGAGAGAATGGCGTGCTGCTACAGTTCACGAGAAAAAACCCTCTCTTCCCCTCAAACTAAAAAGTGCATCCTCTGTTAGGGTTTGCTTTTTCTCTCGCACGCGTTCCACCTTTAGGGTTGTTGCTCGCGTTTCATTTTACGGCACCATTGTCGTTTGCCGTTTCCTTCTTCTGTTTTCTTTCTCACAATTGCCATTCGATCTATAAAATGGCAAGTCATTTCGTTGTAAACAAGCTGAGATAAATGTTAAATTTGGTTGAGAACACCCCCTTTCGTCTGTGCTCAAACCCTAAACCCTAGATTAGGTTTTTACCTCTTCGGGTTGGCCCAAACCAGTGAGAAACTAGAGAGATTCGAGTGCTAAACACCATAACCTGAGTATTCCGCTGCATTTTCCTCGCATGCCGCGAGTTTCAATCAGTAGAACACTGATTCAAGAGGTTTTCCAGCGAGTACCGCGACAGAGTAACCTCATCAGCTTGGTATCAGTATTACACCATCTTCATGAATTCTTGATCATCACTTTTGATGAGCAATGAAGCACAACTGCAAAATGCTCCAAGAACCCTTCATTAATCTTTTTCTCAAATCTTTTGCTTTAGAAAACGTAACCTAAAACTGATGCAATGATATGTTTTTAGAGTAAAGTAGTTTTTTGATGTATTTAATTGATTAGGATATCTATCTAATCAATTATATTACTGATAGTGCTAAAGTCTATATTCTAGACTTAATCTAATTGACTAGATTAATATCCTAATCAATTAGCGTGACAACATATTTAATTATCACACACTTGACATAGTCTAATAAATATAATTAACATTCTAATCAGGTAGTGTGACAATTTTAGCACTTTAGCTTGACCCATATTATCCTATTAAAATCCATCTATCCTAGGCAATCATTTTCTGTGGACATAATCAAAAACAACATAAATTCTCCTTGAAAAATAGTAACAACATATTGTATGTATTTTGTGTAGTTATTTTTCTTAGATATAAAAATGTGAATAAATAATTTTTTTTTTTGCAATGAAAGCGATCAAGACATTAAAAAATTATAATACAAAATTTTAAAAAGGTGTAAATGTAAAATATTGAAGAACGAAGTTCTAATGATTTCGTGATTAATTAAAAATGTTAAAGTAATATTCTTAACTACTAAAATAGAATTAAATTAAGTAACAAATAAAAGCTGGATTGATAAATTCAGAATTTAATTAAACGAACATGAATAAGCAAATAATTTATTGATGATAATGACATATTCTAGAAATACAACATATTCTAGAAATACATATGATTCATTATGTTAAATTGAGTTTCGAAGGTTAGGATTGTTGAGAAAATGTTTTTGTTATGTATGTTAGAGTTGGACAATTCGACCATTTCTATGAGCGACTTTTTTCTCAAATATATCTTTCAATTTTAATTTTTGATGGTTTGGGAAGATATTTGAATTTTCTTTTTGTTAAACGATACAATATACCTCACTAGATGAGACTTGATGGATATTATCCGGTCACAAATCATGGCTAAAAGTAAAATAAAATAATTCAAAGTTTCATAGAAGAAGACTCTAAATTTAAAGATTACAATACAAATATTTTCTTCATTATTCTTAATCTTATAAATAAATCTATAAAAATATTTATTCCTTGTAAATCAATAATCACATCTATAGTGTAACATTCCAATTTTAGCAGCTTAAAATAAAAATAGGGAGTTTCATCATGGTCCCAAAACAGATAATCCAGTGTACACAATATATTAATACAGTCTTACAAAAAAAATATGACTATAAAAATATATCACTTATACACTTAAACTAAACTAATAAACTCTATACTTAAACCTCCCACTGCTAAACCTCCCACTGGAAACCTCCTCCTCTACACTTAAATGATGGCTCTTCATCCTCTAGAAATGCCTTTGACACTTTAACCACATCTGCTCCCACCGAATAGGTGATCATCGCAAAAGGAAACATACAACCTGAGACAGACACATAGAAGCAAGGGTAAGCTAATATGATTAAAGGAATCATACAATTCAATTATAAACAGAAATCATGCAATCTTTCTCATTTTCACCAGAATCACATAAGCCACCACAAAGGCAATGCAGATATATTACTTTAGACTCGATATCCGGATTATGTAAGCGACATTGGATCTCTAGGTGGCTTGCACCTGTGAAGGTTCCCAAACTCTGCAGAATTTGGACATAAGGGGTTATCACCCAACCACTCACAGGGTAAGTCCCCTTCGCGTCTAAGACTTGATCAAGTCCAAAGACTAGGACCTCCTGCTACTCCTCATGACATAATCCATTCTGCTCTATCTAAGCGTGAATGATTATTGGAGTTTCAAGATACCAACCCATACGGAGTCCTCACGTCCTTACACACACTAACATACTCTTTTGAATTTCCCTTGAAATTCTAATTCAACCACTTCTTCTCATATTCCAACTTCATGAAATTTCACCACACATATTACATTCAAAATTTTAATATTTAAACATAGCTTCATCCATTCGAACAAGAAAGTAACACTCAACTGCAGAGGTTCTCGCCCAAGCTGGAAGGTCTCGCCTAGGCGAAAGGGGCTCTCTTGCTTAGGCGAGTCATTCTCGCCTGAGCGAGGTTCGAAACAGAGAAAAACCCAAACTCTGGGCGAATTCTCGCTCAGGCTAAGTTGTCTCACTTAGACGAGAGTGACTCTCGCTCAAGCGAGACTAGCTCGCCTAGGCGAGATCTCGCACAGAGACAGGGGATGAGTTTCTGGTGTTTTCACTTAGGCGAGAGCTGCTCGCTTAGGCGAAAATACCAGATTCCCAATCTGTTCTCATATGCAACAGTCCAGAAATCTATCACAATCCAATCATACACTCAATTACACAGTTAAAGCACTCATACAATACTCAATCATGCAATTCAAAGTCATCAAAATGATTTCTATACGAGTCATCAAAATGATTTCTATACGAAATTCAAGCAAAACAGTTAGCTTCCCTTACCTGTTATCCTGTTTCGACATCTTTATAAACGTCAACGCCTTAAAAACATCAACACCTCTAACTCCACAGGATGCTCTACCTACACATAGAAACATCACAAGAACGATCAAGACATACCGTTATGATCACTGATCAACAGAGACTCATCCTGATGATTAAAACGTCGCATGCAAGCGAAAAATGGCTCGCATGCAACAAAAAACAAAAAAAGAGAGCGAAAACTCAACTTACACGAACGAAGAAACTGATCGGTCCAATTTGAAGAGCTTGCCGAGAGGATCAATCCTATGGTTTCGATTCTTCAATCAGACGACCAGAGAGATAGAACCTCTAGAGAGAAGTCAAAAGACTCTAGAAAAGTGGTTTCTAGAGAGATGGTGTGTTTTAAAATAATGAATCTCGTTTATAACAATTCTATTTATGCTAAAACTTTTTAATATTAAAATAATCGAGTCTCACTATTTTTAAACCACTATCACTTTTAAAACGTTATTTTCTAGGATCTTACATATAGAAAGTACGTTTTACATTGGTTATTTATAACAAATTTCATTGGTTCTTTAACCAATGTAGATATCTTTAATGTAAAAAAATGTCAAACATCTTAAATTAATTATTTGCATAAAAATATAATTATAACATCAGTTAAAATAATAAATTGAGGTATAAAATTTGTTATATTGAGATAACTTGTCACCCAAAGCCAATATAACATTTATTTTTGTGATAATCGATGTTGTATATCCTTCTAGTGAAAGATAGCAAGAGTTTCTTGGACATAATTTCAGTGTTTGGACCGAACCGTACATTCTATTGTCTTTACCTTTACTTTATTAATAGGGTTAAGTATGTTTTTAGTCCCTGAACTTTGACCCAAAATTAAAATTCGTCCTTGGTCAAAACTTTGATAAATTTTGGTCCTTAAACTTTAAAAAATGAATGAATATAGTCATTTTAACTCAATTTTGTTAACTTTTGTTTAGATTTGAATGCATTTTCTGTAAATATTGAGTCGAGAATGTGTCAAACGGCATAAACAACTTCAATATTAACATGAAATACATTCGACATGTTGAAAAAAGTCAACGTAATTGAGTTAAAAAGACTATATTCATTCATTTTAAAGTTTAGGGATCAAAATTTATCAAAGTTTCAACCAGGAATGAATTCCAATTTTTGACCAAAGTTCAGGGACTAAAAACATACTTAACCCTTATTAATATGATTATTACGTAAAATGATTTTAAAATATCTACGATTCCTATTTATCCTCCCTTCTAAAACCACTTTTCACCAACATACAACACTTCCTCAAGTTTAAAACTTAGCTGTTACACAATTCACTTTGGATGAGACTGTACCACAGACATTTCGCAAGACACCCAAGAAACAAACCAAGATTACACAAAACCAAGAAAGTATAAATAAAGATAGAAAAAATCCATTACATAAGAAACAAATTATACAACAAGATGTAAGTACGGAGTTAGAGAAAAAATTTCAACAATTAAAGATGTAATTAAGTGAATTAGTTTTTGTTTATTTATGGGTGAATGTGAATTAAGTGACAAACTGTATATTGAATTGATGAATTTGTTATTATAATGTCATGTGTGTTGCAGTGAAGAATAAACAAAGTCATTACTAAAAGAATAAAGATTATAACCGTAAGAAAACAACAGTCATGACATATTCTCAGAGCACAAGGATGAAATTACATACGTTATTAATAATTAGTTTAACTACTCTCTTTGTTTTGTTTAAAAATGTCAATCCAATTTTTTTTTTCACTTTCAATTTAATTTTGATTTAAAAAAAATGATTAATTTAATTATTTTTATTTATTTTTTTTTAAATTTACCAAATTTTTTTTTATTAAAATTGACACTAAAATTATATTAACTATATAAACGAAACAAACTATTTTATTAACAACTTCAATTTTGATAAAATATTCTTAATCTGGTTCAAGACATTTAATATAAAAGATAAAATTGTGTGAATTTTTCAAAAATGAAAATTAAATTAAGACTAAAAAAATGAAAGACTATTTTTTTTAATAAGTTTTAAATCCATGTAGCAGTATGTTTACATTATTTTTTTTCTATCTACTAAGTTACATTTAATTACAAAAGTAACGATGTACAATTTTTATTTATAAAAAAATGTTAAAATAGAACACGGCTTTATATTTAATATATTTAATTATATTGTAGATAAAGATTCTTATACGGTTTCGTCCTCACATGTCAAAGAACCGAGAAAAACACGTAGATCACTCATCTATATCATATCCATTTTTCAGCCTGAAATAATGTTAAACCAAGGAATTGTGAAACAACCACTAAAATCATCTCTATATTACTTACTACTTCATCATTGGTTGAGCATGAACATCGACTTTTCGACTCTGCTCAAAATCAAAGAAAAAATGGTTCAGAAATATAAAATTGAAACTTCACGTAAAATGTGTAAAGTTCCATATTGTAGAAACTAAATCAAAAAATTATTTTACCTTAGATTTCAGTACCTCCTCCTTAGAGTTCTACGTGTCTGACCTCGTCGGTGTTCATAAGAAAAATCAAGCTGGGGAATGATCTTGTGAAGCATCTCATCCACATGTTTGGAATACCAAAAGCTCCATCTCTTCCAGAAAAGAAGAGGGAGAATGAAAACTCCAAAGCCAAAAATAAATCCCAACTCTGCGCTTAATAAACTCCAATCAATTGAGCTCTTAGAATGAGATTGAGGTGTTTCAGGAGTTGGCATTCCAATATTGCTGCAATTACGGGTCAGTGGAGGCCCACATAACTTTTCATTTCCTTCAAAGGAATCTCCATCAAATGTCTGAATTTGGGTTCCCTTTGGAATTTCACCCACCAGGTCATTGTTCGAGAGATTCAGATATGCAAGAAAATTTAGACTAGCAAGCTCTCTAGGGATTTCTCCACTTAAAGAATTGTTTGACAAGTCTAAGCATTCAAGATTCTTTAGATTTTGAATAGATGATGGGATATGACCTGAGAGGGCATTATCTGATAAGTTAAGAGCAATCATTGCCCTGAACTGCATAAGCTCAATAGGTGGCTTTTTTTTATTTATTTTGGGATCATTTAAATCGTATTTTGTAAAAATGGTCAGTTGAAATTATTTTGAGATTTCACCCTACCGGTTTTTTTTTTTCGAAAACGCAAAATCGTACTTTGAGATGCCGGTTTTTGTTTAATATAAAAAGTGAAGTCGTTATCATACATATATCGACTTCACTTTTAATCTTTTTTTATATTTTTTATCATTAAAATTTATTATGATTTAAAATTCTTTTAACGAAGAGCGATGAATTTAAAGTTATACATCATAAATATTAACAGAAAGTGCAAGAAAATAAGGGTACCGTTACTAAAATAAATAAACAATGAATTGGAGCATTTATTTTGTGAAGCTGAGAAGTTGCCACGAGAAAGGATAAAAAAAGAACCAAAACATGGCCTCCACGCATCCACTGGATGAGCCTGAAACCAGTTTCCATTCTCACCATCAGTCTGCAACAACTCTCACCATCACTCTACACCAGCGTTAAAAAAACTATATAAAAAACAAACTAAAAGTAAAGTCGTCGTGCAGAACGACAACTTCACCTTTTTATGCGAATAGAAATCGATATCTCATAGCACGGTTTTGCTTTTTTTTAAAAAAAAAAAGGAAATCGGTAGGGTAGAGGACGACTTCATCTGAGATGTCGTCCGTCTGACAACTTAACTTAATTTTATAAAAAAAATTTCAACGGACCTATTTTTACAAATTTCAATTTAAATGAACCCCTGGTGATGAACAGATAAATATGTTTGTAACAAGTTTAGCTAACTTTTACTGCGATATTTTTGTCTAAGTGTGATAATAAATCCTTAAAATTCTTGGGATCATAGTTATCAACGGTACCAATGAATAAGTGGCCAAATTCAGGTCCGACATTAACATTATCTCGCATCATTGCTTTCCAACTGTTTAATAGGGCTCCTGGTATTGCACCATTGAAATTATTAGAGGCTACATCAACAATATGGAGCATTTCCCAATCACCACTGGTTCTTGAGCATCCAATTGACCCGTGAAGTTTGTTTAACCGTAAATCCAAGATTCGTAAGGTAGAAATATTACTTAAGAAACAAGGAAAATTGTCTGTTAATATATTTCTTCGAAGGTTTAGGACTTGTAGTTTCTGGCAATAAGCTAAAGATCTTGGGATGGAACCCTCCAAGAGATTGTCATTTAGGTCCAATAGCTGTATCGTACATGTAGTTGGCAGAGTATCAGGAATAAATCCATGAAGTTTGTTTCCACCAAAGTTTAACACCCGAAAAGTCAACACAGCAAAAAACTTGGGAATCGTTCCAACGAAGTTATTGCGAGAAAGATCCAACAGAAGAAGACTTGAAGCATTGAGAAAGGATTCAGGGATTTGTCCCTGAAAACTGTTGTTTGAAAGAGACAACACTCTTACGAAAGGGAGACGATTTCCAATGTCCGCTGGAATGACCGAGTTAAATCTATTGTTTGAGTAGTCCAAATGAATTACAAACGTTGGAAGGAAAGGAAATGGCCCTTGTAGTTGGTTGGAACTAAGATCAAGAAGCAGCAGGTTTGAACTAAAATTCCATACACTTCCTTCGAATTTCGTTAGGAAATTTTTGGACAGGTTCAAGTGAACAACATATTCAAGTTGCCAAATCCAGTAAGGTATTGTTCCTTGAATCTCGTTGTCAGCAAGGTCAAGATATAGTAATGCTGATTGACTTTTTACAAAACTAGGGATTCCTCTCAACTTGCAAGATGCCAACATTATATTTCTTAGAGCAGGAAAGGGTGACGGATCACGATCATATCTAGAGTATATATCAACTGACAAATTGTTATGCAATAGGCATAAAGTAATTAGATTACTCAACTTTCCTGTGAAGCTTGTCTGGCTAAGATTCAAGTCGCGAAGAGAACCACGTGGTTGGAAGTTTGGCAAAGAACCCATAAGGTCTTGATTGTCTGAGATGTCAAGGACCTCTAATGATGGAATGAGGAAGATATCTTTCGGAAAAGAACCATTCAAGCCACAACTTCTGAGTTGTAGAATGATTAGATTGGACAAATTTGTTAAAGAATCTGGCACGGAGCTAGACATGTTGTTGTAGCTTAATTTTAGAACAGTGAGAGACATAAGCTTAGCCAGGGAAGCATGAATAGGTCCAGAGATATTGCATGATGACATGCTTAGAACACGTAAGTTGTGCAATGAAGATAAAGCCTGAAACCATTCTTGTCCTTTGGCAGATATTGCTATACCATCTAGATATAACTCTGATTTCTGTAAGATTTTGCGAAAACATTGCTATATTTGGCTTGCCGAGTTTCAAGTTATGAGGTGAAGAAATTGAAGACAAGTCAAGAGTAACTAACCTTCTGAGATGAAAAATCTCAGGCGGAATCTGCCCCTCGAAGCCAGCATTTGAAAAATTCAAATACCTCAAATTATTCAATTTGCATAGTTAATAGGGAATCACTGAATTGAAGTTGTTGAAAGCCAAATTCAAGCTTTGAAGATATTGAAGGCCAAAAAGAACGGATGAATTAAGAAGTCCACCTGAGATAGACTCTCCACTGAGATCAAGGGATATAACACGACCTTCTTTGCATGTTACCTCATGCCAATGACAACAATCTTCGCTTTGATTCCAAAGAGTGAGTTTTTTGGATATTGTAGGGTTGAATATTAGGTTATTTTTGAAATGGAGTAACGTGGAACACTCGTCGCCAAGCAAATAGGCATTGGCTGGAAAGACGTTGGCATTGTGGTTTATGGAGAGAAATGGTATAAGATAAAAGCACAGTGGTGTGTGTCCTCTCATAGTGTAATTTTAGAAGTGTGTGCTGAGAGATATTTCTCATTTGAAAAATCTATCTCTCTTTTATAGACTACAAAAAGATGTAGCATTCATAGTCTCCCGCGTGTCTATCACGCAATTAAGTCACTTTGGAAGTAAAAGTCATTTCTACCGACTTATAATATTGTAATACTAATTTTTGAAAGCCACGTAATTTTATATTAATAATTTAATTAGTTATATGATCGAAAATATATTGAAAACTGATATCGAGTATATTCTGCAAAAATCATCACAACTAGTTCTTCTCAGGTGTTCTTACCTTAAAGTTGAGATGTCGTAGTCTCCTTACAACATGAAAGGGAGAGTATTTGCTAAGACACTCCAACTTTCAAGTTAGTCAAATGTATCAAATGGTAATAAGTGATGTAACAATGTAACTTAATTAATTTATCCTGTGTAATATGCTATTTATATATTGTGTTTATGGACTTTTTACCTGGATGGGCTTGGTCCACGTAGATAACCATTTTGATTAACTTTTCCTAATACTTTGCTAGTATGCTTTAGTCCTTACTTTAACTTAATCACAACTTACCATTGTTATTTTGTTCCGACATAATGTCATTTTGACCAAGTATATATAGGTCGAGAACATATCGGACTTAGGTGGCCGAGATGTTCTTGAGTACGTATAGTACACTAGCCCCCAGGCTTGTACATGCTATGTATTCGACTTTTCAAGCTGCCACTATGATATCAATTTCGGTTTGGTATATATGTGCAATGAAAATTCGTATTTCTTTTGTAATCTCACCCTATAGGTACCGTAGACTTTAAATATTGAGAAATGCAGCGACAAAAAGGCTTGATTGATGGGTGTCAAGTCTTGTAGAGATTGATGTGACATTATGAAGTCCAACAGTTATGACACCTGGTCGTTAGATCTAAAAAGATTTTACTGTTGAGATCAGAAAGATGGAAGTCAAAGAGGCACCATGAATTTGCTATAAATAGGAGATGCATTTGTCTCATTTGAGTACCTTGCTCCCTATATCTTCCTTCTATTGCAGATATCTCCCAAAGATTTCCAATGCCTAGTGCCAATAAGTATTAGGTATGTCTTGTAGTGATTCAAACATCATTAGTGCATTTTTGACTTTTGAAATCACCTTATAAAGTAAAGGAAGCATATAAAAAGATGGTGGCATTTTTGGATCTTTTGCAAACATTTACGCTTCGGTTGTTGAGGAACCGCAACCTATACAATCGTTATGCTTTGGTTACTAAAGAACAAAAGCCTAAATGTTTACAAAAATCCAAAAATTACCACTGAACGTATGGTCTTTCAAAAATTTTGCATACTTTTAGGGTTCAATTGTTGGGGAACCACAACCTATATAGCCTTTATGCTTTGGCTACTTAAAAATCGAAGTCTAAAAGTTCTCTAAAATTTCAAAATTGCCACTGAGCACAAGTCTTTTGAAATTTTGGCGTACTTTTAGGCTTCAGTTGTTAGGGAACCACAACCTATACAACCTTTATGCTTTAGGTACTTACATACCAAAGGCCAAAATGTCACTAAAATTTCAAAATTGCCACCGAGCACATAGTTTAAGGCTTCGATTATTAGTTTCGCGAAAGCCTGCACTACGAAGTTCATCTTTGTAGTTTCGCGAAAGCTTCTATGTAAACTTCGTAGCCATCTTCTTTTTCTTTTCCTCAATTTCCATTCTTTGTCTCCATTCTTCTCCTCCATTTTCATTCTTATCCTAAAGAATGCGAACGTCGTCATCTCCTTCATCTCCATTTTTCATTTTTTGTTCTTCCATTCAAGGGTCTTCATTCGTTTTTCATCATTGTTTAGTACAAAACATTTGCAACCAAATATTTAGAAATGTGAGATATTTAGTTTTCTTCCTTTAAAGAGTTCATAGAGTGTTAATTTCAAAATAGGTTTTACCAAAACTGTATTTAGTACATATCATGCAACAGTTACTGCATCAGCCCAAAAATACTTTGGTAAGTCATTCTCATTTAACATTATTCTTGCTAACTCTTCCAAAGATATGCTTTTCCTCTCTACAACACCATTTTGTTGTGGTATTTTAGAAGCTGAAAAATTGTGTGAAATACCATTTTCTTCACAAAAAGTTTCAAAAGCTTCATTTTGAAATTCACCCCATGATCACTTCTAATAAATTTGATTTTTAAACGTTTTTCATTTTGTATAATATTGACAAATTTCTTAAAGACCTTGAATGTATCATTTTTAGCTGAGATAAAGAATGTCCAAGTAAACCTTGAAAAGTCACCAACCAAAACTAAAGCATAGTAATTTCAAACAATGCTCCTATTTTTAGATGGTTTAAACAAATCAATATATATATAAACTTAAGTTGTTGGCAACTCCACTTTTTTCTTCCAATTTTTATTTGAGTTTAAACACTAGGCAGTCTGATGTGGCCATTTTTAATACATTTGTAGCATGCTAGTGTGGTAGGTTGGTCTTTTTTCTTGGAGAATCTTCTATTGCCTTCAGATTTCGCATTAGCTTTATATTCGTATTTTGAAAATTTTGAAAACCTTGTTACCATTAAATTTAGTGTCTTGCTATCAGAGTTTCCATTATCTTGATCTCCTATGATTTCATCTTTGTTTGTATTTGCTTTGTTGGAAAATTTTGCATCAACTTTTAATGCAATACCACCAATGCAGTGAGGGCTTTTAGAATCGAGGCATATTGGGGCGAGGCCAAAAGGCACCCCCTTTTGGCCTCGGTTATCACCCGAGGCCATAAAGTCCTTTTTAGCCTCGCTTGCAGAGAGACCGAAGCCGTAGAGGCTCTTTTCTGCCTCGGGTCTGGGAAAACTGAAGCCATAGGTGTTCAATATTTTTTTTTAAATAAAAAATTTCGCATGGCCTTTCGCCTCGGTTATGGTATGAACCGAAGCCATATACCCACTTTTTGCTTCGGTCTTGGTAAGAACTAAGGCTTATTCTGCTGTTTTTTTTTAAATAATTTTTTTGTTTTATTGTGATTCCTACATTTAAACTTGCATATTTTTCACAGAATAGCACAAACTAGAACAAAATATTTTCTCAAACATCCACAATCCAAAAACATTTAAAAGATAGTTGGAATATTCACAATCCAAATACATATGTCCTAATCAATACTATTGTACATTTGAATTATGAATTTTGCACATGTTATCCTACCAACGTTTATGGACTTTGCGAGAATTGGCACAGGACGCTTGAATGTTTGCGAAATAAGACATTAACATTAACTTAAGTTAGTATATAGAAAGAGAACTTTAGTATACCAAACTTTAGTATATTGCAAAGTAATTTTTTTAATTCAAATATATATTATCGTTTCCCAATTAGTTGTAATATGAGCATGCACAATGGTTGTCATCCATTACATTATATAGTAACTGCACTCATATGAACTAGTTTGTCTATTACACTACATTATATCAAAAACATTAAAATTAATTAAGGTAGAATATCAAATCAAACAATTATAAATATATGGATAGAAATATCAAACTAGGAGGGAGCACCATGCAAGACATTTTGTCTTAGTCATTGATCTCCCTAACAACATGTTATGTCCAATAATTGAACTATGATAAAGGGAATAATTTAGGATACTTTTATATAACATGTCATATTCATAAGATTGAGATTGAGGTTTCTTACCAATCTATCACTTGTCTAAGATGGTTAGGGGGAGGGCGATGCAAAGAGCAAAACCACACAACAAGGTTCTCCCTTAGGGAAACCACAAGTAACTGCCAATGACGCATGAGAAGAAAATAAATTCATTGTTATGCATTAAAATGACAGATTATATTCATATGTTAACAAAAATGATTTACCCAGCAACATAAGGGACAAAATAATTTTCTTTTTCGCGTTGAAAGCATTTGGTCACATATGCTTAGGTGTCATCAAACTTGTTGCCTTCATGAGTTGAGGGTCTACAAACCCATGTAGATCATTCAACCCCATAGTTTCAGTGACACCAGACAAATACCTAAACATAAAATTGATTTGATATAAGTAAATAGATAAATATATCAAATAACTATATATAATGATTTAAAGACTTACATCATCCATAACTAAATAATGGTAATATTCAATTCCTCTTGTCCTTGTGCAAGCTCCAAGACATCTTGGGAATGCAAGTAAAGTGGGATCTCAAGGTCTCTCCCAAACATGTTAGCATCCCAAGGAACCTGCATCGGCTTTTTTATCTATGATTGCTGCAAGTTGGAGCAATGCACCAAGAGGATTGTCCAAAGAGAGAAGAATCTTCTTTGGTTGAGGATTTTCCTATATTGATGCAATTTCAGTTAAAATGGAATATAATTTAAGTTTGACTATAATAAACATGTAAACTTAAAAATTTAGTATATGGTGGGTTTGATAGTCTATACTGGGGGGTCAGAATCAACCAAATCTCTAAGTTAGGCGAGGAAACGTTGGAATCTCTGTGCCACAGTATATGCCTCATCTGTTGGCACAGGAACTAAAGCAAACGAAACGAAAACCTCCTCTACCGTGACCTTAACCTCATCCTCTAATAACTTCATGCCATGAAGAATTCTGGTGCCTCAAATACTTTTCCACGAGTCACTAGTGTCTTCTTTGTACCATCCCAAATATATAGCTGACATGGATGAGTGTCGTCCATGTCATCTCCGGGTGGAGTTGAATAACTCCCTTTTCCGCTTCTACTTGTTAGAGTCAATGATTTGTTAATGTTATTCAATTATTTTATTAAATATCATTTATTCAATTCATAACTTATAGAAAAAAAGATTTACCCATGGGAGGCACAAATGGGTCTAGTTCTGGTGGAGGATCCACTGGCGAACAGAGGCCATAACTCTCAAATTGTGCATAATTATCAATTGTGCAATTGATGATTTCAAATAAACATACCTACCATCCCTCAAATGTCCGAAGCTCAAGAAACTAACGCCATGTGTCTTCATCAATCGAAGTGTATTTCAACAATGGATTTTCATTCTTTTTATATCCAAAGACATACCTAGACATCAACTTGGTCTCAAAACCATGAAATTTATCAGCCACCAATGACAAACATTTATGTTTAGGCGTCGCCACATTTGGAATATTAAATGTTAGCTCCAATATAGAAAATGTCATCAATAATATTTAACATATTATCAACAAAATCAAAGTATAACGTTAATAACATTAATATTAGTTACCAATAAATCTTGCCATATCATGTCCCAATCAACTTCAGTAACATGATCAAAAGATGGAGTAAGGATTGATATTCTCCCTTATGCCAACATTCCTAAATAGCTTTTGAAGACATTCGCATAACAACCTCTAGGCATTCTAATGTCGACGTTAATATCAACATGTGTTTTCTGACCATTAGCTCTTCTAATCAAGAGTTGTCTCAACCTAGTGGCTCTTCTGGTGGGTCTCTTAGCGGGTGCTTCATCCTTTTATACTCCATACCCATCAGACAAAAAATTTTCTTGGCGTCATAGTTTTGAGTGGGTGGAGTATTTCCCTCGGGAAGCATTTCATTCAAGAGCACGAGCAATTCTGTGAACTTTTATTTGTCCAACCATTGGTCGCTTTCAAATTCATAAGTCTTAAAATTGCTGATGATCGCGTAAACTTAGTTGAACCGACGTACAACACCAGCAGACATCGTCTCACACACATGCGCTCGTGCAAAAGCTTTTGTGCCAACATCCCGTATCATGTTCTCCATATTGTCTTCTTCTAATCGCTCTTCACATCGCTCTGCTCGTCGCTTTTTCATTGTGGACAGATAATTGGAAAGTCTATTAATTTGTCGTGCCATGTCCATATTGTATAACTTCTAAGGAAACCATCACAAATAAGATGTTCCCTAACATGAGTTGCATTCAATTTTCTCCCATTCAAACAGTTGACACAAGGACGTTTGAACTTCTACCCTTATAACGTTGCGCAAATTTTATAAATTCTTCTACTCCATTCTCATACTCAACGCTGAAACGTGGTAAATTAATCCAATCCAGATCCATACGTATATATATTGAAATTGCGTGAATAATTTCAATAATCTTTTAATCAATGTTTACGTCCTAATCAAAGGTTACCCTATCGCATTCAAGAAGATTCAATTTCTTTATTTTATTGGTACATATTACTTTTAAAATACATATCTTAAATTTCATGAAATTTTGACAACATTTTGCATTGGCCTTTAGGATGCACGAAAGGAAAGTGATTATCAAACTACTAGAGAGTGATTAATCTTCTTAAACTGTCCAATCGGACAATTCAAGATTCAATACATTTAAATTATTAGTATTGTATCCACTTATATTAATTTGAAAAAAATGTAGCTTTTTCAAAATGAAAACTCGGGGACAATACATAATTTTCGTATTTAATCTCAAACGGGAAACTAAGGTTAACTCACACTATAAGAAAAGTAAACAACATATTTAAAGAAATAATTAACCACATATATAAAATATAAAACTACTACATAACAAACTACAAAATCATAGGAAAATATTAGAATTAGGAACTTCGGAGCGTAAAAAGCGAATGACAATAGGAAGATGATGCAATGCAACGTGTTCGAGAGCTACACGAGATAATGAAAAACACAAGAGAAGGTCATAAGTAACAAAAAAAAAAGATAAAAACAACCAAAAACCTTAACAAAATATATTACCTAGTTAATTATAGTGTTGTTACAATTTTCTTAAATTCAAACTCAATGCTCTAAATTTCAGACCCAATGCTCTTAAATTGAGACCCAATTCTCTGACAAAAGTACTCAAAACACTTTCAATCTCAATGCAAATCAATACTCGTAATAACCAAAATTAAAAATTAATATATACAACACTAGTGCGACAGTTGGAAACTTACCTTGGAGGAATGGCGGTGCGACAGTTGCCAGGAAACGGAGAAGGAGGTGCACGAAATGGAGGTGTAACACCAGTGGAGGCGATGCCACGATGGTGGACGTGCAGTAGGTAGAGAAACGAGAACCTTGCACTGGGCATGAAATGGAATTGCAGGAAATAGAGGTGCAGCACCAGCAGAGGCGACGCAGTGATAATGGCTGGAGGGTGTGGTGGTAGCGTGATGGCAAAGGAGAGAGAAGAGTGTTTCTATTGTAGAGAGATGGCACGGGGAAGAAGAAGAGAAAGGGGGTTCACGAAGTTGCACCCTAAATAAACCCTATAGCCTCGGTTCAATTAAAAACTGAGGCATATAACGTTATTTGGCACCGATTCAGTGCCACCCAAGGCAAAAAACGTTACGGGTAGTGGCATTTTTGAAACATGTAGCCACGTTTTTGGCTGCAGGTCTTTGAAACCGAAGCATATAACTGCTTTTGGCACCAGTTTTTAGTGAACCGAAGCCTATAACTCTCTTTTGATTCGGGTTTTTTCTAAACCGAGGCATAAAAGTTGCATGGAATTGCAATAATGCCACTGACCTTTATATGCTTCGATTCCTGTAAGACCCGTAGAATTTAATTAAATAAATAAATACGGGTAGTGGAAGCCTTTATGTTATTTAATTCTAACTTGTATGAAATGGAAAAGTACTAGCTCAAATGGTTGAGAGTACCTGATTGTGTTGAGAGGACTTAGGTTTGAGTCCTATGTATGTCAATTATGTGTTAATTGATTTATTATTATTTTTTTAATAATATGTTTGATCATGTGGAGTCATAGAATTATATAAATTATCATGAAACATGATTTGGTTGAATGGTTGTGCATTGAATTTGACATTGGCATGGTTAGGGGTTCAAACCTTGATGAACCCAAATTAAGCTTTCTTTTTGCTAAACTTATTTTTGGCAAAGATGAGAAGGGCTGGAAACCCTAGCAACCACGTGAAGGCAGCCAAAGGGGCTGAAAAATAACTCAATAATGGCCTTGAATAGCAATTATCATCACCATTAAACCCATATTCGTTTTGGCTAATTAATCACCATTAAGTCCTAATTAAAAGATCAATTAGAGGTAAGAAGAAGGGTTTCTTTGATTCCACCATTGTACTGCACATTAGGGAGAGATAATCCAGAGTGAGACGTGAGGTTTGGGTGCTGGATTACAGTTGAATAGTGGGAGAACTGAAGAGAAGCCATTTTTATCCAAGAAGGAGCCAAGAACCTTCAAGTTTAGCAAGAGAATGCAGGTTGTGGGAGTTACTCACGTTAATTTTATGCTAATCATGAATTGTATGTGATATGTATATGATTTTTATCCATGAACCTCTGTTGTCTGTGCATTTTTGCATTTTTGGAAAATTTCCAGAAACTGCCTAGCAAGCTATTCATAGCTGCCAATCGGCACATGCATTTTAGGCTATTACAAGGTTCTTGAAGAGAAACCGCCTAGCGGTAAACTCCCGACCGCCAAGCGAAGCATAGCTGTTCACCTAGTTTTCTAGGGTTTGATGAAGGGCTTGACGGTGGGGAATCGACCTACTAGGCGACACGAGCCTTTTGGTTCGATTTTGGCGTTCTGTTCATTTTGGGATGATTTTGATCGGAGGGAGAGTTGGTTTGATTTGAGTTATGATGATTTAATATCAAACTTCTAATGATTTAATTGGTTAAAATTGATGGAACAATGCGAATATGGTTAGGGTTGGAAAGCCTTGGGTGTGATTGTTGTGAGATCAATTGGGGTGGAATTCTAATGGAAATTGGTAAGGTTTGAGTGTGGGTTGTACGCCAGTCATAATGTAGGGAAATCTGTGTGAGGACTGAAGGAATTGGACAGAGAGGAGAAAAACTGGTGAATTTTTTGGAGTCTCTCAAGATGGAACAAATTCTGGGTTACCTAGAAATCTTACGTATCAAACGATTTTGCTGCAGCAAAATTGGTTTTTTCTGGTATTGTTTGCGTGATCTACAAGGCTTTTGGGATACCTTAAAGGTCGACTTGCTAGTGTTCCTTGAGTTGTGGCTCAGAAAGTATCCCTTGAGTTGTGGCTCGGGATAGAGGTTAAGCACGTGACATTCCTTGAGTTATGGCTCAGAATGACATCCCTCGATTTATGTTTTACGATTTTAAGTCAATTGTAAACTCTTATATTATCATACTTTAAGTTTATAATGGATATTTACTCGTTTTGGATTTCAATTACTATCATGGTGAAATAAAAGATTTAAAATTTCCCGCATTTTTGGGAAACAGATTTATAATTAATGAGATTTTAATTTCTTACTTTATTTTATTTATTTAAATTCATAATATCCAGTTGGGATGTTACAGTTCCTAGACAACCGAGGCATATAACGTGAGTTAAAATGTGAAATATGCACTGGTGTCATCATCAAAAACCTATTCAATCTCTCAGACTCGTCTAGTAGGACTTTCAATTCCTCACAAGGATTGAAACTAGTCTTTCAATTCCTTATTAGCCTGATCACGGGCATCTAGTCTTTGTTTGAGGTATGTAACGTCCTCAGCACTGGAAGTGGAAGAAGATGGTTGGTGTTTGATGTTACCGCTTCCACCAGTGTTTGCAGCAAGTTGTCCTTCTCTATATAGTCTTCCTTTATTCATTCCATCAACAACTTGAACCCAACTTTGAGTCCTAATCGTGGCTTCTGTTGTAGGATCATCATTGGAATCTGATTGACCAACACAAGAGCCTTTCTCAGATCTGAAATGTGAAAGTCTATTTTCAAATTTTTCCTGTTAAGTAAACAACAATGTATTAGTGAAATATGCTAAAAATTATACTTTTATGAGAAACAAATGAAAGTGTTTGCTTACATGTGTCCTCTGAGATCTTTCATCAACAAACTCGCTAGACCCTTTCGAAGATGAGTTTGTTGAAATCCCTCATTAATACAGACATGTTGTCCAAGCTCCTATTCTTGTAAAACAAAATATGGTGTTACTTTTTAAGCTAAAGGTTTTCTAAGTTATATCACAATATATGAATTACTTAAGAGAGAAGGTTTTTACCATACGAATGACATGCTTATTAGTGGTAATGAAACTACCTATGTGTAGGCTCCCACCCTTAGCGAAATCTTTGTTCCTTTGGGTTGTAACACATTTATTGTGGTAGGACCAAGAATTCCAATGTGTCAGCAATTGATTCCACACATCATCCCCCAAGCCAGTAAGGACGTTGTCCTACATTCCTGACCTCTCTGAATGGCATATATATATATATATA
>Ga0209389_1000415_pt1 | contig 25302 bp, 4 predicted proteins | sample CowpearedBW_FD_187526 | JGI IMG/M metagenome (GOLD analysis project Ga0209389, IMG submission 187526) | Root nodule microbial communities of legume samples collected from California, USA - Cow pea red BW (SPAdes) (version 2) | ecosystem: Host-associated > Plants > Roots > Nodule | place: USA...
ACGACAGGGTTAAGCTTATCATGCTTGGATTCAATCCTATTTATATCATAAATTGTTTTAGTCCCAGTGTTATCCTATCACATCTTCAACACCAAACAAACCCTAATGGCATTATACCGCAAGTAGAAATTAATAATCCACAAAAATATGTTAACAGCTGACTAACAAAAAATTACCTTGGAGAGCAACATATCCCATGCTTTGGCAATGGTTTCATTGAGGTAACCTTTGAAATTTGGGACTTTCCCATGTGGGCATTGGACGGGCGAGTTGTCAAGAGGACTGCATATACCTTGAAATGTAACATGTTCATCATCAATTTAGAGGTAGAATTTGAAGAACCTTCACCAAATGGATGACAACCCAAATCAGTAACATGTTCATCATCAAATTCCCACTATTGCCCAGTGTTTACATCCTTAATATGTGCAATGTAATGGCCACAATTAGCACCAGTAGTTCCCTTGTGAATCAGTACAGCTGACAGATCATACACCAAATCAAACTGAGACAACTCCGACATTCTATGCCGCATATCAAATTTAGCAGGAAATGAGTAAGGAGAATTAAATTTTTTCTTGATTGCAGTCTGTCAACACATATAAATAAACAATGTTTGTAAGTAATAAGGGTTGATTTTTCTCAATTACAATCAAACTTGTGGTACATAAAAGTGTATCCATTTGTATAATAAAAAAAATAATCTATAAATTTTAAAATTTTGTACGAAAACTAACTAATACGTAACTCTCCACTTTTGTTTATTATGACCCACTTATTTGCCTATTTTGTTTGTCTATTTTTTTGTTTAAGCCAGTTACCTAGTGCAAGTAATAATGGTTGATTTTTGTAACTTATAATCAAACTTGTGGTACATTAAAAATGCTCCCCTTTGTATAATAAAAAAATTGATAAGTAAATTTTCAAACATTGTACAAAAATATTAATATGTACCTCTCCACTTATTCGTTTATTATACCCACTTATTTGCCTATCTTGTTTGCCTATTTTTTTTTCTTCAAGCCACCCACCTAGTGCAAGTAATAAGGCTTGATTTTTGTAAGTTATAATCAAAGCTCTGGTACATAAGAACTGCATCTCTTTGGATAATAAAAAAAATATCATTAAATTTTAAAACTTTGTACGAAAACTAATACGTAGCTCTCCACTTATTTGTTCATTATGCCCCACTTATTTGCCTATTTTTTTTTCTTCAAATTAGACACTAGTGCAAGTAATAAGGGTTGATTTTTGTAACTTATAATAAAACGTGTGGAACATAAGAAGTGCATTGCTTTGGATAATATTAACAAATTGGTTAGTAAATTTTAAAACTTTGTACGAAAACTAATATGTAGCTCTCCACTTACTTGTTTATTATGCCCCACAATAAGAGTTGATTTTTGTAAGTTATAATCAAACTTGTGGTACAAAAGAAGTGCATCCCTTTGAATAATTAAAAAAAATTGATCAATAAATTTAAAATTTTGTACGAAAACTAATATGTAGCTCTCCACTTATTAGTTTATTATGTCTCGTTTATTTGCCTATTTTTTCTTTAAGCCAGCTAGCCACCTTCTGCAAGTAATAAGGATTGATTTTTTTAACTTATAATTAAACGTGTGGTTTATCCCTTTGACTAATAATAAAAAATTGATCAGTAAATTTTAAAACTTTGTACAAAACTAATACGTAGCCCTCCACTTATTTATTTATTATGTCCAACTTATCTAACAATCTTGTTTGCCTATTTTTTTTCTTCATGCTAGTCATCTAGTGCAAGCAATAAGGGTTGATTTTTGTAACTTATAATCAAACTAGTGATACATAAGAAGTGCATCCCTTCGAATAATAAGAAAAAATTGATCAGTAAATTTTAAAACTTTATACGAAAACTAATACGTAGCTCACCACTTATTTTCCTATCTTGTTTGTCTATTCTTTTCTACAAGCCAGCCACCTAGTACAACTAATAAGGGCTGATTTTTGTAACTTATAATCAAACTTGTAATCCATAAGAAGTGCATCCCTTTGAATAATAAAAAAATTGATGAGGAAATTTTAAAACTTTGTACTAAAACTAATAACTAGCTCACTACTTATTTGTTTATTATGCCCTACATATTTCCCTATCTATTTTTTCTTCAAGCCAGCTACCTAGTGCAAGTAATAAGGATTGATTTTTGTAACTTATAATCAAACTTATGGTGCATAACAAGTGTTTTCCCTTGTATAATGTAACAAAAAATGATCAATAAATTTTAAAACTTTGTACGAGAACTAATACGTACCTCACCACTTATTTGTTTATTATGCCCCACTTATTTACTTATCTTGTTTGCCTATTTTTTTTCTTCAAGCCAGCCACGTAGTGCAAGTAATCAAAGTTGATTTTTGTAACTTATAATCAAACTTGCGGTACATAAGAAGCTCATCTCTCTGAATAATAAAAAAATTGATCAATAAATTTTTAAAACTTTGTATGAAAACTAATACGTATCTCTCCACTTATTTGTTTATTATGACCTACTTATTTGCCTATCTTGTTTGTCTAATTTTTTATTCAAGGCAACCACCTAGTGCAAGTAATAAGGGTTGATTTTTGTAACTTATAATCAAACTGGTGGTACATAAGAAGTACATCCCTTTGAATAATAAAAAAAATTGATGAGTAAATTTTAAAACGTTGTACGAAAACTATTACGTAACTCACTACTTATTTGTTTGTTATGTCTCACTTATTTGCCTATCTACTTTTTTCTTCAAGCCAGCTACCTAGTGCAAATAATAAGGGTTGATTTTTGTAACTTATAATCAAAATTATGCTACATAAGAAGTGCATTTCTTTGAATAATAAAAAAAAATTGATGAGTAAATTTAAAACTTTGTACGAAAATTAAGATGTAGCTCTCCACTTATTTGCTTATTATGACCCACTTATTTGCCTATCTTGTTTGCCTATTTTTTTTATTTAGGCCAGCCACCTAGTGCAAGTAAAAGTAATAAGGGTTAATTTTTGTAACTTATAATCAAACTTGTGGAATATAAGAAGTGCATCCCTTTGCATAATAATGAAAAAGTGATGAGTAAATTTTAAAACTTTGTACGAAAATTAATACGTAGTTGTCCACTTATTTGTTTATTATGCCCCACTTAATTGCTTATTTTTTTCTTCAAGGCAGCCACTTAGTGAAAGTAATAAGGATTGCTTTTTGTAACTTATAATCAAACTTGTGGTACATATGAAGGGCATTGCAATGGATAATAAATAAAAATTGATCAGTATATTTTAACACTTTGTACGAAAACTAATACTTAGTTCTCCACTTATAGGTTTATTATGTCCCACTTATTTGCCTAACTTTTTCTTCAAGGCACCTACCTAGTGCAAGTAATAAGTGTTGATTTTTGTATCTTATAAACAAACTTGTGGTAAAGTGCATCCATTATTAAAAAAATTGATTAGTAAATTTTAAAACTTTGTACGAAAAGTAATACATAGCTCTCCACTTATTATTTTATTATGCCCTACTTATTTGCCTAATTTTTTTTTTTCTTCAAGGCAGCCACCTAGTGAAAGTAAAAAGGATTGATTTTTGTAACTTATAATCAAACTTGTGGTACATAAGAAGTGCATCCCTTTGGATAATAAATAAAAATTGATCACTATATTTTAACACGTTGTACAAAAACTAATACGTAGCTCTCCAGTTATTTACCTATTTTTTTCTTTAAGGCAGACACCTAGTGAAAGTAATAATGGTTGATTTTTGTAATTTATAATCAAATTTGATCCGTAAGATGTGCATACCTTTGGATAATAAAAAAATATTTTAATAAAGTATAAAATTTTTTACGAAAACTAATACGTAGCTGTCCACTTATTTTTTTATTGTGCTCCACTTATTTGCCCATTTTGTTCTTCAAAGCCACCTAGTAAAAGTAATAAGGGTTGATTTTTGTATACTATAATAGAACTTGTGGTAAATAACAAGTGCATCCCTTTGAAAGAATTGTTTAATAAATTTTAAAACTTTGTACGAAAACCATTACGTAGCTCTCCTTTTATTTGTTTATTATGTCCCACTTATTTGCCTATTTTTGTTTTCTTCAAGGTAGCCCCAAGTGAAAGTATTAAGGATTGATTTTTGTAACTTATAATCAAACTTGTGGTACATAAGAAGTGCATCCCTTTGGATAATAAAAAAATTGTTTAATAAAGTTTAAAACTTTGTACGAAAACTAATACGTAGCTCTCCACGTATTTGTTTATTATGCCCCACTTATTTGCCTATTTTTTTCTTCAAGGCAGTCACCTAGTGATAATAATAAGGGTTGATTTTTGTAACTTATAATCAAACTTGTGGTACATAAGAAGTACGTCCCTTTGCATAATAAAAAAACATTGTTTAATAAATTTTAACACTTTGTACGAAATCTAATACGTAGCTCTCCGTCTATTTGTTTATTATGTCCCACGTATTTGCCTATTTTTTCTTCAAGGCAGCCACCTAATGAAACTAATAAAGGTTGATTTTTTTTAACTTATAATCAATGTTGTGGTAGATAAGAAGTGCAACCCTCTGGAAAATAAAAAAAAATTGTTCGATAAATTTTAAGACTTTATACGAAACCTAATACGTAGCTCTCCACTTATTTTTTTTTATTATGCCCCACTTATTTGTCAATTTTTTTTCTTCAAGGCAACCACCTAGTGAAAGTAATAAGGGTTGATTTTTGTAACTTATAATCAAACTTGTGGTACATAAGAAGTGCATCCCTTTGGATCATTAGAAAAATTTGTTTAATAAAGTTTTAAACTTTGTACCAAAACTAATATGTAGCTCTCCACTTATTTGTTTATTATGTCCCACTTATTTCGCCATTTTTTTCTTCAAGATAGCCATCTAGTGAAAGTAATATGAGTTAATTTTTGTACCTTATAATAAAACTTATGGTACATAAGAAGTGCATGCCTTTGAATACTAAAAAAAATTGGTTAATAAATTTTAAAACTTTGGACGAAAACTAATACGTAGCACTCCACTTATTTATTTATTATGCCCCACTTATTTGCCTATTTTTTTCTTCAAGGCAGCCACCTAGTGAAAGTAATAAGGGTTTATTTTTGTAACTTGTATTCAAAACTTGTGGTACATAAGAAGTGCATTTCTTTGAAAAATAAAAAATTTTGTTTAATAAATATTAAAACTTTGTACTAAAACTAATACGTAGCTCTCCACTTATTTGTTTATTATGCCCCACTTATTTGCCTATTTTTTTCTTCAAGGCAGCCACATAGTGAAAGTAATAAGCGTTCATTTTTGTAGCTTATAATCAAACTTCTGGTACATAATAAGTTCATCCCTTTGGATAAATAAAAAAATTGTTTAATAAATTTTTAAACTTTGTACGAAAACTAATACGTAACTCTCCATTTATTTGTTTATTTTGTTCCACTTATTTGTGCAATTTTTTCTTCCAGGGTTGATTTTTGTAACTGATAATCAAACTTGTGATACATGGTAAGTGCATCCTTTGGATAATAAAAAAAAATTGATCAGTTTATTTTAACACTTTCTACGAAAACTAATATTTAACTTTCAGCTTATTTGTTTATTATGCCCCACGTATTTGCCTATTTTTTACTTCAAGGTAGCCACCTAGTGAAAGTAATAAAGGTTGATTTTTGTAACTTATAATCAAACTTGTGGTACATAAGAAGTGCATCCCTTTGGATAATAAAAAAAATTGTTTAATAAATTTTAAAACTTTGTATGAAAACTAATACGTAGCTCTCCACTTATTTGTTTATTATGCCCCACTTATTTGTCTATTTTTTTCTTCAAGGTAGCTACATAGTCTAAGTGATAAGGGTTGATTTTTGTAACTTATAATCAAATTTGTGGTACATAAGAAGTGCATCCCTTTGAATAATGGATAAGAAATGATCACTATATTTTAACACTTTGTACGAAAACTAATACGTAGCTCTTAACTTATTTGCTTATTTTTTTCTTCAAGGCAGCCACCTAGTGAAGGTAATAAGAGTTGATTTTTGTAACTTATAATCAAACTTTTGATCCATAATAAGTACATCCCATTGGATAATAAAATAAATATTTTAATAAAGTTTACAACTTTGTACGAAAACTAATACGTAGCTCTCCACTTTGTTTTTTTATTATGCCCCACTTATTTGCCGATTTTTTTCTTCAAGGTAGCCACCTAGTAAAAGTAATAAGGGTTGATTTTTGTAACTTATAATCATACTTGTGATACATAGGAAGTCCATCCCTTTTGATAATTAAAAAAAATTGTTTAATAAAGTTTAAAACTTTGTACGAAGACTAATACGTAACTCTCAACTTATTTGTTTATTATGTCCCATTTATTTGCCTATTTTCTCTTCAAGTCAACCACCTAGTGAAAGTAACAAGAGTTAATTTTTGTAACTTCTAATCAAACTTGTGGTACATGAAAAGTGAATGCCTTTGGATAATAAATAAAATTTATCAGTATATTTTAACACTTTGTACGAAAACTAATACGTAACTCTCCACTTATTTGTTTATTATGCCCCACTTAAATGCCTATTTATTTCTTCTCGGCAGCCACCTAGTAGAAGTAACAAGGGTTGATTTTTGTAACTTATAATTAAACTTGTGATATATAAGAAGTGCATCCATTTGGATAACTAAAAAAAATATTTTAATAAAGTTTAAAACTTTGTAAGAAAACTAATACGTAGCTCTCCACTTATTTGTTTATTATGCCCCATTTATTTGCCTATTTTTTTTTTCAAGGTAGCCACCTAGTGAAAGTAATAAGGGTTGATTTTTGTAACTTGTAATCAAACTTTTGATCATAGTAATTGCATCCCTTTGGATAATAAAAAAAAATTGTTCAATAAATTTTGAATCTTTATACGAAAACTAATATGTAGCTCTCCACCTTTTTTTTTATTATGCCCCACTTATTTGTACATTTTGTTTCAAGGCAGTCACCTAGTAAAAGTAATAGGAGTTGATTTTTGTAACTTATAATCAAACTTGTGATACATAAGAAGTGCATCCCTTTGGATAATTAAAAAGAATTGTTTAATAAAGTTTAAAACTTTGTACCAAAACTAATATGTAGCTCTCTACTTATTTTTTTCTTATGTCCCACTTATTTGCCTATTTTTTCTTCAAGGCAGCCACCTAGTGAAAGTAATAGGAGTTAATTTTTGTAACTTATAATCAAACTGCTGGTACATAAGAAGTGAATGCCTTTGGATAATAAATAAAAATTGTTCAGTTTATTTTAACACTTTGTACGAAAACTAATATTTAACTTTCAACTTATTTGTTTATTATGCCCCACGTATTTGCCTGTTTTTTACTTCAAGGTAGCCACCTAGTGAAAGTAATAAAGGTTGATTTTTGTAACTTATAATCAAATTTGTGGTAGATAAGAAGTACATCCCTTTGGATATTAAATAAGAAATTATCACTATATTTTAACACTTTGGACGTAAACTAATACATATCATTCCACTTAATTGCCTATTTTTTTTCTTCAAGGTAGCCACCTAGTGAAAGGAAGAATGTTTGATTTTTGTAACTTATAATCAAAGTTTTGATCCATAAGAAGAGCATCCCTTTGGATAAAAAAAATGTTAATAAAGTTTAAAACTTTGTACGAAAACTATTACGTAGTTGTCCACTTAATTGTTTATTATGCCCCACTTATTTACCCATTTTTTTCTTCAAGGCAGCAACCTAGAAAAAGTAATAAGGGATGATTTTTGTAACTTATGATCAAACTTGTGATACATAAGAAGTGAATCCCTTTGGATAATGAAAAAAAATTGTTTAATAAAGTTTAAAACTTTGTACGAAAACTAATACGTAGCTCTCTACTTATTTGTTTATTATGCCCCACTTATTTGCCTATTTTTTTTTTCTTGAAGGCAGCCACCTAGTGAAAGTTATAAGGGTTGATTTTTGTAACTTATAATCAAATTTGTGGTACATAAGAAGTGCATCCCTTTGGATAATAAATAAGAAGTGATCACTATATTTTAACACTTTGTACGGAAACTAATACATAACTCTCCACTTATTTGCCTATTTTTTTTGTTCAATGCAGTCACCTACTGAAAGTAATAAGGATTGATATTTGTAACTTATAATCAAACTTTTGATCCATAAGAAGTGCATCCCTTTGGATAAGAAAAAAAATATTTTAATAAAGTTTAAAACTTTGTACGAAAACTAATACGCAGCTCTCCACTTATTTTTTTTATTATGCCTCACTTACTTGTCCATTTTTTTCTTCAAGGCAGCAAGCTAGTAAAAGTAATAATGGTTGATTTTTGTTACTTATAATCAAACTAGTGATACATAAGAAGTGCATCCATTTGGATAATTAACATTTTTTTTAATAGTTTAAAACTTTGTATGAAAACTAATTTGTAGCTCTCCACTTATTTGTTTATTATGCCCCACTTATTTGTCTATTTTTTTCTTCAAGACAAGTACCTAGTGAAAGTTATAAGGGTTGATTTTGTAACTTATAATCAAATTTGTGGTATATAAGAAGTGCATCCCTTTGGATAATAAATAAGAATTGATCACTATACAAAAATTAATACGTAACTCTCCACTTATTTTTTTATTAGGCCCCACGTATTTGCCTATCTTTTTCTTAAACGTAACCACCTAGTGAAAGTAATAAGAGTTTATTTTTGTAACTTATAATCAAACTTGTGGTACATAAGAAGTGCATATCTTTGGATAATAAAAAAATTGTTTAATAAATTTTAAAAATTTGTACGAAAACTAATACGTAACTCTCAACTTATTTGTTTATTTATGTCTCACTTATTTGCTTATTTTTTCTTTAAGGCAGCCACCTAGTGAAAGTAATAAGAGTTAATTTTTGTAACTTATAATCAAACTTGTGGTAGAATGCCTTTGGATAATAAATAAAAATCAATGAGTATATTTTAACACTCTGTACGAAAACTAATATGTAACTCTCCACTTATTTGTTTATTATGCACCACATATTTGTCTATTTTTTTCTTCAAGGTAGCCACCTAGTGAAAGTAAGAAGGATTGATTTTTGTAACTTATAATCAAACTTGTGGTACATAAGAAGTGCATCCCTTTGGACAATAAAAAAAATTGTTTAATAAATTTTAAAACTTTATACGAAACTAATATGTAGATCTCCACTTATTTGTTTATTACGCCCCACTTATTTTCCTATTTTTTTCTTCAAGGCAGACCTAGTAAAAGTTATAAGAGTTGATTTTTGTAACTTATAATCAAATTTGTGGTACATAAGAAGTTCATCCCTTTGGATAATAAATAAGAAGCGATCACTATATTTTAAAACTTTGTACGGAAACTAATATGGAGCTGTCCACTTATTTGCCTATTTTTTTCTTCAAGGCCGCCACCTTGTGAAAGTAATATAATCAAACATTTGATCCATAAGAAGTGCAACCCTTGGGATAAGAAAAAAAAATATTTTAATAAACTTTAAAACTTTATAAGAAAACCAATACGTAGTTCTCCACTTGTTTTTTTATTATGCCCCACTTATTTTCCCATTTTTTTCTTCAAGGCAGCCACCTAGTAAAGGTAATAAGGGTTGATTTTTGTAACTTATAATCAAACTTCTGATACATAAAAAGTGCATCCCTTTGGATAATTAAAAAAAATTGTTTAATAAAGTTTAAAACTTTGTACGAAAACTAATACGTAGCTCTCAACTTATTTGTTTATTATGCCGCACATATTTGTCTATTTCTTTCTTCAACTTAGCCACCTAGTGAAAGTAATAAGGGTTGATTTTTGTAACGTATAATCAAATTTGTGGTACATAATAAGTGCATCCCTTTTGATAATAAAAAAAATTGTTTAAAAAATTTTAAAAATTTGTACAAAAACTAATACGTGGCTCTCCACTTATTTGTTCATTTATGTCCCACTTATTTGCCTATTTTTTTCTTTAAAGCAACCACCTAGTGAAAGTAATAAGAGTTAATTCTTGTAACTTATAATCAAACTTGTGGTAGAATGCCTTTGGATAATAAATAAAAATTAATGAGTATATTTTAACACTCTCCACTTATCTGTTTATTATGTCCCACGTATTTGCCTATTTTTTTTCTTCAAGGTAGCCACCTAGTGAAACTAAGAAGGGTTGATTTTTGTAACTTACAATCAAACTTGTGGTACATAAGAAGTGCATCCCTTTGGACAATAAAAAAAATTGTTTAATAAAGTTTAAAACTTTGTACGAAAACTAATATGTAGCTGTCCACTTATTTATTTATTACGCCCACTTATTTTCCTATTTTTTTCTTCAAGGCAGCTACCTAGTGAAAGTTCTAACGGTTGATTTTTGTAACTTATAATCAAATTTGTGTTACATAAGAAGTGCATCCTTTGGATAATAAATAAGAAATGATCACTATATTTTAACACTTTGTACGCAAACTAATACGTAACTCTCCACTTATTTGCCTATTTTTTTGTTCAATGCAGCCACCTAGTAAAAGTAATAAGGGTCGATTTTTGTAACTTATAATAAAAAATTTGATCCATAAGAAGTAAATCCCTGTGGATAAGAAAAAAAAAATTTAAATAAAGTTTAAAACTTTGTACGAAAACTAATACGTAGCTCTCCACTTATTTGTTTATTATGTCCCACATATTTGTCTACTTTTTTCTTTAAGGTAGCCACCTAGTGAAAGTAAGAAGGGTTGATTTTTGTAACTTATAATCAAATTTGTGGTACATAAGATGCGCATCCCTTTGGAAAATAAAAAAAATTGTTTAATAAAGTTTAAAACTTTGTACGAAAACTAATATGTAGTTGTCCACTTATTTATTTATTACGCCCCACTTATTTGCCTATTTTTTTCTTCAAGGCAGCCACCTAGTAAAAGTTATAAGGGTTAATTTTTGTAACTTATAATCAAATTTGTGGTACATAAGAAGTGCATCGCTTTGGATAATAAATAAGAAGCGATCACTATATTTTAAAACTTTGTACGGAAACTAATATGAAGCTCTCCACTTATTTGCCTATCTTTTTCTTCAAAGACAGCCACCTTGTGAAATTAATATAATAAACTTTTGATCCATAAGAAGTGCAACCCTTTGGATAATAAAAAAAATATTTTAATAAAGTTTAAAACTTTGTACCAAAACTAATATGTAGCTCTCCACTTATTTTTTTATTATGCCCCACTTATTTGCCCAATTTTTTCTTCAAGGCAGCCACCTAGTAAAACTAGTAAGTGTTAATTTTTGTAACTTATAATCAAACTTGTGATACATAAGAAGTGAATCCCTTTGGATAATTAAAAAAAATTGTTTAATAAAGTTTAAAACTTTGTATGAAAATTAATACGTAGGTCTCCACTTATTTATTTATTATGTCCCACTTATTTGCCTTTTTTTTTCTTCAAAGAAGCCACCTAGTGAAAGTAATAAAAGTTAATTTTTGTAACTTATAATCAAACTTGTGTTACATAAGAAGTGAATGCCTTTGGATAACAAAAAAAATATTTTAATAAAGTTCAAAACTTTGTACGAAAACTAATACATAGCTCTCCACTCATTTTTTATTATGCCCCACTTATTTGCCCATTTCATTCTTCAAGGCAGCCACCTAGTAAAAGTGATAAGGGTTGATTTTTGAAACTTATAATTAAGCTTATGGTACATAAGAAGTGCGTCCCTTTGGATAATAAAAAATTGTTTAATAAAGTTTAAAACTTTGTACGAAAACTAATAGGTAGCTCTCGACTTATTTGTTTATTATGCCCCACTTAATTGCCTATTTTTTTCTTCAAGGCAGCCAACTAGAGAAAGTTATAAGGGATGATTTTTGTAACTTATAATCAAATTTATGGTACATAAGGAGTGCATTCATTTGGGTAATAAATAAGAAGTGATTACCATTATTTAACACTTTCTACGGAAACTAATACGTATCTCTCCACTTATTTGCCTATTTTTTTCTTCAAGGTAGCCACCTAGTGAAAGTTATAAAGGTTGATTTTTGTAACTTATAAATAAATTTGTGGTACACAAGAAGTGCATCCCTTTGGATAATATATAAGAAGTGATCACCATATTTTAACACTTTGTACAAAAATTAATACATAGCTCTCCACTTATTTGCCTATTTTTTTTTTCAAGGCAGCCACCTAGTGAAAGTAATAAAGGTTGATTTTTCTAACGTATAATCAAACTTTTGATCCATAAGAAGTGCATCCCTTTGGATAGTAAACAAATATTTTAATAAAGTTTAAAACTTTGTCTGAATACTAATGCGTAGCTCTCCACTTATTTTTTTATTATGCCCCACTTGTTTGCCTATTTTTTTCTTCAAGGCAGCCAGCCACCTAGTAAAAGTAAGAAGGGTTGAATTTTGTAACTTATAATCAAACTTGTGGTACATAAGAAGTGCATCACTTTGGATAATTAAAAAAATTGTTTAATAAAGTTTAAAACTTTGTACAAAAACTAATACGTAGCTCTCCACTTATTTGTTTAATATGTCCCGCTTATTTGCCTATCTTTTTCTTCAATTCAGCCACCTAGTGAAAGTTATAAGGGTTGATTTTTGTAACTTATAAACAAATTTGTGGTACACAAGAAGTGCATCATTTGGATAATAGATAAGAAATGATCACCATATTTTAACACTTTGTACAGAAACTAAAACATAGCTCTCCACTTATTTGCCTATATTTTTGTTTAAGGCAGCCACCTTGTGAAATTAATAAGGGTTTATTTTTGTAACTTATAACCAAACTTTTGAGCCATAAGAAGTGCATCCCTTTGGATAACAAAAAAAATATTTTAATAAAGTTTAAAACTATGTAGAAAAACTAATAAGTCACTCTCCACTTATTTTTTTATGATGCCCCACTTATTTACCCATTTTTTTCTTCAAGGAAGCCACCTAGAAAAAGTAATAAGGCATGATTTTTGTAACTTATAATCAAACTTGTGGTACATAAGAAGTGCATCACTTTGAATAATTAAAAAAATTGTTTAATAAAGTTTAAAATTTGTACGAAAACTAATACGTAGTTCTCCACTTATTTTTTTATTATGCCCCACTTATTTGCCCATTTTTTTCTTCAAGGCAGCCACATAGTGAAAGTTATAAAGCTTGATTTTTGTAACTTATAAATAAATTTGTGGTACACAAGAAGTGCATCCCTTTCGATAATAATTAAGAAGTGATCACGATATTTTAACACTTTGTACGGAAACTAAAACTTAGCTCTCCACTTATTTGCCTATTTTTTTGTTCAAGGCAGCCACCTTATGAAAGTAATAAGGGTTAATTTTTGTAACTTATAACTAAACTTTTGATCCATAAGAAGTGCATCCCTTCGGATAACAAAAAAATATTTTAATAAAGTTTAAAACTTTTTACGAAAACTAATAAGTCGCTCTCCACTTATTTTTTTTATGATGCTCCACTTATTTACCCATTTTTTTTTCAAGGCAGCCACCTAGAAAGAGTAATAAGGGATGATTTTTGTAACTTATGATCAAATTTGTGATACATAAGAAGTGAATCCCTTTGGATAATGAAAAAACATTGTTTAATAAAGTTTAAAACTTTGTACGAAAAACTTATACCTAGCTCTCCACTTATTTTTTTATTATGCCCCATATATTTGCCTATTTTTTTCTTCGAGGCAGCCACCTAGTGAAAGTTATAAAGGTTGATTTTTGTAACTTATAAATAAATTTGTGGTACACAAGAAGTGCATCCCTTTGGATAATAATTAAGAAGTGATCACGATATTTTAACACTTTGTACGGAAACTAAAACGTAGTTCTCCACTTATTTGCCTATTTTTTTGTTCAAGGCAGAAAGTAATAAGGGTTAATTTTTGTAACTTATAACTAAACTTTTGATCCATAAGAAGTGCATCCCTTTGGATAACAAAAAAATATTTTAATAAAGTTTAAAACTTTTTACGAAAACTAATAAGTCGCTCTCCACTTATTTTTTTATGATGCTCCACTTATTTACCCATTCTTTTTTTCAAGGCAGCCACCTAGAAAGAGTAATAAGGAATGATTTTTGTAACTTATGATCAAATTTGTGATACATAAGAAGTGAATCCCTTTGGATAATGAAAAAACATTGTTTAATAAAGTTTAAAACGAAAACTTATACCTAGCTCTCCACTTATTTTTTTATTATGCCCCATATATTTGCCTATTTTTTTCTTCGAGGCAGCCACCTAGTGAAAGTTATAAAGGTTGACTTTTGTGACTTAAATTTGTGGTACACAAGAATTGCACACCTTTGGATAATAAATAAGTAGTGATCACCATATTTTAACACTTTGTACGAAAACTAAAACGTAGCTCTCCACTTATTTGCCTATTTTTTTGTTCAAGGCAGCCACCTTATGAAAGCAATAAGGGTTGATTTTTGTAACCTATAACCAAACTTTTGATCCATAAGAAGTGCATCCCTTTGGATAACAAAAAAAATATTTTAATAAAGTTTAAAACTTTGTACGAAAACTAATAGGTGGCTCTCCACTTATTTTTTTATCATGCCCCAATTATTCACCCATTTTTTCTTCAAATCAGCAACCTAAAAAGAGTAATAAGGGATGATTTTTGTAACTTATGATCAAACTTGTGATACATAAGAAGTGCATCCCTTTCGATAACAAAAAAAAATTGTTTAATAAATTTTAAAACTTTGACGAAAACTAATACCTAGCTCTCCACTTATTTTTTTATAATACCCCACTTATTTGCCCTTTTTTTTCTTCAAGGCAGCCATCTAGTAAAAGTAATAAGGGTTGATTTTTGTAACTTATAACCAAACTTATGGTACACAAGAAGTGCATCCCTTCGGATAATAAATTTGAAGTGATCATCATATTCTAACACTTTGTACGGAAACTAATACGTAGCTCTCAACTTATTTGGCTATTTTTTTCTTCAAGGTAGCCACCTAGTGAAAGTAATAAGGGTTGATTTTTGTAACTTATAATGAAACTTTTGATCCATAAGAAGTGCATCCCTTTGGATAATAAAAAAAATATTTTACTAAAGCTTAAAACTTTGTCTGAACACTAATGCGTAGCTCTCCACTTATTTTTTTATTATGCCCCACTTATTTGCCTATTTTTCTCCTCAAGGCAGCCAACTAGAAAAAGTAATTAGGGATGATTTTTGTAACTTATGATCAAACTTGTGATACATAAAAAGTGAATCCCTTTGGATAATGAAAAAAAAATTGTTGAATAAAGTTTAAAACTTTGTACGAAAACTAATACGTAGCTCTCCACTTATTTTTTTATTATGCCCCACTTATTTGCCTATTTTTTTCTTCAAGGCAGCCACCTAGTGGAAGTTATAAATGTTGATTTTTGTAACTTATAAATAAATTTCTGGTACACAAGAAGTGCATCCCTTAAGATAATAATTAAGAAGTGATCACAATATTTTAACACTTTGTACGGAAACTAAAACGTTGCTCTCCACTTATTTGCCTATTTTTTTGTCAAGGCAGCCACCTTATGAAAGTAATAAGGGTTGATTTTTGTAATTTATAACTAAACTTTTGATCCATAAGAAGTTCATCCCTTTGGATAACAAAAAAAATATTTTAATAAAGTTTAAAACTTTGTACGAAAACTAATAAGTCGCTCTCCACTTATTTTTTTATGATGCCCCACTCATTTACCCATTTTTTTCTTCAAGGCAGCCACCTAGAAAAAGTAATAAGGGATGATTTTTGTAACTTATGATCAAACTTCAAACTTGTGACACATAAGAAGTGAATCCCTTTGGATAATGAAAAAAAATTGTTTAATAAAGTTTAAAACTTTGTACGAAAACTAATACGTAGCTCTCCACTTATTTTTTTATTATGCCCCACTTATTTGCCCATTTTTTTCTTCAAGGCAGCCACCTAGTGAAAGTTATACAGGTTGATTTTTGTAACTTATAATCAAATTTATGGTACACAAGAAGAGCATCCATTTGGATAATAATTAAGAAGTGATCACTATATTTTAACACTTTGTACGGAAACTAAGACGTAGCTCTCCACTTATTTGCCTATTTTTTTGTTCAAGGCAGCCACCTTGTGAAAGTAATAAGGTTTGATTTTTGTAACTTATAACGAAATTTTGATCCATAAAAAGTGCATCCCTTTGGATAAAAAAAATATTTTAATAAAGTTTAAAACTTTGTACGAAAACTAATAAGTCGCTCTCCACTAATTTTTGTATGATGCCATAATTATTTATCCATTTTTTTCTTCAAGGCAGTAACCTAGAAAAATTAATAAGGGATGATTTTTGTAATTTATGATCAAACTTGTGATACATAAGAAGTGAATCCCTTTGGATAATGAAAAAAAATTGTTTAATAAAGTTTAAAACTTTGTACAAAAACTAATACGTAGCTCTCCACTTATTTTTTTATTATGCCCCACTTATTTGTCTATTTTTTTCTTCAAAGCAGCCACCTAGTCAAAGTTATAAAGGTTGGTTTTTGTAACTTATAAATAAATTTGTGGTACACAAGAAGTGCATCCCTTTGGATAAGAAATAAGAACTGATCACTATATTTTAACATTTTATACGGAAACTAATATGTAGCTCTTAACTTATTTGCCTATTTTTTTCTTCAAGGCACCCACCTAGTGAAAGTAATAAAGGTTGACTTTTGTAACTTATAATCAAACTTTTGATCCATCACTACTGCATCCCTATGAATAGTAAAAAAAATTTATAAAGTTTAAAACTTTGTAGGAAAACTAATATGTAACTCTCCACTTATTTTTTTATTATGCCCCACTTATTTGCCTATTTTTTTCTTCAAGGCAGCCACCTAGTGAAAGTTATAAAGGTTGATTTTTGTAACTTATAAATAAATTTGTGGTACACAAGAAGTGCATCCCTTTGATAATAAATAAGTAGTGATCACGATATTTTAACACTTTGTACGGAAACTAAAACGTAGCTCTCCACTTGTTTGCCTATTTTTTTGTTCAAGGCAGCCACCTTGTGAAAGAAATAAGGGTTGATTTTTGTAACTTATAACCAAACTTTCGATGCATAAGAAGTGCATCTCTTTGGATAACAAAAAAAATATTTTAATAAAGTTTAAAACTTTGTACGAAAACTAATAAGTCGCTCTCCACTTTTTTTTTCTTATGATGCCCCACTCATTTACCCATTTTTTTCTTCAAGGCAACTACCTAATCAAAGTTATAAGGGTTGATTTTTTTTACTTATAATCAAATTTGTGGTACATAAAAAGTGCATCCATTTGGATATTAAATAAGAACTGATCACTATATTTTTATACTTTTTGTACGGAAACTAATAGCTCGTATCTTATTTGCCTATTTTTTTCTTCAAGGCAGCCACCTAGTGAAAGTGATAAAGGTTGTGGTACATAAGAAGTGCGTCCCTTTGGATAATAAAAATATTGTTTAATAAAGTTTAAAACTTTGTATGAAAACTAATACGTAGCTCTCCACTTATTTTTTTATTATACGCCACTTATTTGCCCATTTTTTTCTTCAATGCAGCCACCAAGTGAAAGTTATAAGGATTGATTTTTGTTACTTATAATCAAAAATTTATGCTACATAAGAAGTACCTCCCTTTGGATAATAAATTAGAAGTGATTACCATATTTTAACACTTTATACCAAAACTAATACGTAGTTCTCCATTTATTTGCCCATTTTTTTCTTCAAGGCAACCACTTAGTAAAAGTTATAAGGGTTGATTTTTGTAACTTATAACCAAACTTGTGGTACATAAGAAGTGCATCCCTTTGGATAACAAAAAAATTGTTTAACAAATATTAAAACTTTGTACGAAAACTAATACGTAGCTCTCCACATATTTGTTTATTATGCCCCACTTATTTGCTTATTTTTTTCTTCAAGGCAGCCACCTAGTAAAAGTAATAAGGGTTGATTTTTCTAACTTATAACCAAACTTATGGTACATAAGAAGTGCATCCCTTTGGATAATAAATAAGAAGTGATCACTATATTTTTACACTTTGTACGGAAACTAATAGCTCTTAACTTATTTGCCTATTTTTTTCTTCAAGGCAGCCACTTAGTGAAAATGATAAAGGTTGATTTTTGTAACTTATAATCAAACTTGTGGTACATAAGAAGTGCGTCCCTTTGGATAATAAAAATATTGTTTAATAAAGTTTAAAACTTTGTACGAAAACTAATACGTAGCTCTCCATTTATTTGTTTATTATGTCCTACTTATTTGCCTATTTTTTTCTTCAAGGCAGCCACCTAGTGAAAGTTATAAGGGTTGATTTTTTTAACTTATAATCAAATTTGTGGTACATAAGAAGTCTATCCCTTTAGATAATAAATAAGAAGTGATTACCATATTTTAACACTTTCAACGGAAACTAATACGTAGCTCTCCACTTATTTGCCTATTTTTTTCTTCAGGACAGCCACCTCGTGAAAGTAATAAGGGTTGATTTTTGTAACTTATAATCGAACTTTTGATCCATAAGAAGTGCATTCCTTTGGATAATAAAAAAATATTTTAATAGTTCAAAACTTTGTCCGAATACTAATGCGTAGCTCTCCACTTATCTTTTTTTATTATGCCCCACTTATTTGCTTATTATTTTCTCCAAGGCAGCCACCTAGAAAAAGTAATAAGGGATGATTTTTGTAACTTATGATCAAACTTGTGATACATAAGAAGTGCAACCCTGTAGATAATGAAATTTTTTTTTAATAAAGTTAAAAACTTTGTACGAAAATTAATACCTAGCGCTTTACTTATTTGTTTATTATACCGCACTTATTTGCCTATTTTTTTCTTCAAGGCAGCCACCTAGTAAAAGTTATAAAGGTTGATTTTTGTAACTTATAATCAAATTTGTGGTACACAAGAAATGCATTTGGATAATAAATACGGAGTGATCACCATATTTTAACACTTTGTACAGAAACTAATACGTAGCTCTGCACTTATTTGCCTATTTTTTTCTTCAAGGCAGTCACCTAGTGAAAGTAATAATGGTTGATTTTTGTAAGTTATAATCAAACTTATGGTACATAAGAAGTAATAAAGTTTAAAACTTTGTACGAAAGCTAATACGTAGCTCTCCACTTATTTGCTTATTATGTCCCACTTATTTGCCTATCTTTTTCTTCAAGGGAGCCACCTAGTGAAAGTTATAAGAGTTAATTTTTGTAACCAACAAATGTGTGGTACACAAGAAGTGCATCCTTTGGATAATCAATAAGAGGTGATCACCATATTTTAACACTATGTACGGAAACTAAAACGTAGCTCTCCACTTATTTGCCTATTTTTTTTTTCAAGGTAGCCACCTTGTGAAAGTAATAAGGTTTGATTTTTTGTAATTTATACCGAAATTTTGATCCATAAAAAGTGCATCACTTTGGTTAACAAAAAAAATATTTTAATAATGTTTAAAACTTTGAACGAAAACTAATAAGTTGCTCTCTACTTATTTTTTTATGATGCCCCAATTATTTACCCATTTTTTTCTTTAAGGCAGCAACCTAGAAAAAGTAATAAGGGATGATTTTTGTAACTTATGATCAAACTTATGATACATAAGAAAAGAATCCCTTTGTATAATGAAAAAAAATTGTTTAATAAAGTTTAAAACTTTGTACGAAAACTAATACGTAGCTCTCCACTTATTTTTTTATTATGCCCCACTTATTTGTCAATTTTTTTCTTCAAGGCAGCCACCTAGTTAAAGTAATAAAGGTTGATTTTTGTAACTTATAACAAAACTTGTGGTACATAAGAAGTGCATCCCTCTGGATAACAAAAAAAAATTGTTTAATAAATTGTAAAACTTTGTACGAAAACTAATACGTTGCTCTCCACTTATTTCTTTATTATGCACCACTTATTTGCTTATTTTTTTCTTCAAGGCAGCAACCTAGTAAAAGTAATAAGGGTGATTTTTGTAACTTATAACCAAACTTGTGGTACATAAGAAGTGCATCCCTTTGGATAATAAATAAGAAGTGATTACCATATTTTAACACTTTCAACGGAAACTAATACGTAGCTCTCCACTTATTTGCCTATTTTTTTGTTCAAGGCAGCCCACCTTGTGAAAGTAATAAGGGTTAATTTTTGTAACTTATAACCAAACTTTTGAGCCATAAGAAGTGCATCCCTTTGGATAACAAAAAAAATATTTTAATAAAGTTTAAAACTTTGTATGAAAACTAATAAGTCACTCTCCACTTATTTTTTTATGATGCCCCACTTATTTACCCATTTTTTTCTTCAAGGCAGCCACCTAGAAAAAGTAATAAGGGATGATTTTTGTAACTTATAATCAAACTTGTGGTACATAAGAAGTGCATCACTTTGAATAATTAAAAAAATTGTTTAATAAAGTTTAAAACTTTGTACGAAAACTGATACGTAGCTCTCCACTTATTTTTTTATTATGCCCCACTTATTTGCCTAATTTTTTCTTCAAGGCAGCCACCTAGTGAATGTTATAAAGGTTGATTTTTGTAAGTTATAAATAAATTTGTGGTACACAAGAAGTGCATCCCTTTGGATAAGAAATAAGAACTGATCACTATATTTTAACAATTTGTACGGAAACTAATACGTAGCTCTTAACTTATTTGCCTATTTTTTTCTTCAAGGCCACCTAGTGAAAGTAATAAAGGTTGATTTTTGTAACTTATAATCAAACTTTTGATCCATCACTAGTGCATCCCTATGAATAGTAAAAAAAATTTATAAAGTGTAAAACTTTGTACGAAAAGTAATACATCGCTCTCCACTTATTTTTTTAGTATGTCCCACTTATTTGCCCATTTCTTTCTTCAAGGCAGCCACCTAGTGAAAGTAATTAGGGTTGATTTTTGTAACTTATAATCAAACTTTTGATTCATAAGAAGTGCATCCCTTTGATAATAAAAAAAATATTTTACTAAAGCTTAAAAATTTGTCTGAATACTAATGCGTAGCTCTCCACTTATTTTTTTATTATGCCCCACTTGTTTGCCTATTTTTTCTTCAAGGCAGCCACCTAGTAAAAGTAAGAAGGGTTTATTTTTGTAACTTATAATCAAACTTGTGGTACATAAGAAGTGCATCACTTTGGATAATTAAAAAAAATTGTTTAATAAAGTTTAAAAGTTTGTACAAAAACTAATACGTAGCTCTCCACTTATTTTTTTTATTATGCCCCACTTATTTGCCCATTTTGTTATTCAAGGCAGCCACCTAGTGAAAGTTATAAAGGTTGATTTTTGTAACTTATAATCAAATTTTTGGTACACAAGAAGTGCATCCCTTTGGATAATAAATAATAAGTGATCACCATATTTTAACACTTTGTACAGAAACTCTAATACATAGCTCTCCACTTATTTGCCTATTTTATTTTTCAAGGCAGCCACCTAGTGAGAGTAATAAGGGTTGATTTTTCTAAAGTATAATCAAACTTTTGATCCATAAGAAGTGCATCCCTTTGGATAATAAAAAAAATATTTTAGTAAGGTTTAAAACTTTGAACGAAAACTAATAAGTCGCTCTCCACTTATTTTGTTATGATGCTCCACTTATTTACCCATTTTTTTCTTGAAGGCAGCCATCTAGAAAAAGTAATAAGGGATGATTTTTGTAACTTATAATCAAATTTGGGATACATAAGAAGTGAATCCCTTTAGATAATGAAAAAAAAATTGTTTAATAAAGTTTAAAACTTTGTACGAAAACTAATACGTAGCTCTCCACATATTTTTTTATTATGCCCCACTTATTTGCCCATTTTTTTCTTCAAGGCAGCCACCTAGTGAAAGTTATAAAGGTTGATTTTTGTAACTTATAATCAAATTTGTGATACACAAGAAGTGCATCCCTTTGGATAATAAATAAGAAATGATCACCATATTTTAACACTTTGTACAGAAACTAATACATAGCTCTCCACTTATTTGCCTATTTTTTTCTTCAAGGCAGCCACCTAGTAAAAGTAATAAGGCTTGATTTTTCTAAAGTATAATCAAACTTTTGATCCATAAGAAGTGCATCCCTTTGGATAATAAAAAAAATATTTTAATAAGGTTTAAAACTTTTTTTGAATACTAATGTGTAGCTCTCCACTTATTTTTTTATTATGCCCCACTTATTTACCCATTTCTTTCTTCAAGGCAGCCACCTAGAAAAAGTAATAAGGGATGATTTTTGTAGCTTATGATCAAACTTGTGATACATAAGAAGTGAATCCCTTTGGATAATTAAAAAAAAAATTTAATAAATTTTAAAACTTTGTACGAAAACTAATACGTAGCTCTCCACTTATTTGTTTATTATGCCCCACTTATTTGCCTATTTTTTTCTTCAAGGCAGCCACCTAATGAAAGTTATAAGAGTTGATTTTTATTACTTATAATCCAATTTGTGGTACATAAGAAGTGCATCCTTTGGATAATAAATAAGAAGTGATCACTATATTTTATTACTTTGTACGGAAACTAATACATAGCTCTCTACTTATTTGCCTATTTTTTTCTTCAAGGCAGTCACCTAGTGAAAATAATAAAGGTTGATTTTTGTAACTTATAATAAAACTTTTGATCCATAAGAAGTGCATCCATTTGGATAATAAAAAAAATATTTTAATAAAGTTTAAGACTTTGTACGAAAACTAATAAGTAGCTATCCGCTTATTTTTTTATTATGCCCAACTTATTTGTCCATTTTTTTCTTGAAGGCAGCCACCTAGTAAAAGTAGGAAGGGTTGATTTTTCTAACTTATAACCACACTTGTGGTACATAAGAAGTGCATCCCATTGGATAACAAAAAAATATTATTTAATAAATTTTAAAACTTTGTACCAAAACTAATACGTAACTCTCCACTTATTTGTTTATTATGCCGCACTTATTTGCCTATTTTTTTCTTCAAAGCAGCCACCTAGTGAAAGTTATAAGGGTTGATTTTTGTTACTTATAATTAAATTTGTGGTACATAAGAAGTGCATCCCTTTGGATAATCAATAAGAAGTGATCACTATATTTTAACACTTCATAGGCAAACTAATACGTAGCTCTCAACTTATTTGCCTATTTTTTTCCTCAAGGCAGCCACCTAGTGGCAGTAATAAAGGTTGATTTTTGTAATTTATAATCAAACTTTTGATCCATAAGAACTGCATCCCTTTGGATAATAAAAAATAATATTTTACTAAAGCTTAAAACTTTGTCCGAATACTAATGCGTAGCTCTCCACTTATTTTTTTATTATGCCCCACTTATATGCATATTTTTCTCTTCAAGGCAGCCACCTAGAAAAAGTAATAAGGGGTGATTTTTGTAACTTATGATGATACATAAGAAGTGAATCCCTTTGGATAATTAAAAAGAATTGTTTAATAAAGTTTAAAACTTTGTACAAAAACTAATACGTAGCTCTCCACTTATTTTTTTATTATGCCCCACTTATTTGCCTATCTTTTTCTTCAAGTCAGCCACCTAGTGAAAGTTATAAGGGTTGATTTTTGTAACATATAAACAAATTTGTGATTCACACGAAGTGCATCCCTTTGGATAATAAATAAGAAGTGATCACCATATTTTAACACTTTGTACGAAAACTAAAACGTAGCTCTCCACTTATTTGCCTATTTTTTTGTTCAAGGCAGTCAGTCACCTTGTGAAAGTAATAAGGGTTGATTTTTGTAACTTATAACCAAACTTTTGATCCATAAGAAGTGCATCTCTTTGGATTACAAAAAAAATATTTTAGGTTTAAAACTTTGTACGAAAACTAATAAGTCGCTCTTCACTTATTTTTTTATTATGCCCCACTTTTTTTCCCATTTTTTTCTTCAAGGCAGCCACCTAGTAAAAGTAATAAGGGTTGATTTTTGTAACTTATAACCAAACTTGTGGTACATAAGAAGTGCATGCCTTTGGATAACAAAACAAATTGTTTAATAAATTTTAAAACTTTGTACGAAAACTAATACCTAGCTCTCCACTTATTATGTCCCACTTATTTGCCTATTTTTTTCTTCAAGGCAGCCACCTAATGAAAGTTATAAGGGTTGATTTTTATTACTTATAATCCAAGTTGTGGTATATAAGAAGTGCATCCCTTTGGATAATAAATAAGAAGTGATCACTATATTTTAACACTTTGTAGGGAAACTAATACATAGCTCTCCACTTATTTGTTTATTATGCCGCACTTATTTGTCTATTTTTTTCTTCAAAGCAGCCACCTTGTGAAAGTAATAAGGGTTGATTTTTGTAACTTATAACCACACTTGTGGTACATAAGAAGTGCATTCTATTGGATAAGAAAAAAAAATTGTTTAATAAATTTTAAAACTTTGTACGAAAACTAATACGTAACTCTCCACTTATTTGTTTATTATGCCGCACTTATTTGTCTATTTTTTTCTTCAAAGCAGCCACCTAGTGAAAGTAATAAAGGTTGATTTTTGTAACTTATAATCAAACTTTTGATCCATAAGAAGTGCATCCTTTGGATAATAAATAAGAAGTGATCACTATATTTTAACACTTTGTAGGGAAACTAATACATAGCTCTCCACTTATTTGCCTATGTTTTTCCTCAAGGCAGCCACCTAGTGAAAGTAATAAAGATTAATTTTTGTAACTTATAATCAAAATTTTGATCCATAAGAACTGCATCCCTTTGGATAATAAAAAAAATATTTTAATAAAGTTTAAAACTTTGTACGAAAACTAATACATAGCTCTCCACTTATTTTTTTATTATGTCCCACTTATTTGCCTTATTTTTTCTTCAAGGCAGCCACCTAGTAAAAGTAATAAGGATTGATTTTTGTAACTTATAATCAAACTTGTGGTACATAAGAAGTGCATCCCTTTGGATAATAAAAAAAATTGTTTAATAAAGTTTAAAACTTTGTACGAAAACTAATACGTAGCTCTCCACATATTTGTTTATTAAGTCCCTACTTATTTGGCTATTTTATTCTTCATGGCAGCGACCTAGTGAAAGTTATAAGGGTTGATTTTTGTTAGTTATAATCCAATTTGTGGTACATAAGAAGTGCATCCCTTTGGATAATAAATAAGAAATGATAACTATATTTTAACATATGAAAACTAATACGTAGCTCTCCACTTATTTGTTTATTATGTCCCACTTATTTGCCTTTTTTTTTTTTAAGGCAACCACCTAGTGAAAGTTCTAAGGGTTGATTTTTTTA
>Ga0209389_1000425_pt1 | contig 25078 bp, 19 predicted proteins | sample CowpearedBW_FD_187526 | JGI IMG/M metagenome (GOLD analysis project Ga0209389, IMG submission 187526) | Root nodule microbial communities of legume samples collected from California, USA - Cow pea red BW (SPAdes) (version 2) | ecosystem: Host-associated > Plants > Roots > Nodule | place: USA...
TTAACTCAACCATTGGTATATCGACCGATCTGACCACTATGGTACAAATTTGTTGGTTTTAGTTTGACTTGATCAAATAGAAACCTAATATACAATACAATAAAACAAGGTATTAAATTTAGAAAAGTTTTAAATTCACAAAGAAAAGAGGACGTTGGAGCATATTTATATAGATATAATTACTAAAATACTAACAACTAAAACTAGCGAGAAAAATATAACTTGGCTTTCCTTTGTGGACGAAGAAAACCATAGATAAATTAGAACATATGATAGTTCAAAGAGAATCCTAACTCCATTAACTGTGACCAAAGGGAAATTTTCCTACTTGTTGCTTACCACTGGCAAGCCATACCAAGTGAAAAAGAGACGGTTCAAGAGTGCTATGATGTAAGGAAATGGATGAAAAATGTTATGTACTTTTCTTTTTAGTGACCCTTTTGAAGGTAACCCTACACAAGTGAGAAAAAAGGACAATGCTTCATCATCACTAAAAGGGATGGTGAAAGCAAAGTGGTGGAATATTCCCTGCAAAACACACCCAAAGTGGTCACTTTTTTATTTCACGAATTTAGATTTTCAATTGAATTTCTTTTTATATTATTCTTTTCTTGTGTCTTCAAATTAAACTAATAAATATTTTGATGTTTTAAAATATATTAAATTTTTTTTAATATACTAATATGAAGACTTAAGAAGGGTCAATGGTGCTAAAGAAGATAAGGAATGGATGAAGAAATATCAATAACAGTAACAACCATGCTAAGAGACTCTGCCATGTTTGGTTATTAACTACGAAAAGAGAGTAATACTTAACACTGAAGAGTTGCTCTCTTACACGATGGGTACGCTATGTTTCAGTACTGAAAAGACACACGAGGATGCTCTTCTTATAAAGCCTCCAAAATACTATTCAACGCCATGTAAGGAAAATTCACTTATATAATTTTATCTTGTTTTTTAATTAATATATTATAATTTTGTTTTATTTTTAATTTATATATAATTTTTTGTATTTATTTTTGTAAGTATCAAAATAAACTCAAACTTTTATTAAAATAAACTGAAATTTCATGTTAAGATTGAGTTTAATCTAATTTATTTTTATCAAATCTACTTAAAAAAATTAAGATTTATTTTACTTATATATATTATAACTAGTTTTAAATTTGTGTTTAGCCAAGATGTCTATTATGTGTTTATTGAAAGAGACGTAAAGATTCAGAAAATAAATAATAAATACTTTTAAGTTTATAATTAAGTTTTGAATGAAATTAATATAAAAAAATATTTATAGTTTGAGAAAGTCACTAAAAATATAAAGAGTAGAATTTGTAAAAATACAAAAGATAAAACATGTAAAAAGAAATAAAAATATATAGAATAGATTCGTTAAAATATAAATTGGTGTATGAACAAACTGATCTAATATGTATTATTAGTATATCCGTCCAATCAATGCATTGACAAAATCATGAAATACGTGTTGTTAGACTTATATAATCGATATATAGACACATTTGTCTAATGTGTATTATTCGACTTTTCTAATCGGTATGAACAAAATTGTCTGATGTATATTTCAAAGCTCGTCTAATAAGATAATGGATAGAGTTGATTAATAAGTAGTACACCCATCTAATATGTGTGAACACTCATCTAACTTATGTCCCTAAACTCATCATTTAATCTTTAGAAACTCAAGTAAAAGATAAACAAGAATACGAAGAAAACTAATTTGAAATCACAAAGTAGAGATAGACAAACTGAGGAAATGCTGTGAGTCTTTGTTGAACTTGTGGATTTAAAACATTGTTCGAATTGAGAAGCTTTTCCCTCAACTTGCACAATTCTACGGCTAATGTAGATTCACTTTAATTTTCCTGTTTAAGGAATAATGTTGCACTATAGCCAGAATACATATTTGATACTAATTGTGATGAGAGTGGTAGATTCCACTAGATCTGAACCATCAGATTTTGACAATTTAAAATTTGAAGCAGTATAAGTATGTTGGCTATGTTCCCTTTTTTGTTTTATGGGTGTGATTTGGTAAGTGCCTACTACTTTTCCTTTTAATAATACTACCAATAACGACATAAAAATCTACTACTAAATGAAGTTATCTGCCCCCTGGAGGTGATGTGGCTTCCATTGTGGGAATTTATATTTGGAAGAAATTATAGTGTGGAAGCAAACAAATAAATATAGGCGAATAAATACAAATTAAAATATTTTAGCTGAAATAAAATACATAAAAATAGAATACAAATATATATTGTGTGACAAAGAAAAAAAAATATAAAATAACTATTTAAGATTATTTAATTTAGTTTAAAAGATTCTTTTCATCATTAATAATTAGCAGTTTTCACTGGATCGGGTTATTTAAAATGCAATCTGACAATTGACATCCATAAAAACATTGTTCTACCAATGCAAAGAAACATTTTTCATAATTGCATATGTACCACACCGACCAATTTAACCAAGTAATAATAATAATAAACGATCACCATATCTACACGCAAAATCATTTCAGTAACCGGCCTGGGCTGACCTAAGCCTAGTCGGCCTGAACTGACAACACAAGACGCTAAAAGGAATAACCCGTCTGGGACAGCATATGAGCAACACAAAACCACCAAAGGCAGTAGTCGGTTTATGCCGACAACCTTAAGACACTTAGTGAAGCCAAAGCCCCCTGATATCCAGTGAGCCCCTAATAGTCGAGACTAAGGGCCTAGGCCCACCTATGGCCCAAACCAGGGCCCAGCCCACAGAATGGGCAAACATAATTAATAATCTATAAATACACATGGACCCCACGAATTAAAGGTACGCATTCATTACTCCATTAATCATCTGATTTGACTTTTGAGAGCTTTGGTTGACTTAAGCTTCGAAGTCCCTTCTGCAGGTAACCCCTCCTGGGTCCAAACTGATATATGCAAGAAGAGAAGAAGCCAACCGAGGAGATAGCGTAAGGTGATACTTGTGCCTAACTGATCTTATTTGTTCTCTGCAGGAACATCATATAATCTGTAAAAAATTGTAAACTTACAAATTGACCACTATATATTTTTTAATAATTATAAATAGGTCCTTAAATATTTAAATTTAGCATTTGCAACTTAGTTCTTAAATATTTTTAATAATTGCATTCTAGTCCCTTGCCAATTTTTTTAATTGCATTTAGACCCTTATAATTTTTGTAAATATTTAAACATTTAGCTAAAAATTATTCAATTGCAATTGTTAAATTTATTGTGATCCTTGTTTTTCATTTGATTTCTATAATATGAATTTAAAATAAAATTTCTTAACTTTTGAATTTCGTTAGTAACTTTGTTGCAAAACCCATCACTAATAAGATTCATAGAAATTTTCTAAGATTGTAGAACAATAAAAATAAAGATAAACCACAAATAATTCTTAGAAATATATGATAGAATGTATTAAAAATAATTTGAAATATTTGTTTTTATTGAAATACATGATTTTGGCTTTAATAGGACATTTAGCAAACTTGTGCATTTCAAATTCATGAACTCAAGCTCATTGTTGGGTCTCATGTGAAAAAAAAATAGAAATAAATGGATCAAGCTCAATTTCCAACAAATTTTGTGCACCCATGATAAGAACAAAGCAAGAAGATTCTTTTACTCATGTGACATGGTAAATTTAATGCAAAGGCTAAACTTTAGTAGATTTCTTTTTCTTCTCTTCCAATGACAACTTTTGAAATGTAATTACTCAATTAAGACCTATTTCTTTTACACATTATCTTTGTCCTTTTGTGTAAAGCTTTGCCTATATATACAACAACATCTCTCACATCTTTCTCACAATTTCATACAACTAGAGAAGAAAGGTTTAAGGTAAGCTTTCTTCTTCTTCTTATTTTTTTTTTCTATTCTCTTCTCTTTTATTCCTGTCCTAGTTATTTAAATTCTTATTCATATATTTTCATTCAATTAGATCTAGAGTAAGGATTTATTTTTCATATTCTTCTCAAGTCCCACTGTATAAACCACAATTTTCTCTCTTCTAAAAGCTTCTTGTGAGACAACTTAAATGAGGGAATAGATCACTTTAAGCCTTCCATTTCAATCTTAGAGTTCCATTAACTTCACCAAGGTAAAGGGATCAATACAAATTCTCCAACTCCGTATTTTGGCACATTTTTCTCCAAGTATAGTGTATGCCCACTTTTTTATATAACTTTTCATGCACAATTTCCAAATTCTAAGTTTATAATTTGATTCCTCGGGTATGGAAACCTAGGTTTAGGTTAAGAAATAATCCCATTTGAAGTTTTACACAAAAAGTTATAAATAAAACAAGTTTGCTCATTTACTTGTAAAATACATATGCAGGAATTGTGTTTTCTTTTATGGTTATTATTCTTGTTTTATTTTTATTAAATTAATGGATGAAAGATTTAAATGTATACACAAAGCACTAAAATACTTATATATCATACATATATGAACTGTATTGGTTGTCATGTAATTTTGAATGTTTTAAAAAAAATGGGAGGTTAGAAATGGAGTCATTATGTTGTCAAATGAGTAAACTATAGTTTCAAAAATTATATGCAAAGTTAATGTGGAAGGATGATTGCAAAATAAATTACAGTGGAAAAAATTAAGGATGAGAAAATTTTATTTTAAGGACTGTATGGATAGTTATAGAGATACAGTTGGTGTAGACCTCGGAGAAAGGTCAAGTAGACCTAGGTGAAGGTGGTGATATGGTTACCCTGGATTGTACACAATTAGGTGGGTAAAAATAAATCACATACCTCACACTCCATTCTCGATTGTCCTCTTGACCATACTTTTAGAGTAAAAGGTGGAGTAGTCCATATGTTGTTTTCGTGGGAGCATATGGCTTACCAATATTATCCATATTGGCGTAAGAATAATATGACTCAGAAGATATAATGGTAGTGTTTAAGGGCCCTAAGTACTTAAAAGATGACTATGTGATGGGTCTAATGATTAGTTTTAACTACAATTATATAGATATGGTTATTTGAATATTCATGTTGGAAAGTGTGAGATCTATTAGCATTAGAAGCTGGAAAACCCAACTAGATGAGTCTAATAGTGAGTAGGTTTCGATGGTAACACAATCTATAATTAAACAATTTAGAAAACTCAATATGAGAATGTTCTAAGATGGCTAAGAATGATTAAGATTAATATTCAACTAAGCAATGGACATGGAAAGGATAACTAGGCTGAAGACCTTATTAAATGCTCATAAATAACCATAAGGCAACCATGCCCTTTATTGTGAATGAATATATTTAATGGGCTAATGTTTGTTCAATGAGCGAAAGTAAAGGTACAACGAAAGCATATGTGACATAGAGAAAGTGCGAAAATAAATAGTCATAAGCTATTAGACATATTCAGCTGTACAAACTCAACTTGAAATTGTTAGATGACAAAGGTCATCAAACGCATTCTACAATGCAAACTCAATTACACTCAATTGATAAAATCATTGACCAAACGAGTCAACATGATGATATCAGGCATTAGACTCGTAGAAATGTTAGACGAGTCAAAACACACCATCAAACGAGTCAACCCAAGCACACAAAGGCATTAGACGAGCATTTGTGTTATGGGAATATAAGCAAAGTTGTTAGACAAGTTAAAGTCAACTCAAGGAGCTGAATGTTGAATACACCTATTAGATGAGTGTTTCCATTAGAAGACTCCAAAGAAAGAGTGACTAGACGAGTGAAGCAATGACAACCATTATATGAATCATGTTTAGATGACGTGAAAGATAAATATCAAATCACAAGGTGATATAGAGATCAATCCTAAATTGATCAAATAAATGTGAACACTGAAATTGTTGATTAGATCGAAAAAGAGGTATGGTAGCAAGTCTCAATATTATTAGGAGATATTCTGATTGAAGATCTAATCAGGAGAATATTAAAGATGATTGATTGGGATAAAGAACAAAACAATTCTTTGATAGAACATTACGAGTGTTGTCATATCATTATAAACCAATCATGAGAAAGAGAAATACTCTACATATCGAAAACTGCAAGAGAATCTTCAGAAGATTGAAGCCTTAACGTTATGATATTTGAAATTCAAATTGTTGAATGACTAAAAAGGAAAGAACAAATAATTCACATGATGCAATATACTCTAATTGTTATATTGAGAACTTTCAAATGAAGAAAAGAGAATATATTTGAAGATACACAAACTATGAAGAATTAAATACTCATCAATGGTCAAATGGCAAGCCGCAATTATAAATACCAAGACCTAGATGAAGACAAAGGGAGGAAAATAAGGGAGAAAAGAGTCAAAGTGTGGAGATACTTTTATATCAATTCTTGAAGAGAAAAGAGAAAGAGAGAATACTCTGTGAGTTTATATTATCATATCTAATTATTAGAGAGTGACATTGGGTTATGTCTAAACCATTGTAAACCATTGTCATATCCTGCGTGAGAGATCATTCTTTTATGATTGTAATTCCTAGTTCTTTATCTCAAAGGGGAGATTGTGATACGATACCTAGAGAAGTTAAACTCGTTGTAACCTAGAGAGATTAATACTCGTGTTTCTCGAAGAGGATAAACTCGTGACCCTAGACAGGAGTAACTCGTTGTAACCTGAAGATGTTGGATCTCGTGCTAGCAAGGGTTTTGATTAGTGAATTTCTTAAGCTAATTGCATAAGACTGTATGTAGCCTCAGGTGGAGGTGAACTAGTATAAATCTTTGGGTGCATTCTTCTTTACCTTACTTTTTACATTATGTTTGCACGAAAAAATTCCAAAATGTCTGTGGGCTCTATTCAACCTCTCCTTGTTCTAGAGCCACATTGCACCAACAAGATCTTGAACTCATAATATACATACATGATTTTATTTTAGTGATCAACTTTATTTATTTGTCATGATTATTACGATTCATGAAAATCTAAAACTTTAAGAAATTGTGTCATTCATTTGCAAATTCATTTGAATTATTATGTTGAAAACTTTAAGATGTTATGATGATGTTTCATATGTAAGGGAAGATTCACCCTTACTTTCTTTCTGTTTCGGAGGAAGAAATTGAACACCTAACATGTAACAATGAGATTAGTCTACCTTTACTTTTCATGTAAGTCCTAATTTTCTTAAATCTACAACTAATACAGTTTACCTTGTTTTGTGATGTATATCAAATTAACATATTTCACTCTTGAACAACTTGCGTAAGAGATTTCACTAATAAAGTCCAGGTTACAATGAGTTTCAACCTCTCCCGTATCACAAGTACAATTCTTTCCCGGCTACTATTGAGATGTTAGAGCTACAACCAATTCCAATAAGTGAACTAGATGCATAATAGTATCAAACAAGTTTTATATCCACAAGGATTTGTTAAGATCGTTTAATATTTATTGCTGAATTGAATGAAACAATGTTTATAAAAGAGGTGTTTGATTATAAAAACAAAGTTAAACTAAGATTTGGAAAATATAATGATAAATGGATGTAGAGGTTAGATTTTATCTCTTCTTCTTCTATTGTACTGCTACTTATCTTTTATACTTAGCATGTCATTTATTCAGTGTCTTGGGAGTATTGTAAGGTATATCGAGGCCCATTCTTGCAACCTAAAACCTAAGAACTTTCAAAAGCAATGTGATTCCTCCACTCCTATAGAATGAATTCTTGCCTTGAGTGTGTGACTCTTTTATCTAGCCCATCCTCTAGATCATGTGGAATCCTCTAGAAAGAATGAGATTATTTTATTTGACCACACTTTGAGATCAGTCTTCCAACTCAATCCAAACTTGTGAAATAAGATGAGTTGTCAATTCATCCAAGGTGTTTGGGATGTAGTTTTTAACGGTCCATTTTTACCTATTGTTACTACTGATATATGCAAGAAGCTATGCCCTTTTCCCAATAGAATGTGGATGAAAATACAAGGGCTCAATATGATGTTAGGGCTAGAAATATAATTTCATCTATTATAACCCTTGAAGAGTTTTACATGATCTTTGTGTGCAAGAGTGTTAAGGAAATGTGGGAGGTTTTGAGAGTAACATATGAAGGCACAAATGAAGTTAAGCATGGTAGGAAAAACTTGTTAGTTCAAGAGTACAAGATGTTCTGAATGTAACAAGGTGAAATCATTTATGACTTACAACAATGTTTCACACACTCGTCAATCATATCTCTAATTTAGATAAAATTTTGATACTGGTGAATTAAATATTAAAATTATAAAATCTTTAAACAAGACATGGCAGCCAAAGGTCAGAACCATCTCTTTGGGAAGTTGAGAAAGCATGAACTTGAACTTGGGCATTTAAATGAACAAGAGGATAAAGGAAGGAAAAAGAACATAATGTTCAAAAAACTAAGATTGTAAAAAATAAAAGTCCCAAATAGGATGAGTACTCAGACAATGAAAACATGAGTCTCATGATTAAAACATTCAACAAGCTCATGAAATCCAAAGGTAAAGGACAATTTAGAAGTGATAAGAAGGATAATCAAGGATCTTTTTTAAATTTTAAATGCTATAGTTGTGAAGAAACCTTTCATGTAAAGCTAAACTGCCCAAATGCCAAAAGGAACTTGTTCACTATGAGCCTATGATAACTCATCAAGTTCCAATCCTTGTATCCTTAACAAGCAACCATGCATTAAGTTCGAGAGTTTTAAGATTACTAATGAAACATGTTTTATCCCAGGATACTAGTTCCATTAGGTATTCAACTTTAGTTCTAAGTTTAAAAGACATTTTCCAATACCTCAAGAACCTCAAACAAGCCATGGGTGATCAAGTCACAACAAGCATTAAGCATGGAAATCAAATACTACCTTGAATTAGAAAAGCTTTTACATATCAACAACATAAATTACACAAGAATCTAGTTTATTATATATAATATAAACAAATAGTGCTTGTAAGACCCAGGAACATTAAATAAATAAATAAGTATTTATTTAATAAATGTGAGGGAAGGAATCTATAAAGTAATTAATGTAGAGAGTTATGACAAAGGAAGAATGGTAAGTCAAATGGTTAGATGTGCTTGATGTAACTCAAATGGGTTTGAGTCCTGCGTATGCCATTAGAAAGTGTGCTCAAGGGTAGAAGAGAGAAGTAGATCAATATTGATGGAAGAAGGACCCTAGGAGAGCTTTTCAAGCAAGATTTCCAAGTAAGGGAAGATGCATTAAGTGTTACGTTGATTGATTATGTGTTTTATCGTGTGATGCATGCATGTGTTGCCGATCTCTTGCATTTCACATTGAAAATCGTGTTTCTGGGTTTCTTCCAAGAAACTGCCTGGCGATGTTCATATACCGCCAGGCAACTCATACTACGTAAGACTGATTCTGGGTGTTTCCAGAAACCGTTTGACAGCAATCAGGAACCGCCATGCGACACAACTTTGTGATCGTTCTTTACGTTTTTGGTTGATGTTATGGTTGTTCTGATTTTTATCAATATATTTTTCTTATGTGTCATTGAGTGATGGGGGATATAAACCATTGGAATTGTCAATTTTTGATACGATCTTGAGGATTGGATGATTGCATGGGTTGAGGGGATTCACACGGGATCGAGATGAGTGGAAGCATAACTTTCAGATTCGAAATAGTGGTGATATCATGTATTGATGTTTAAACTAATTATATGTGAAAATGAAAGCATGAATGGCGATAGGTTATGCAAAATTGAACCAATGGAATGGGTTTTGGGATTTTAGGGTTTTTCTCCCAGGTATAGGAAAATCTTGGTTTTCCTAGAAACTATAGTACCGCCTAGCGGTACAGGCTTGCCGTTAAGCGATAGACAGTGTCCAGCAGCCATTTTGGGTGGCTGTGTTTGGCAGCAAGTTGGGAGTCTTGGTTGGGTTCATTTTGAATCATGAAAATATTATTAAGAGAGAATGTGTGGAATTATACAATGGCGTGTCTAATGTGTGATTGGTGATCATGTAATAATACTAAACTTGCTTTAGTTAAGTCGTAGGAAAAAAAGGATTAGTGCAGGTTCTGTTTGAGACGCTGGTATGAGTTGCATGACTTATGAGTCTCAGGGAGATGCAGGTTTCAGACTCTTAAAAATGCCTGAAAAATGATTGTATAAAGATGTCAAACTTGGTTGAGTGAAATAATTGAACGTTTGGGAGGTTGTAGGCAATGTTTGAGATAAGTTACGAATGATGAGAGTCATATGTAGTGTTATAATCTATTATAACAGTTTTGATAAGTATGTTATATTCCATGTAGATTTCAAGTGTTGGTTTGGTTTCAAATTGTGATTGCATGCATGTTGATACTTGAATAATGCATATGAGTGGTGATGATCCAAATTGGAGTTTGTGAAGTATATGAATGCGTATTTTGGTTTCTGGATGCATGAGAATTGGATGTTTGGATGCTAGGAACTATCTTAGAGTGCCTAAAATCAGTAGTGTCGCATTACTAGTGTAGCATTTATCGGTGCAGAGTGAACCGATAGGCGATAACAAGACAGGGAGCCTTGTGTCGTGGTGACAGGCAGTGTTATGGAACCGCTAGGTGGTTTGCACTACCATTTCGCCTGGCAGCACTTAGATTGTGTCAAGCGATAGTGCAATGGCAGGGTGAGTTTGTGATGTGTTTTGCATGGCTTGTCGTGTTGGTCCTGGTCTGAGATATGTTTGACCGTATCATGAGCAGGTAAGCTCGTGATTGGTGATGGAAAGCATGATTAATATGAGCGTGGTTCATATTAATGATACTCTCGTGTAAGGATACGAACGGGGAGGTTCATATGTTTCATGCTCACACTTGAGAGTTACTATGAGCGGGGAGGTTCGTGGCTAAATGGATCACGTGTGTTATACTACGGGTAGGGAGGTCCGTAGATTTGGACTATGAGCGGGGAGGTTCGTAGAGTTGGATAACGAGTGGGCAGGTTTGTGGAAGCATTGGAATCCCTAGGCCTAGGTTGAGTGTGTACTGATCTTGTATAGGTCAAGTTTATGAGATTGAATGTTTTACATGACTTGGGATTATGACTTTGAGTGTGAGACTTATTGAGGCATTCCTTGAGTTGTAGCATAGAATGGAGGGTAAACAAGTGGCGATCCCGGGTTGTGGCCTGATGATATTGGTAATCGGTGTGATTATGCGAGTTGTGGCTCGTATGGATAATCTCCACTTGATTAAGTAATCACGGGTTGTGGCTAGTGATGTTGCTAATCTTTTGTCGAGCGTACGAATTATGGTTCGTATTGGTAACTCCATCTAGCGCTACAGATGGTGGTTCATAATAGGATAGTCTCGCACGTGTATCTAAAAGTTATGGCTTGTATAGGTGGAACGACGAGTTGTGGCTCGTGTTAGCAAGCGTTATCTCAAGGTCATTGTCAAAGTGTGCAAAAGCTGGATGAACTTGGTAGAAAACCATGACTTTTAGTGCATAATGACAAGTTATCATAAGAGGGTTTGGGATAAATTATTATGCATTGGGTGTGGGCTTTATATTTTTTATGCATGTTTAACTATATCAAGCTCACCCTTTCTATGTGTGTTTGGCGATGATCGTGTAACTCGTTACACAGGAGCAAAGCATCTTATTGGGTTTGCTGGATATTTTTATGGAGGAGACTTCCCTACTTGACCCCACTTTTGTTTCACCATGATTCAGGGAGTTTTCTTTCTCGTTCCTTACTTTTATTGCATTGGTCAAGGCCCATCTATTGATGTTTGATTTTCTAATTTTGTGTTTGAGTCAAATTGAGACGATGTGTAGTTTAAGTGTGGGGGGGTCTATTGTTTGTTTCCTTTTTATTAATTTGTGTTAAGTTTTTATCTTTTGGAGGATGAGTTTTTGGTTGTTATGTGGACTAATATCCTTGCTTTCTCTTTGCATGTCAAGTTGCTTTTGAGTTGTTTTACCCTATGAGAGGATTTGAGCCACTCTTTGTTCTTTTTTTGTGTGATATATGCCTCTTGAATGTTTTCCCAGTGGCCTTGGCTTGACTCTCTCTAATGCCTTTCTGATTCACATACATGTTTGGATGAGCCTAAAGCCAGATGAGCCTACCTTGATTGTTTTTGTTGATAGCCCTTTTTGAGCCTGCATACCCTTCCATTGTTTTATAGCTCATTACAATCCCTTAGCCTGAAAAAAACCATGATTCATCCTACCATAGAATATTTTGGAGCTTTGGAATTGTTTTGAGAATGGGTGCTCTTTTAAGTGTGGTTGCGCACAATAAGTGTGGTTATGCGCACACCTGTTTTTTCATGGATTGCTCATTTGTACATTTTATGTCAAACTTGAAAATCGTTGTTTCTCTACTCAAAAATGAAAAGAAATGAGAAAAGAAAAGAAAAAAAAATAAAAAGAAATGAAAAGAAAAAGAAAAGAAAGAAAAGAGGTTTGAGTTTGAGCATTATGTGAGAATTGAATCTGGAAGTATTGGAGTTTGGAATTGCTTTCATGCTTGATTTAACGTATTTACCCATTACTCCTCTATTTCCATTGGTTCTTTTAGCCACTTATCCATATGTTCTACACCTTGTCCTCAGCCCAATTACAACCTTGAAAAGTCCTTCTGATCTTGATTTGCATGTGTTTTGATTTGGTTGTTGGTTCTAGAGGCTTGCTAAGTCTGTTTGATGTTTGTTTTTTAGGAGTGCTTTGAGAGTAAACAGTGGCCTAGAGATTTGAGTTATACAGTGCATATTATGTGAGGTTATGTTGCTTTCAAATCTCTCTTTGAGCTAAAGTGAGTACTTGACATGTTTTGAATTGCTTGGATGATGTTCATTGATTTCTTGCAGCTTTGGCTCCTTTTGTGTTGGGTGTGTTTCCATTTTTTACATTTCGTGTTTCTTTGTGTCATGTCTCTTCATCTCTCTCTCTCTCTCTCTCTCTCTATATCTTTCTCTCTTTGTTTTGTCTGTGTTGTCCTTGCTTTGCTTCGCTATGCCTTTCTGTTTTTGCCCAGGAATGCAAAAGGGTAAGTGTGGGTGATTTTGATGAGTCATTATTTTCCCTTATTCAATTGCCTTTTTCTGCCATTCTTGAGGGTTTTTTAATGCTTAATTATCTTTTGTTAGCGCATTTTCCTTAATTGGGCTTCATTGGGCCATTATTCCGAATTTTAAGTAATTTGGCATTAATTGGTCTAATTATTTATCTCATGGCATCACTCTCTTCTTCTTCCCCAATCTGTTTTTACGTTTTGGAGAGCACCCATTTTTAGGGTTCATGCATTTCCTTGATTCTTCCACATATTAGAGCTAATAGTATTGTTTTTCTGCACATTCTCTCTTCTAATTCGAGTTTTCTGTCTCGTTTTCATGCTTTAATGATGCATTTCAATTCGTTTTTTATTCTAGATTCGAGTTCCATGGCCAACTAATTTTGTATGCATTGATTCCTTACAAAGAATAATATGAAACCTTGAGATTATGTTTTGTCCGGTTGGGTTTTTTTATTTCTTCATTTTGGATTTGCATTTTTGTTTTAATTAAACAACCCAATAAGTTTTTGCTTAAATTTTCAGAGTGGGAAATTCGTTTTCGGTGATTGTGTTCTTGCTTAATGAACTGTGAAAAATTCATGAATGTGTGCACTGCTTAATTGCATATTGAATTTGTGGTTAACCTTTGCTTAGTTATTTAACATTGAGTTTCACGAGGAGTAACGGAACCAATGTAGTTTGTAAATTGGGATGGGTGAAATTTCATTCGAAGCAAGTAACCAATGCCAATTTCACTACTGTTTGATCAAATTTGCAATTACGAATTATTTTTGTGTTGAATTTCTGAAATCTGCCAACCCCCCCCCCTTCTTTTGTTGAACTGCAATCAAGAACCTTTGAGTGAAAACAATGGTCATTGGGAGACGACTTTGGGTTAACTCCTGAGTACTGCATTTACATGTTTTATTTGATCGGGTACGACCTCGATCACCCTTATTAAAACCATTTATGTGCTCTTAAGCTATACATTTCTTCAAATCCTCAATCTTGGTCTCTATCCTCTGGTACTTCTCTTTCATCTCCTCATTGTCAATCTCCAAATCATTTATCTTCTATTTCATCTTTTGATCTAGACACCTCACCTTTCACGAACCAAGGCATTTTTTTCTCAACAACCAATTCCTCCTTTTCTTTTTCCCAAGCCGCCTTTTCCTCTTCATATTTGGTCTGCAATAGGGTTAGCTCCTTGGTGACCTGGTCCACCTTCACTCTCTGTCCCTCTTTTAGTTCCTTCTAAGACAACCTACCAACTTTCCAACTCAGTATTAAAGCCTTATTGTTAAACTCCACCATGGCTCTCACCATAGCATTCGGTTCCATGTTATCAAGAGAAGATAAGATAGCCTCATCTAGGCTTATCTCAATGTCTCAATGTATAGTTGTTTCCCGCAACTTCAATAGTTAGACCTTTGGCTTTTTTATCCTAGATGAAGAACCATAACCTAAAATTTTAGCCTTAACCCTCTTAATATCCTTTCCCACTCCTTTTTGGACCAACACCACTACCTTCCTTTTGGTCCCGTCTTGAAAACGGATCTCCACCAATGGCTCCTACAAGTTGGGCACATCTGGGTCCCCATCTTTCTTGGCCTTGTCCACCAACTCCTTCCTCAAACTCTTAAACAAGCTCAAGTTCTTTTTCTCTTGCGAGCCATATGTCGCAACCAAGATTGCAGTGGGATGGCGAAAAAAATTTAAAAAGGTACAAAGGAGTCGCCACCATAATTTATTATGGGAAACTATAGAAAAACCTTAAAAAGAATGGTCTTCGAAACCATATTTGGATTCGAGAGTCGATTACGTGTGGAGAAGGTATTAGCACCCCCACAACGCCCGTCTTAAGACGGTTCCCTCTTTAATTAAGTGTGCAAGATAGAATTTGATATTTAAAATATGTGTTGTTCCCCAAAAAATCAAACAAAATAAAAAAACACATACAAAAATAATAAAGATTAAAAATAAAATTATTTTTTTATTTTTTTGAGAAAAGGGGTTTCTCGAGTTTTTTTCTCTATGTCTTGCATTGGACATGTTTTGTGCTTATATAGACACCTTGGGATATCTTTAAAATCCTAGTATTTAATTATAATAAAATATATGAGGAAGGAATTAGTCCCGATGAAACATATTATAGAAATTAAATCGTTGCATAATATACAAGGTATTGATTATAATTATTAACAAAATAGTGCCTATAATTACTAGAATCATATATTTTCCGGTACATGAACATCCTAATCAAATCATAACATAATATTCATATATTTTATTCTAATTATTACCAGGAATATTTTCTTCTAACTATTAAAATCGTATCATTCTCTAAAAAGCATTATTATCAGGAATATTTGCTTCTAATTATTAAATAATATATTCCCTAACTAACAAATCAATGAGACACATCACATCAGCCTAAATGCAAGATATTTATTCAAATTATTATAAAAAATATTGCTCCTAATATTATACTCTTCTCAAAAAATAGAAATTATAAAATGTCCTTTTCTGACATGTCATGTGAAGAGTGTAAATAGCAAACAATGGGGGTGAAAATATGTATAAAACATTTGAGCTCATGAGAAGGGTGTGATAATTAAAACAAATTAAATTCTCCCTTCTCTTTCTTTCTTTTTTTTTTCTTTTTTTTTCATGGTAGAATTAAAGTTAAAAACCTAACATATTTTTATTTTATTTTATTTTTTATTTTTTAACAAAATAAATGCATTTACTTGGACGAAATTGGGTGTTGACACCATATGACCTACAACAAATAGAAAATGCACACCAACCATCACTATTCATACTCTAAGGAAAATAAAAAAGCTAAATAAAGATACCTTCCAAATCAATAAGGGGTTGGCAGATAAATAAACTCTAACTAAGCCTTTAGTAGGCAGTTTATTACTAAACTTCTCTAGAATCTCTACTATCCTCCTATCCTCCATCGATAACTCATCCTTTTTAACACCCTTATAGCGCTATGGGTTATTGGTCTAGAAGAATGGGAATTTCATACTACCATTGTTATCATAAAATAATGAGCATCCTATCGACTTCACCACAACTTTGAAAAATAAAGAATGCATTGAGAATGCTTCAACGATTGAGAGAACGCATCAAGAATGCTTATCCTAGGCCGAATGACTAGGGATAGCCATGTAATTGGATCCTTAGGTTAGGTATCATAAAAATAAGGGAAATGTTAGGGTGCGGGTGAGTCGACGCAATGTTAAAAAGTTGCAATACCCCTATCGTGAAGCCATCGAAGAGTAGCCACAATGTAATTGAGAAAATTGGCACATCTACATATAAAAAATTCCTTCTCAGCTTGCTCCCGGTCGTGGCAGACACACTCCACAACACTAACCCGCTCAAGCGACATGATGTCTGGCGACATATCCTTTTCAAACACACGTATACATTATAACCACGACTCTAGCAGCAACAACCACCTAAATAGAGAAAGTAGCCAGTCACAACTAGTGACACCCACCCGTATCCAACCCTTCGTGGAAGATTGGTCTCCGCCAACTCCTCTGCAGGATCCTCCCTCACATCTAGAACAATCACAATCTCAGATCTCACATCCTTAGAGGTAGACCCATTCTACGACTCACCTATCGAATTACAAATTTTTCTACCCGTACCTAGTATACAATCACTATCAGATATACCTTACTAAGACGAAGATGATGACACTAGACAATATGTCGGACACAAAGAGCTTTGACAATAGCAGAATCACAACCTTTCTCTCCACTAGTATGAAAATAATAGCCAATGACCACATCTAACCCCAACACTCCTATTTATAGGGTTAAACTTATGACTTTCACACTTTCCTGCCCAAAATTATTAATCATTACACCTTGCACACTCATAAATGTCACATTAAATAAGATGCCTTCTTAGCTTCCCTTGACATGACCTCTGACCTTCTTGTCCCATCTTTGTTATAACCTTTGTGTCGCTTCAACTCCTTGAGGTTGGAGGACTACCATACCCTAGAAGTATAAACCAAAGAAAGGGAATTTTTCTTTGTAAAGCTGAAACATTTACAATGGCCTTTAGCATGACAGATCTTGTTAAAGATTGAGGGATTGATGTACCATAGTGGGCAGATTGGTCGTTATGTACCACAATGGCCGAGTTAGCCACTATATCATAGTATTCAAATTGTCCACCATCTTAGGAAACTTACCAACCCTAAAGGTCGCTAACTTACAAATAGTCGTTAAGCCTAAATGAATACCACACAAACCACAACTAAACACACAATGGTAAAACAATGAATCAACTAAACCTACATGACGGCCAAGTTGATTAACTACCATGGCCTTCTCAAATGCCTATCATAACTAATAATACTACATACTTTAACTTAGAATAAATTAGTTAAACCATTACGAAAAAGTGTTGGACTTGAAACTTGGGCCCAACCAAGTCCACATAAGCCCAATAAAAGGACTGGACCACTAAAGAGATAACCCATGGTCTAAACAAAGGAAAATAAGATTAGTCTTCTATAAATAAGAGTGGACCCCAGCAATTAAAGATAGGAATTTCATTAGTGCATAATATAGGATTTGACTTTGAGAGCTTTCATAGACTTGATCGTCGGAGACTTTTCTGCAGGTAAACCCCCATGTTTTGTCAAATATCGGATGACAAAGACATGCTAGATAACATCAAGGAGTATCCATCCAAGAAGCTTGAAGATTGTGGTAAGATAAGGTTTTGGTCCCATAATAATCTAACATTGTCCATGTAGGAACAAAATCAAATGCACACAAACTAAAACCAAAAGTTCAAACCTAAGGAACTTTAATGATACATGCATGTAATTTTTCATTATATTAAGTTTCTTCCAATAAAAAAGGGTATGTTAACTTCAATCATAAACTTTTAACTTCACCAACTTTCTCCAACCAATATCTCACTCTAACGAAATGAAAAGCATGTAAAAGAAAACATGTAACTTATTGTTTGTATTAGGAGTTCAAAATAGGACAATAATATTTTGATACCTAGTTTTTTTTACACCCATTTGATAGTATGATTCATTATTTTTTTACTTTGACTCTCTCTTTACAAATATAAAATTTTATCCTTTTTATGCTTATTTTATCTCTAAATGAATTGTCAAATGATTGTTATATGATGCCAAACAACCTTTTTTCTTTAAAATATGTTGAAAATCTCACATTGAAAAAAATGGATAGAATGAATCATGTATAAGTAAAAGGATTCATAAACCTATTGTTTTAAGCTTTTAAATTGAAAGTAATATTTTATTTTTTTATATGAAATTTTTCATGACTCATTGATGTCGACTTTAAAGACTAAGGCAAACTCATATGTCAAGAAGTGGACTTTAAGCTTAACTCAACCTTACAAAACACTTATGTACTTTGAAATCGCCTTAGTCGATATGTGGGATCTTCAACATGCCCCCTCACACCAAGACATATACTTCTCCCAATAGGGGTGAAACAATAAATCTAACAAAAAAAACTTTTGTTAGGATAGGCTCAAACTCATGGCTCTGATACTATCTTAAGAAGTGAGTTTTAACCCTAATTCAACCCTACAAAATCGTCTTGGAAGGTAAGGTTTGCACCCACTTATATACTATGAAATCACCTTATCTTTAGTAAATGCGAGATCTCCAATACTGCATGTCGAAATATTTCACTAGTGTACATGCTTCACATCATAAGTATTACATGGTTTCTGAAACGCATAAAATTTCACAAGTGAAGGTGGCCATGAATGGTGTACTAGTTCTTATAATGTTTTGTATCATTGTTATTGCATCATCTTTTATCTTCAACGATCATCGACACCAAAAGCTTCTGGTGGGTTACATAGGCTTGGGGTGTCAATAGCAATATTCTCATCCCCTTTGGTCGTAATGGTAAGTCTCATCAACCTCCCACATCTTTTCCTTGTAATAATTTTAGTTCATTTTAAACAAAAATTGGAAGCGCAAACCAGAACAGAGGAACAAAGAAATTCCATCATAAAGAATTCAAGCTAAAAACAATCAAATATAAGAAAAAAAACCTTAATACTCTAGTCTCCCACAATTTATTCTCTCCCACTTTTTTAATCATAATAATTTTAGATTTGGTTTTTTCCTTATTAAACATTTAACCCTTTTGTTGTCTTAAATTGATTTTTTTTCTTTTAATTTTTTCCTAAAAAATAATCTAGACTACTTATTTTTATTGATCAAAATGTGATCAAATAGGTTTTGATTCCCCACAAGAGAAGTCCTAAAACTTTAAATTTGAATAGATGAATAGATATAGTCTTCCTAACCCAGCTACTTTAAACTTTTTTGACGTGCCATTTGATATGTTCTAGCACAAATGTCAATCTAAGAACTTAAACATTAATTCAATTCCATTCGATGTGAAAACATTAAAAATATATATATCTATTTTTTACTCTAGACTTTACCCCATAAGCTAACAAGCCTTAAAACCTCTAATCCCTTGGATATTTGTACCAAAAGTTTGCATTAAATTCATATATTTATAATGAAAAATTGATTAAACTTTATGTTTGGAGGAAAAATCTATTAGTTATTCCATAACAATCAAGGTTCTAAATTATTTTCCAATAATGAAATATCAACAAATATGCAATCAGTAATCACACACAAACACACACACACACATGAAATTAATAAAAAAGCAAGACATTTGAAAAACTAATATGTTTATGGTAATTTTGTAGGGATTTTCATGAAATTAAGGAATATTATGCTGAGCTCCATAGTTGATGTTGAGCATCAAATGGAAGTTTAACAAAGATTCAAATATAGAAATGCAATTGCGTAGTGATATTGATGTTAAGCCTCAAAGAGGAAACCTTCACTACAAAGAAACTTCATGCACCAAAATTAGTAGCCAAACTTCAGAGAACAACATCTAAGGAAGGAAAGCTCCACTATTGACTATCAAACCAAAGGCTCTAGCTAGAAGAAAACCCACTTAAGGAGGAAACGTCAAAGGTTGACCACCACTATTGGTGTTGGAGCTGCACTTTAATTTCTATGAAAATATAGCCTTGCTATGTTATTTGTATGTTGATTTCTAGTGTAGTACTAAGACACTTTTAGACACCTTTTGTAATAAACTTTAGGAGAACCATGGGAGGAGGACAATAACTCCAAATGCTTGTACTTGAAGAGCAGTTAGACTATCTTTAGTTAGGATTGAATGTAAACTTCTTTAATTCTCTGCACTATCATTTATTCAATATATGTTACATGTTTGCTTTAAGTGTTGGTCATTTGATTTATTTTCATTGTTTAATGACTTGATCACTCATCTTACTTCATCAACTTAAATTGACTGGACATTTGTTTAAGTTTAGATCCAATCAAATATCCTACTATTAGATTCTAGACATAGATCTAACTGCTTAAGTTGAGTATAGAGTCTTGTTCTTAATGAAAGGACTCATTCAATGAGGGGATAAGGAATCACAATAAGTTTGATACCTTAGGTTCTAAATGGTAGGACTGGATTTTGAATTACTATAAAGGGAACTTTCGGGAACAGTAAAGTAATGAACGTAACTTATGAGCGAGTAAATAATATTGCAATAGAAGAAGATTAGCCAAGTTCAATCCCAATATTCTTAAACGCATCAATTAGATCAATGATTAAGCAATTTCTATTTTCAAATTTGTAACTCTTGCCACTATTAAATAGTAAATTCAAATAGTCATAAGTCATTGTTCTATTCAAACCATATCCTTGTGGATATGACCTTGTTGTGCTATAACTTAGTCGTATAACACAATGACTTAGGTTGTTTAGAGATATTGATAATCTAATGCTTTAAAATGGTGAGCATACGATTGTCCCTGCAATCAAGTTTTCGTACTCCTTAAGAGACTTCAAGATAACTCGAGGGGCCCTAACTTCGCCTCTTACACACACCTTAACGCAAACCGTGTCTGGATTTTTCAAGAAGTTTTCCACACTGACCTTTTCCCACCCAAGAGAAGTTTGTTGGCTCCTGCCAAAGCAGACCAAACCCAACATTGTCATTAAAACTGAAATTTCACCCATACGATAGTAGAATACCAAGCCCTCAAGGACAATGTACCAATGGTAGCAATGATTGACCTCGACCAGAGAGCCAACGAAAAACCTTAGATGGAGACTTAGGGAGGAAACTAAGTTATTGAGAACAAATATAAAGGCCATAACACACACATCGATAACGATTTGATGGTCAAGGAGACTATAAAAATTTATAAATGCTAGTACATAATCACAATCATTTTGCGTTGACCACAATGGACAAGATGGGTAAACATCAGACAATCATTTCACACAAGCCAGCGATATATTGCGATGCACACAAATAGAATTAAAGAACTAAAGGCTACACTTGGAAATGAGAAAGGCGACAAAAGAAGAGGTGCAGAAACTACTCAAGGTAGGGTTCATCAAGGAAGTATAATATACCACGTGGCTAGCTAACATCGTTTTGGTCAAAGCATTCCCAAAGGATGCTTACCATTTGTTGGTCATCGATCAGCTTATTAACGGGGTGGCGAGTCATCAAATACTCAACTTCCATGATGCATACTTAGGCTACAACTAAATTCCAATGTGTTTGGGTGACAAGGAAAAGATGGATTTCATCATAGAAGTGGCAAACTACTACTACGAGGTAATACTTTTTGAACTAAAGAATATTGGGGCCAACTACTAAAGGCTGATGGATAGCGTTTTCCGGGATCAGATTGGTCAGAACATGGAAGTGTATGTCGATAACATGATAGTCAAGTCTGACAATCCCAACTAACACCTTGGTGACTTGGAAGAAGTGATTAGCTAGGTGCGAAGGAAGAAAATTTTTGGGCTTCATGCTTGCTAGCTAAGGATAAAAGCAAACCTAGAAATATGTCAAACAATGATGATGATGATAATGATGAGCTTGAAGACCTTAACGAAAGTACAACATTTGGTAGGACGGCTGACAGCCTATTCAGATTCTTGCCTCGGATGGCTAACAATAGCAAACCTATTTTCAAAATGATAAAGAAAGTCGACAAGTTCGCGTGGGATGACAAAACCAAAACAACTTTTGCAAACATTAAGGAAGCCCTAGTATTTCCCTTAATACTACACAAACCATAACTCGACTAGTCGCTCTAGGTTTACTTCTCAATATCACTAGAATATATCAGTGAAGCTTTCTGATAAGTCCTTATTTAGTCATATCCTTCATAATTAAATGCAATTCATTTTGTCGTTATTTTGTCGTATCTTTCATAATTAATGCAATTCATTTTATTCTTGTTTTGCTTTAATTTTATTTTTTAGTTCATATTTGGATTTCATTATAAAAATATTAGTTTGTGTAAAAATGTGTTAATTGATAGTTTTAGATAGGTTTTTAGTGTAATAGTAAATGTTGACAACCTTGACCTTTGTTGCTTGTTTGATGCATATCGTTTTCCATAGTTGCCCAATTAAGTTGATTCTTTTTGGATTGCATCCTTGATTCAATTATCTTTAATTTGAATATAAGAACATAATTTTTTGAGTTTTGTGGAAGTTGTAGTTTTATTTTGAAAATCCTAGAAATTTTGTAGATGTGTTGTTGGTTGTTTCTAAATTAAAGGAAACTAAATTACTATACTTGCACAAGCCATTGGATGAATGAGAAATTTGAAGTAGTGAACGTGATTTGAACTAAGTTGAATACCTTTTGAACCATAAAAGGAGAGCTACACCTAAGGAGCTGACCAAGAGCAAGCTAGAGCAATCCATGAGCAACTAAAGTTATAAGTCACATGAGATCAAAGTTGTCACCATGTTGGAGCTAGACCAATGCCCTTGAACTTGATGTTGTTGGCATGTTAACTTGGAACAGTCAATAAAGAACTCCAAGAGGTAGAATCAGATGATCTGGCTTACTTGCATTAACTAATGCTAATTGAAGAAGAATAACTTGTTGAGTTGCTACTTATGTGTTAGCTTAGAGTAGGTTTTCTTCTTCTTTTTTTACTAGTTTAGACAATTTTAATACTTGTAATAGGTAGTTAATTCCGATAATTAGTGTAAGTTTTGAAATGGTTGAAATGCCCAGAAGAGGGGGGGTTGAATTGGCTAGTTAAAAAATTATGGTAACTTTTAAAGGCTTAAAACTATTTTCAATTGAATCAACCCAACCAACAAGTAAGGATGCAAACACTTCTAGACTAGGCACTTTTAATGGATCAAAAACATAGTTAATCGATTGATTTCATTAAACAGATGTAGTATTGATATAATCAATCAATTGAATCACAAAAACAGTCGACTAAAATGCTGGAAAAAATGCAGAAATGCAAATTCATGATTTAAAGCAAGATCAACGTGAAAGATCAGTCAAGGCAGGTTCCAATGAGTTATACAAACATGATCAATGCTACAGATAATGCCAAATCACTCAAGAATGTCAAAAAGATGGTTTAGATCACAATTCTTTAAACTTTAAATTGTAATGCAAGAGAGAATTGTTAAAGAAAAGAGCAATGCACAAGATTTTTATATTGGTTCACTCAAACCTAAGCTACATCTAGTTTGTCAAGGAAACTCGAGCCTGACTTTGCACTATTTCAAAAGATTACAAAGTTTATACCCTTACACTTTCAAAAGATGCAAAAACACACACAAAAGCTCTTGAATCACACAAGAATCAAACTAGCACAACGAGACACCTCTTACAGACCTGGAAAACCATTAGGCACAACCACAAAGCTTGAGAAAGATCAAACCTTAGTGATAGGATAACCCTGCCTACCACAACCACCTTCTCCAAGCTTCAAACACCAAACAAAATGCTCCAAGAATTGATCCAAGGTCAATCTTCAACAGCTGCAATCTCTATGATCACGAAAGAGAGAGAATTCCACAGTTTCCAGAATGATTTTGCGCTAAAAAATTGTCTTCTTATCTCTCTTTCGAAAAATATAACTCTTATGGTCAAATTGTTACGAAATTCAACAAGTTGATTTTCAAATCAATCAATTGATTTCACTTAACTTAAGTGAAATCAATCAATTAAAAAATAAATCAATTGATTGAATAAGTCTTACTTAAGACTACTACAGTTGACCTTTTAAAATGTTAAAAATTCATTCAATAGATTATGGGTTTCCTGATGAACTTCCTGGCGGTGATGAACATCCGTCAAGCGACGCGAGTTGAATTAACTCTATTTGGATGTTTTTCGTGTTCTGGGACGTTTCTGATTGGGAAGAAACCACGTTCTAGTCGTTATGAATGATTAGACATCGTAATTGCCTTGAAATTCATGGAATTGAGGGTTAATTGAGATGAAAATCGCATGAAGGTTATCTTAGGGTTGATGAATTGGGGATTTATATAGTGGCACTAATATAAACAGAAAATGTGAATGAATTCGTGTATGGGAAGTGTTAGGGATGAATCGTGATCCTAAAAGCTGGAATCGTATTCTATGGAGTCATAAATTGATGGAAATCAAAGTTGTTGTGAATGGGTTAAGGTTCGGATGTGCAGGACAAATGTTGGGGTTCCTGGAACAGCAGGAATCGCCTAGCGGCACCTTGGTTACCGCCAGACACCATATCAGAGATGCAGGTGGTGCTCTGATTCACGAAAAATGTTGTTTTTCGTATTTTCGCAGAACAGGAATCACCCGCGTTGGCTTTGTACTGCTAGGCACAAGGTTCTTGATTGTTAGGCGCTAGGCGCCACCATTTTTCTAGTTTGCGTAGTTTTCGTAAAACTGCATTGCCCAGTCCGTTAACCGTCCGTCAACACCCAATTTCGTCCGGATTGTATTTTCTTTATTTATTTATTTATTTTATTGTTACCTTCTAATTATTATTATTATCATATTTTACTTCGATTTTATTATGTTTCTTTATCTTTCTTTTTTTCTTTTTTCTTTTTTTTTCTTTGTTTTCAATTTTATTCATATTTATTTTATTTTATTTTTTTGTCTTTTACTATTTATCATTT